>TARA_B100001093_G_scaffold336749_1_pt1 | contig 24828 bp, 14 predicted proteins | sample TARA_B100001093 | Tara Oceans TARA_B100001093 (sample SAMEA2623116) | marine metagenome | biome: marine biome (ENVO:00000447); feature: surface water layer (ENVO:00002042); material: "saline water (ENVO:00002010), including plankton (ENVO:xxxxxxxx)" | depth 5 m | reverse complement strand
TGGAAATGTGATGTTTTTGCACTAGTATCTAATGGTATTTGCAATGCGGGATCTACAAATAAATTTAATAGAGTGGTACTTTGTTTACTAACAAAATACGTTCCGTTAATAGCACTCCATTGTGCATATAAATTTGCATCGTATGAAGCCGTTACGTTTGCTGTATTAAACACAACATTTACTAAATCTGAATTTCTACTATGGTATGCTCCTACTTCTTGTAGGTTGGCTCCTGGTGCTGTCCAACTAGTTGCATTGACATTTGCTGTTAAGGCTTTGTTTGTATACAGTTCGTATACATCAGGTGTGCTAGTTGGCTTTGTAAAATAAGTTTTGTTATGTAAATTTGCTTCTGCTATTGGATACCCTGATTGACTCTTATTAATTAATGTTATACTATCGCCTGGTCCAAAATGTTTTTCGGTTGCATTACCAACAATGGTAACTTTCAATGGATCACTTAATACTACTGCTCCAATGTTTCCTTCTATAACAGCAGTTGGCGTATTAATTTCCATCGCTGTACTAACTGTTACTTGTGAAGTAGCAGATTTAGTAATTTGTGTAGCCGCATGTTTTTCTGCTGGAGTATCAATATCTCCGTATGCTACGACGTTTGAAATATTGGCACTTTCAAAATCTTTGTTAATAACATCAATAACATTTTCAATGCTTCTTTCATTGCCTAAATAAATTTTTCTAGTTAAGTTTGTTGTATGATCTGTAACACTAATATTTGATAATACATTTGCACCTGTTAGTGGCATGTCTACTGAAGCAGTACTACCTGCTAAACCGTATGCTAGTACATCACTGAATTCTGATATAACAATATTACCTGTTATAACTGCAACATTTGGCTTACTTGCATACCCGTCACCACCGTCTGTAATTGTAACACTTTCTAATTGAGCATTAGCAAAAAGTTTTGCTGTTGCCTGTGCGGCATTTCCACTTGCTGGTGGATCAATTTCTATAGTAGGTACATTATAATATGTTGTGTTTCTTTCAAACACAAATATATTCGATACTGCACCTGTAACATTTTCTGGATATAGTATTTCAACTTGTTGATTGTCTCTGATAAATTTTGTTTGATCTAATTTAATATCCATACTTTGATGATTATATACATCACCAAATTCGCCACGTTTGACTGCCCACTCTTCGAATATTTCAATATTTTTATTTGTGTTTACAACGTTCGATCTAATTAAACTTGTTAGAGAGTTTGCAGTACCTTTTTGATTTATTAAACCTTTGTAGTACTGGAAGCCAACTTTATCATCAATCTTAATATCTGCATATTCAGTTGAAGGTTGATATCCTATTAATCCTTTGGCTAGTTCTGATTTTACAGGATCTAATAATGTTGCGTCTTTGTCATGATAAAGTCTTATACTGTCTATTAATGTATCAAAGTTTGGCAATACTGCATCGCCAACAATAACAAGACCTTCTGCTTGATATCTACCGTCCCAATTTTTACTTCTTTGAGTTTTTACTTCTAATCTATCTTGCCTAATACCTAAAACATTATCACTAATAATATCGTTAAATACTGTCTTATTGTTGATAACAAAGGCATGTTCTACTAATTCTGTATGTAGTAATATTCCGTAAATTCTTGTGTCAATAGGTGACACTTCGATTGTGTTGTCTTCCCTGACTATTGAGCAATTCTCTGGACTTATTGATTTACCGTTTTCGTCAATGATGCTATATTGATCATTTAATTGCTTAGTAATTTTAGATATTTTACCTGACTGGCTAACAAATTTAACTTTGTCAGATAGCGGACTTAATTGTATTGTATCACCAACATCATGTGATTCTGTTGACCAAAACAAGAATCGTCTTCCTGCAAGTACCCAGTCATTTAATGCATTTAGTGTACTGTCGAATTCGCCAAAGTCAAAGCCTAGATCTTTTTGCTTTCTACCTAGACTGATTAGGAAATCAAATACTTCCTCAACTGATTTAAAAATTGTATCGTAATAAACTTTTTCTGTTACACCTGTTCCAGATTGATAAACTGTTGCTGATGCTCCACCTATTGTAGGCAATTGGGATAGCAACGTCCACTCGCTAAGATCAAATGCACTAGGTTGTAAATCAGTTTTTGCCATATAAAAACTGCCACCAAATTTGATAATTTCGTTTTGTAGGTAATTTGCGCCTGTATCAAAAATACTAAAGTCAGCAGGATTACCGCCCTCTTGTACACCTTCTTTAGGACCTGCTAAATTACTTGGTATAATTTCAAAGTACTGTGAACTAGTATCATAACCTGAAACTGAATATCCGTTTGAGGTTTTTGCTATTTTAACACCAGTGTAGAAATTTCTACTGTTAAATGGACTTGTATGTAAATTAACTGTGACGTCTTCTGCAGGTAAAACCTGACTAGCACTAAAACCATCAGTACTAATACTTTCACTGAATACTTTCAATACTTTACTATTAACAAATCCTGAGAACTTATGACCTAGTCTGGTATCTAAAGTTTGAATTGGATTTGCTATTTCAGTGTTAGTTGACAGTGAATAGAATTTTAAATACTGATCTATAAGTGTAGTATAACCCGGTCTAACTGTAATATTATTATTAGAATCAATAAAACCATGTGGCTTAAAGTCTTGCCTTAATTTTCTTTTACCTGTATTTTTATCTACAAGTTGTTCTGGTTGTACACTAACCTTAGAAATGTTTCTAAGATCATAAAAATTATTTGTGAACTCACCTGGCCTTGCTAAGTATAATGCTTCTAATACTGCAAAAGGATAGTAACTACTTTTTCTCCAAGCATATTCTGCCGGAGATATATCACCAAATGACCACTGAGCATCTACACCTAATGTAGACGAAGTTGTATTGGTATACATTATGTCTTGCGGTGATTTTAAATTACCAGTTGCGTCAACTGGTATAAAACTGTTAATAGTTGGTCTTGCCCAACGTTTCCAATAACCTTTTCTACTTCCTGCAGGAATATAACCGTCTCTAACATTATTCCAAAATGCTGTATAAGAACTTGTTATTGCGGTAGGATATTGAGTGTCCCACCAACTTGGTTTTTTATTAAAGCCAAACATTTCCCATGGTGTTGTATTAGGTGTTTGTGTATCATAATAATAATCAAACACTCCTCTCCAGTAACCTGGTTTAGTAACACCATTTTCATAATTCCATGTAAACTCATTTGATGCATCATACACCGTGTTTGTTCTAAAGTCTACATTACTTTGTTTTAACCATTTGTTAAAGTTACTTTGTGTAAGTTTGTTGAATTCAACTAAACTAAAGTCTGTTTCACAAAAATAACTTGGCTTGATATCGTATTGCGATAACCTAATTGTATCACATGTTCTATATGTCTCATCTATGTTATTGTAAACTATCTGCTCAAATGCTAAAAGGATGTCATCAATTCTATCATTTTGCCTAATTACATAACTACCGTCATGACAAAGTATTACATCCTTATTTACTTGATATGACTCGTCTGTCATAAATTGTGGCTGAGATGGCATGTACATACCTAACTTAGGTAAACTTACTGGTACACCAGATGATTCGCTATCTTCGTATGTTCGTAATTTTAATTTGTCGCCTACATTTAATGTAACACTATTGTCTAATGTAATATCAAAAGGCAGATAAGTGTCTATTGTAAAATCTCTATCAGCACAAAGTACGGTGTCATTATGCTCTAGTACAAATAAATTTTTATCCTCTGATATATCAATTGTATTACTAAATGTGTATTCTTGTAAATTAACATTGCTAATTTCAATTTCTTCATTAGTAAAGTCTGTACCAATCGGCAACATGTATGTAAGGTTGTAACTGTCCTTAGACAGTTTTGTAGATTTTAATGTTTTTAATACTGTATCTAAAATCTCTAAATTGCTTTCTTCTAAATAGTCGTTGTTCTGTAAATAAATTTCTAATGTTGTTAAAAACTTTCTTTTGAATTTATTATATTCGTCGTTAGCAAATCTTAAAGAATTTACAATATTTCTATTTTCATTTTTACTTAGATACATTGCATGTATTAGATCTGAATCTATTTGTCCCATATTAATATTATTAATATTAAATGATCGTTCTGTATCTTTATAATTGTTATTTCCTGTTACTTTACCTGCAAATCCTTTTTGACCTTCTAATAGTCTATTACCATGACCGACTAAATCACTTAATCTTGTTTCTGTAATTTCTGTATTAAGTGGATTATATTTTAATGCACCTGGAATTTCAAAATAACCATATGCATCTATTCCATTTTTTCTATCTTCTTTAGTAAACGTTCTGACATTAATAACGTCAGTGTCTGTTAAATTAACACTTTGTGTGAAACCAAAATCGAATGTTGCACCAATTCCGTGTCCGTCACCTGAAGCAGTAGTGTATACTGATTCAATGTTTCCTGGGTGTCCAACTAATTCACTGTAGATACTATAATTTGTAACTTCTATAGTTTTAATTTGGCCTCCGCCATTACTGATGTTGCCATCGTATGCTTCGGCATCTGTAATTTTAATTGCAACATTGGTATTACTACCTGCAATGCCTAATGTTAAAACATCGCCTGTTTCGTATCCTATTCCTACTTCTCTTAATGTTACTGACTCTAATGTAGGATTAATTACAATACCTGTGGTACTGTTTCTAATAGCATAGTCTTTGTTAAGTTCCAGTACTGTATCATTTAATTTTACATACACATCATTGTTACTTGGCGTAGCACTTGTAGTAAAGAACACATCTTCGTCATTTATTTTATCAATGAGTATTACATCTTCTACATACTGCTTTGATGTTGTAGCATGTGCATCTTCGTAAAATTTAAAATTGCTTATGTCAAAATTGCCGGCACTTATATTTGTGTTAGCAACAAAATACTGATTTTCGTACTTAACAACTTCATCAGCAAAATATGTTTCTGCATTACTAAAATCTCTGTAATGATGAGGGGCACTTATTGGATGCCAGTTGTTTCTAAATCTTGCATTATCATTACCTTTATAATCCTGTTGTAAATCTTTATAAAATAAGTAACCAGGTATTGTTGAAGTATTTGCTAAAATATTTGCCTTATATGTTACTGTATGATTACCTAAATGGTTAAAGAATGTAGGCTCACTGTTAAACTTGCTTGTTTGATAAATTACGTTTGCACCTAATTCACTATCATATGTTGCAGTCTTGCTACTAGTTTTGTCTGTATTATAAGTAAAAATAGGACAACCTTTAAAACTACTAAATGGATATTTTGCAGGATCGTCTACCTTTACTCCTACTGAGTCATATAGATTAAATAACGGCTCCTGATTGACTTGTATTTTCTGTTGTGCTTCTTGCCATTTAGAGCCTGTCCAATAATAATCAAGGCCAATGTTTGTACCTGTTACACTATACACATGACCGTTTGTTACAATATTTGCAGTCATGCCTGAGTCTTCAGCAAACCCTATCAGGCCACTGTTATTAACTATTCTATAAATCTTGTTAGATATATCTGTTTCATCTTGTGGGAAAATAATACTTGCATTCGCTGTTGCCGCCGCACTATTAATCGGAAAGCCTAATGCTAATCCTTCTATGTCTTCTTTCTTTTTATCTGCAATAATATCGACTTTGCTTATAAAAGTATTACCCCAATTATATAATTCTATGTCTCTATCAAATTCTAAGATAGGTCTTGTTGCTCTTTTAGCCGATTCTGGTAATGCAAATCCAGATGTATTATCTTTAAGTGGTTCACGTAATTCGTTTACATGCCACCAGTAATTTAATCTACTCCATGGGTTTTCGTTTTTTGCACCTCTTTCAATTGTAATATAATCTGCATTGTCTTGTGTTGTTTCTGAACTCCATGGTGTGGCGTCCCAACCTTTTTCTGTATCAATATTAAATTGTATGTTTGGATTAATGTATTCATTGTGAAAATCATCAATTGCAAAGTTGTGAGATGCCATTACTCCATCTGGCAAATAAAATGTATTGCCGGGAATAGTTGCTAAATTTAAATAAATTACATTACCTGTTCTTTGTGCATTATTACCTAAGTATCTAACATTATTTGATGAAGCATCACCTACTGATAATTCTTGACCGTTCAAGTACATTCTTGAAATTGCAACATTGCTAGAACTAGTTTTAGTTGCAATATCTCTCCAAACTTGAGTAAAGTCTCCGCCTGGTGAAACTACAAAGTCTCCTGGTAAATTGCTGTTTGCATAGTATTCTACTAATGCTGACTGAGTATATGTAGATTCATTTGATTGTTCAAATGTAAAATCGTTAAACTCTGCATAAGCAGATGTTGAATCGCCTGGTACTACAAATTCTATTCCTTCACCTACACCAGTAACAATATATGCTGTATCTTCTTTTAATACACTGGTATTAGCAATATAGTTGCCTGTAAATTTAACAACCATGTCGTTTCTTAATGTAGTGCCTGCAGGCGATGTGTAAGTTTTTAATCCAACAATGTTATCTATATTAATAACATTACCTAACTTACCACCGACTTCTGTTACTTCTGGTCCTGTTGGGTACCAATAGTAATCCTGGTAATTTATTAATTTGTCAATGTTTACAGGCGGTGCGTATGCATACTGATTTGTCTTAAACAGTCTGTTATGATTTTCAATCAATCCGCCTTTACTTCTTAAATCGTATAAAAAGTCTTCGTAGAATGTGTAATTTTCTGGTTTACCAGTTGTTGAATTTAGTGTGGTAACCACAGGGTCAAAACTGTAGTATTCTCTATTTGGTGCTGGTTGCTCAATGAACGTAGTGTTACTAGAGCCTATCTCTCTTGGAGTTCCAATAAAACCTTGAATATTCTCTACGTTTGACTTAGAAAATAATTGCTCGACTGTGCTTTCAAAGAAATTTTTATTAACACTAGTCTGGTGCTGTATCGGTAATAAATCAAAATATTTGTTTGTCATTAGTATCCACTTCCGCCTGAACCACTGCTACCGCTACTACTACTGCCACTACTACTGCTACTGCTACTGCTACTTGATGCAGATGATCTAGTAATTGCGTTACCTTTTATTTGTTTTAAATTTGTTGCTGATAAACTTTTTACAACTTCGACATTGTCTACTGTTGCAGTTGAAAAGAATAATTCATCTGATGCCGCTCTAACTTGATATAAATCTCCAAATATAGATTCTGATTTCTTAGGAACAATAACAACTGATGCTACTGCTTTACCTAACTCTTGGTGAATATATGCACTGAGTTCTGAAAAATAAAATGTTTCTCCAAAGTCCCAATTTTGTACATTAAAATACTGGTCAATAAGTTGTAGGACAGCACTTCTGATTTCTGCATCACTTGTTACACTACCTGGTAACTTGACAACTTTAATTGTTGCTTGTAATTCTTCTTCTGCGTCGGCGCCAAATAATAATTTAAATTTACCACTGCTGTAAACTAGTTGATCACTAACACTCTTAAATTCATCTAGTCCTGCAAATTCTTGTGCAAGTTGTTCTGACGTTGGTGCTTTTGGTAGAACTGATGTTCCGCCATTTTTATAACTTAACATTGATTGGTAATGTGCCTTTGTAAGCATAAACATTTCTACAACATTACTAATACTTGGATCTATTCTAACATCACTTGGTGCAATATGTTGCCACTCAAATGCACACTTTCTAGGATTTTCCTGCAATGTGTTTTGTTCAAAACTTCTTCCAACTTTTACGTTATATTGATTATTTTCAGTTAGCACAATCATTTTAGGTGTTGTGATATCATTAATTAATTCATATACTTTAGGCAATAATGATCTTGGGAATACTAACTTGTGATTAAGTTTACCTAAATTATTTCTTAAATGTGCTTCTGCTACACTCAGATCTTTTACAATAATTAAATCAAAGTCTGTAAATGCAGTCTTATTATCTGGGTCACTGCCTGGAGCAACTGTATCTAAAACATAATCAACTTTGATTTCTGTTTCAGTTGCAAAGTTTAAAATTTTAAATTTAGCAGGCCTGTCATATGTGTAGCCGTCTAAATCCGTATACTGCTCAAAGAATACAAAATCTGTGCTACCAACAAATTTATCAAATAGGTCTGGATCATCTGGGAAGCCATCGTAATCTGTATCAATTGGCTTGACAACAACTTTTGCCGGATCGGCAAAACCGTCACTGTATCTATATGAGTCAACTATTTCAAACTGTATTGGTTTGTCTAAAGACTCTTTAACATTTTTATAAACTATTTGCATTTTATCTGCATGTTTAAATCCGTTCCATCTGCTAGATAAACTATCAAAGTCAGAAACTTTTATACTTGAATCTGATAGTAAATCAATAAATCCTTCATTTGCAGTATCGCCTACTTCAAATGTTGTGGTTGTTGCATTACCAGTATAAGTTTTATAACTTGCAGAACCCACATCATAATTTACATAAGCAAGGTTTCCATTAGCACCACCAATAACTGATGTGCCAAACTTTGATAGCGGTATAGTTATACTGCTTGGTAATGCTGATAATTTTGCACTATTTAATTTAACAACTGCTTTACCAGTTGTTGCAGATACTGGATCAACTGCTATTGTTGTTGATATTGCTGGTGCAAAATCACCTTGACTGTAATCTGCAGAATTTGATACTCCTGTTTCTCCATTTAATAGTAAACCAAAGTTGCTGACAAATCTTACTTCTAAGTCTTTTGCTTTTGCATCTCTGCTTCTTAAAATAATTTCTGGACTATTGCCCACGTTAGGTGTATAGGTTGCATTAGTTGATTCTAATTGCCAACTGTCACCAATGTCATCTAAATTTGTATCTACCCAATTATATGTTTCAATTAATTCTGGCTTGAAGTTTGCAGTGGTTAATGATATTGTGTCTTTTAGCACCCTACCAGTTTTACTATCAAATGTTTTTTCATCGCCTGAAAAATAAAATTTTATGTCTTTTAAACTTTCGAATACTAGTCTTGTACCTCTAGAGGTTACAGTATAATTAGAAATGTTAGATGTGCTGGTTGTACTATTGTATTCAAACTTCATTAACCAACTAGCACCATTTGTAATATCTGGATTAAAGTCTGCATTTCTATCTAATGCAGAATTATCAATGATGTACCAATGTGTTCCGTTAGACGAACCTGGCTTATGATTATATCCAATTCCAAAATCTTCTTTTGCATCGATTCTATTCTTAAATGCTGTGCCTATATCGTTTTCCAGTAATGCTGTATTAAGTGTTGGAATAATTTCAACTGCTCTATAGGCGTTTGGTATTTCTTTGTTTAACTTAATTACACCTTCTGTGACACTTAATAAATTTGTAGGTATACCACTATTTTCAATACTTGTGATAGTTGCTAATTCTTCTTGTGTTGGGTCGCTTGGATTTCTAAATTTAATATAAGATCCTGGCTGAATAATTCTATTATCGTTTGAACTATTATTAAGTACTGTTCTTGTACCACCTTCCATTCTAGTGAAATACCCTGTGTTATTTTTATTTTTACTTGGTTGCGTTACCCATGTTATGTCTTTATTATTAGATGTTAAGTCAAATGCCAATGCATCAATACTCATATTTAATTTTCTATAATCATCGTAAACAAAGTTTTGTAAATTTGTATCTTTAGTAATATTTGCAACATCCTCTTTTAGAATTTGTATTGTGGTTTTACTAGTACCAAATGTTAAATATGTTGCTTTATTTTCTATGTCCTTGTATAATGCTCCATCGTCTGCAAACGAAGTAACACTACTAAATCTTCCTGTAGGATCTTCGATGTCTATATATCTACTATGTCCTGCATGAGTTCTGTTTGTTGCTTTTAGTTTTAATATGTTTACACTTTGACTTAATGGAAAAACATTATAATCTTGAGCACTAACCATTCTATTCTGAGTTGAATATGTCTGTGGTGCTCTGCTTTTAATACTTTGTAATGTTTCAGCGGCCGAACTATTTGATACAGTCGACTTCAATGACATAGATAATGTTAAATTATACTTTTCGCCTTTGTTATTAAAATAAGGTATAGTTAAATTAACATTTTGTAAATTCTGTGGTTTGAGTGTAAAGTTTTGTCCAACACTTGTTCTGTGGTAAATTCTAAAAATACCAGATGGTATGTTTGCAAAGTTGCCATCCGAAAATCTTATTCTAACACCATCATCAAATAAATTATCAATTGCATATAAGTTTCTTTCTTCTAAACTGTTTGAATTATATAAAAGTGTTTGTCCTTGCAAATTACTAACTTTTTTCCAACTCAGTTGTCTAATAGCATTTTCATCTAATTGTTGTACAAACACATCTGTTTCATTGATGTTCGGTACATTTATATCAATAGTTCTGTTAGGTAATGCTCTTTCAAATATGTAATCTTCAAAACTTAATGTGCCTTGCTTGAACATCATAAAGAAACCGGTGAACTCGCTATCAAGTCCTCGCTTGTCATTTCTATAAGATATTTTGAGTTGGCTATAAATATCTGGTTCTGCTTCTTTGAATACACCGTTTACTATACTTGTACTAACAAATTCAAATGGTATACTTACACCGTTAATGTTTGCTGTTGTTGGGTATACAGGCGTTGTACCAATTTGGTTGTTTATGCCGTATACCTGTGTGCTAATACCACCAACTAATTCATCTTTGATTGGCTTTGTAAAAGGATTACTTTGCTGAAATGCACTATTAAGAATTGTAATAAATTGATCAAAACTATTTGCATTTGTAGGATCATTCCATTCAACTGTGACACCTTGTAAACTTTCACCTGATGCGTCCACTAGTGGTTCGTTTGTTTGCACGCCTTCAATTTTTATTAAGCCACTTGCAGGTATATTTCTTTTAGGTGCATATCCTAGCATATCTGCTAGACGTAAAATACTATCTCTACTTTCTGCTGTTGCTAAAAAGTTTTCTCTAGTATTAAGATCTGCTCTAAAAGCCAAACTCTGTGACAAGTATGCCAGTAATTCTATGATTGCAACAAATTCTGAACTTTCTATATAGTCGTTAAATGACTCTGGATAATTTTCTTTTATGTAATTCAGCATTGCTGTACGCATAGTGCTGAAATCATATGCCTTAAAACTTACTTTGGTATATGCCTGATAGGCTACTTCCCAATCTTCAGCGGCGAATAAATTTTGATTTCTTGTACTAATTGCCATTATGCTTCTCTCTCAAATTCTCTTTCTAACCTCATCTCTAATACATCTTTGCTTTGGTCTACCTTGTACTGTAAATATAATTCTACTTTAAGCAAATGATCTGTATTTTCAATATTTGTTGCAAGTAAGTCTACTCTAGGATCGTTTTCTACTATCTCTTTGCACTCGTCTTCTATATCTTGCTTTGTTAGATTGTCAAATGGCTCCATTAGGATATCATGTATAATGCTACCAAAGTTTGGTCGCATAACTCTTTCGCCTTTTCTAGTTAAGAAATGATTTAATAAGTCTTGCTTAACTAAATCTAAATCTGTTAGAGTATAAGGCGGTTTTTGCTTGTTATCTGTACTAAATCCAATAAATGTTGCCATACAAGTATTTATCAGTATTATTAACGGATACTTTAATGATGGGGGTTTTTGATGTTATTTAGGCTTTGCCTAATTTTTTAGCCAATGAGTTGAATGTTGCTATTTGAACATCTTTGGACATATTACTTGTAGCATTATCAACTTTTGCAAGAACTTGAGGATCATCAGTGGCGCCTGGCATTCCTTTTGGTGTACTCGAACCAGTATTTGTTGTTTGAATTTGACTCTGTGCTAATGCTAGATATATACTGGAAATTTGGCCTTTGTCAGCAATTTTTGCCGGATCGGCTTCTGAGGAGTTTTTCCAACTAGCCGAAATAGCACCTTTAAACTTAAGATCAGGTATAAGTTCTAAAAACTCTGGGTCTGTTAATTGAGGCTTTAATTTTGCAGATGTGGCCATAAAGTCTTTAAATAATTCTATATTCAATATTACTGGATTTTCATTAGGATGACTTACTGCTAACCATTTTGTATATGCTGTAGAAATAGAATTGGCTCCTTTCATTGCTTGAGCCTTTACGTCCCCTTGGATAGCCGCTTTGGCGGCACCTCTACTGATCTTGCCAGCAAATCTCTGTGCACCGGTTTTTATATTCTGCACACCTTGTGCAACACTACCAAATTCTACTTCATTAATGACTTCGTCGATTCTCATTTATATCTCCTGCCAGTTATTTATCTCTTTTCTTATATCAATTAAATAATTACATGTACAACTATCATTAGAGGAAATTATGAAATATGTTTTAGCAGTTGCACTGGCAGACGAATTAGAAGGAATGCAAGGCAACTATAACACAATTATTACAGGTGTTGGTAAAATCAATGCCGCACTTAAACTTGCAGAGTATTTGGCAAATAATCCAGATACTGAATTAGTAATCAACTACGGTACAGCAGGTGGTATTGACCCTGATATGAAGGGCATGTTGCACATTGGTAAATTTGTACAAGCAGATATGGATTGTAGAGCATTCGGCTTTGATCAATATCAAACACCGTTTGAAACAAATACACATGAAATAATCATTGACAACAAAGGCTTTACATGTTATACTCAAGATAAGTTTGCTACAACTAAACCTGAAGGTTATTGTAATGTAGTTGACATGGAGGCTTATGCACTTGCAAAAGTGTGTATGCATTTTGGCGTAGACTTCAAATGTTTGAAGTTTATAAGCGATATAATCGGACAAGGAGATCAGACATCTGATTGGGAGGCTAATAAGGCTCTAGGTGTTGAGATGTTCGAGTCCACTTTAAAGGATTTAATAAAATAAAATGAACGATTTTGATAAGAATTTTCACATTAACTTTAGTCCACTATATTTTGCATTTGCATTTATGGTGTTTATGCTTTGGGCAAGTGAGGCTAAAGCCAGCGATATAGAAGAAGTAGTTGTTGTAGGACAACAAGAAAAAACCATCGAAGCAGATCCTATTATTAATAGTAGGCTGATTGATTCCATTATGCCAGTGTTTACATATAACCCTGGAGGCTATGGTGGCTTTGTTGGTTATAATGAACGTGGTGCTCAAACAGTACATACATCTGTTATAGTAAACGGCATACCTGCCAATGACCCAGGAGCAAGTTGGTATGACTTTGGTCATGACTTTGCTAGTGGGCAAACTGTAAAAGTTGTCAGCGGTGCTAACGGTGTATTATACGGCTCAGGCAGTATTGCAGGTACTGTACTAATACAAGACACTATAGAACGTGGCCTCACAGTTAGGGGCGGTGATCAAAAATTTATCAGAGTTGCACCCATTGAACAATTAGAGTTCAGCAAGATTGATAACAGTATGGTTAGTGCTAGAAACGACAACGACGAAGTTGATAATTATGTAAACTCTACTGCTAGATTTAATGTCAGTTTTGGTGACTTTAGCATTGTTGGAAAATATTCAGAGTACGAGTACGACTATGATAACTGCTATGGTTATAGTTGGAATCAAAGTAATGACTGCTTACAAGATGGCACTAGATATAACATTGCTATTAGAAATGATTTAATGACGATTGGTAGAAATTACAATACTGCTGATTACTTTACAGAACTAGATCCTACTTATAGCAACGAAAGTTATAGAGACTTTGTGAGGTTTGGCAGTGATGCTAAACTCAGCAATAAAATCACAGTTGCTTATGGTATTGATGCTGAAAAAATATATTACAATACAACCAGTTGGCAAAATGTTCAAGGCACTACAGTTGTAGAAACAGAAATCACAGAGCCAGGTATATGGTATGCTGAGGACGACACAAACAAAAACAGGCCAATGTGGACTGGTATTTACATAGGCACTGGAGAGTTTACTAGTGAAACTGTTGGTGACGGTGTGTTTACACTTACTGACATTAATCAAAAATACACAGACGAAAATGCTGGTGCATACTTTACTGTAAATGCTGACTTTGTTTTAAAATATAACTTCGGAATTAGAGTAGGAAATGACGACCAAAATGCGTTGCGTCTAGGTATAGAAAACGGTCCATGGTTCTTTAACATAGGCGACAGTTTTAGAAAGCCTAACTTATATGAAATAAACGGTGATGGATTTGTTTCAGGCAATCCAGACTTACTGCCCGAAGATGGTATAGGATACGAACTGGGTTACGGTGCTATCAGTATTTTTAGATACGAATTCGAAGAATCAATTGAATATGTACCAGGTTACAATACTGATTTTACAACTACCACTATAGAATTAGATGCTGATGAAACATTCAATCAAATTGGTACAGATGATCAAGCACCAGACCCAACTTATGTTTCGTGTGTACTAGATACTAATTGGAACGATAACGACGAAGCAACATTTGGTGTTCCTGGGTGTATATATAAAACTGTGTCTACAGTCAATCAAGTGTATACTGCTCCTACTTATAGTAACACAGGCGAGTATGTAACACAGGGTATTAGATATAATAATGTGTTTGGTCCTGTCACAGTAAATCTTAAATGGACTGACACTGAGCAACCACGTGTACCTGAGTATGCTGGTGCAGTAATATTGAATCAAAATTTCAAAGGCGTTGACTTTAGAGTACGTTATGCCGTAAACTTAAATCGTAAACCAGGCGAATGGGATTTTGTTGAAGACGAATACCTCGAAGACTTAGAAAGACTGGATATTAATATTACTAAAAGGTTTGCAAATGGCGTAACACTTTCTTTAAACGTAGAAAATCTCACAGACGAAGTTGTTGAAGTAGTGCCGTTTTACAATAGCACACAAAGAGAAACAACACTAGTGATAGATTATAAATGGTAAAAAATATCATATTTTGATTTCATAAAGCAAGTTTATTAGTAAATACAAGTGTATCATTTAACAACATAGGACCAAAATGAAAACTGATAAAATTATTAAGAAGATTGTATCCACTTTTAAAGATCTAGAGGAGAAAGCCAGCCACATCAATTCAGCAAGTGGCAAGACAGTAATTCACTCTATGATACAACGAGATAAAAGAGGCAAATTTGATAGTTTAGGATTTTATAATGCTAAAACTAAAAAATATGCCTTGGTCTTTATAAGAGATTATATTGCAAGAAACGTGGAGGTTATCCCTGAACTGGATGATATGAAACGTGTTATTACTGTTAAAAAATGACCGACCACTTAACAAAAAAATTTACAAACAATACATTAGAAGAAGATTTAAGGATTATGCTCGTTGAAAAAAACAACGAGTGTAATGCTCTTAGAGAAGAAATTAAAATGCTTAAAAATAGTGTTGCTGAAGAGCAAGATGCAAAATACAGAGCGTATGTAAAAATTTCTGATTTACAAAGAGAATTAAATACTACTAAATAGGTTAGCCTCTGCTACCCTTCTATCATACAAGGTAGTGCTGACTCCAGCACCATTTTTCAAAGGCTTTTCAGTAAACTCCATAAAAAAAGTTGCACAATTATATTCGCCTGTGTTAAGAGACTTTATTAATTTACTAGAAGCAAATTTAGTTTTGCCTATATCATATGCTAATGAGACAAGTGCTATTGCTTGATTTTTATTTACAGGTACTTTGACTTTGTCTGTTACTATATCAAATGCTTGACGTACATCTACATTTACTAATCTTTCTATAAACTCTGGTTTAGCACCATTTACTAAACTGTATAAATAAAAATCGTTTGTTTCGTCATAAACAGCAATTGAATTATTTGCCGCACCATAATCAACAATACCATTTTTAATTATTGATGTACCTTTTAAATATGCATGATTTTTTCTAATACTTTTTGCAACATCTGGATGGTCTATGTCTAATATTTCTGTGTTATTTAAAGCAACTAATAAATTGTTAACCTCGTTGGTTTTAAGTTTATGAGAAAAACCTATTAATATTTGATCATCCTTTACTGTAGGAACAATAAATGTTTCGTAATTTCTTTTTATAAATTGCAAAGCATCTCTAATAATATGTTCTGGACTTAAATTTAATGGTACAAAAAACTTTGGTACATTGCTTGTCTTAGGCACATATACACCTTCTTTGTAATCACTGCCTTGATATGACATGCCCATAAAATATGCATCCGGAGAGCAATAATCTAATGGTCTAGAAGCATCTGTTTCTAATTGTCCTTTGATTAATTTATCAACGTATGCCATTACTTGTTAGTCCTAGATGGACTAGGTTCGACACCTGGCCATCTTGTAATAATTGTTTCAACTTTTTGATCATATAACAACAAAGGTGTCAGAGGACTCTTTCCTTGTTCTGCACGTTTTGGATAACCGCCACTAAGTATACCTTGTAATTCAAACGACAATAATGTATTTGTTGTTTTACTTGTTTTAATACCACTCATATTAGGTACAATTGGCAAAGGTGGTAAAGCCGGTAATAAAGTTGTTTGAATATCAACTGTATCACCTGCATTTATAAACGTTTTTGTTGTGCCCATAATATGTGTATGAGTTGTTGCAAATAAATCTATATCGCCCATTGACTTGATTTGTAATGTAGGTACGGACGGTGGATTGTTTACTGATACTGGTGCGGCTATTTCTACTTGTGTGCCTGCCATATGTACCTTGTTATCACCAAATAATTGTAAACTACCGGGTGTAGTTTTGCCGTCTACTGTAAACAGCCTTGGTCTTGCTTCAATGCTAATAGCATTAGAATACATGTTGATATCTTTCACACCTTCAATGTTTACACTACCTTCAGTGAGTTTACTTTGATATACTGGATTCACGTATGCTAATTCTTGATTGTCTACAACACCTTTTTCTGATTCGTTAATATCATTAGGGTGTGGATAATTATTTGCGGCTTTGATATTAACATTCTGTCCTGCTTCAATATTTACATTTTTATCACCACGTAGATTTAAATCACCCGATGTTCTAACATTAAAACTTGACGTACCATAAATGTCTATATTTCCTGCTGAATCTATTTCTATATGCCCAGAGCCACTTTTGTTAGAAATGTAAATTAAATTTTCAGCATCATTTAAAACTATTTGATTTCCGCCTCCAGTACGAATCCTAATATGTGGATTATCATTATTGTCATCTAGTACGAACTGATGTCCGGAAAATCTCTGTGCTGGATTGTTTGGTTTCTTTGCACCAGGTGTTAATATACCATACACTTCACTTGCACCTTCTCGCCTTGCTCCACTTGTACTCTGGCCTCTAATAAAATCGTTGATTAGTCCTTGTGCAAATATTGTGCTTTCTAATTCGTGTGCAGGTCTATTCTCTGCTTTTACGTCTACGTTCTTTACAGTACCCGAGTATTCCACATTATGATTTTTTATGTTGGCTCGCATATTTGCTTCTCTTACAGGTGTAACTCCACCTATGGATTTACCTGCAGGAATGCCTGGCACCATAAAGTTTCTTTGCGTTTGAAACATACAACCAAGTACTATGGGAGTCATACTACCATTACTGTTGAAAAATCCAACTACAACTTGGTTACCTGGATCTGGTGGTCTCATCCATAGGCCATAACTGGTTTGCGAAGCCTCTGGAGAGTTTGGATCTGATGATATGTTATCTGGTGTTGCTCCAGCAAATGGTGACGTCCATATACATTGAAATAACGAGTCTGCTGATGGTTCTGGTCCAGTTAGTTCGGGTATGTGTACCCATAACAATCCGTTACGTGATGGATCGTCTGCTGATGTTATTGTTCCAATGTAGACCGAAGAAGTGGAATTTCCTAATTTTTGTTCTACTTGTTTTCTGTATTGACGTGGTATCATGTTAGTATTTAATCTCCTCTAGAATTAAGTATCACCTATCCCGGCAGTAACATTGCTTACATCAATGTTCAAATTTTCAGGGAGTAGACCAAAATCAGTATTATTTTGATTTCCTATGCCTAATCCGTCTGGAACTGTTTGACCTAATTGCCTGGCAATTTCTGCTTTTGCATCTCTAGATTCTTGATCTTTTAAAGACAATTCTGGAAATTGTCCTTGAAATTCTAATCTAACTGCTTCAATATTTTGTCTAAAAACACCACCTGAAAAATTATGTACAACTCTATATACTGCAAACTGACCAGAAAATGATTGGTCCAATTTTAAATCTTTCATTTCGCCTGTGTGTCTGCTTGGATCGTCGTGCCATGTATCATATTCTCTAGGGAACAAGTATGCAAACAAAAACGTAACATCGCCGATACCATATGGCGCAACATTATCTGTTTGCGATTCTTCTAAAACAGATTTTAAATCTGCTTCATCATCACCTAGATATTCTACTTTTGGTTTTTGTGAAAACGTATTGCCTTTAATTTTGGATTTTCCTAACCAATAAGGATCACCTTTAATTGTCATATTCATTTTTTTCAAGTATGGTGTGCCTAATTCTGAATTTGTAAGCATCATTGAAAATAAACTCCTATTAACAAATTTGCTTGTACAAGGACCTATTAGTTCTCTTTCACCGTAACCAGTATCAAACTCACCAAACATCTTATCTATTTCTTCTGGACTGTTATCGTCTGATAGATATTCAAACTCTTCCATGTAAACGCCTTCGAGATCTACAGTTGCAGATGTAGATACTGTACCAGGATTAAATCCTGGTGGCGTTGAACCACTGCTTTCATCTCCACCCGTCTCGCCGTTTTCATCAAAGTTTACAAAAGGAAACTCTTTTTTTATAATATCTTTAGCAGGATCAAGTAAATCGTTTGTATTAATACCAAATTGATCTAATCCTATTTCGCCTACTACTCCTTCAACAGCACCTATCATTCCATTTATACCTTCACCTATTTTATTACCCAAACTGTCTAATACATCAAAAGGCGTAAATGCTTTACTCATTATATTAGATATCTGTGAGTCTAGCAATTCGCTTAATTCTCCTTGTATCGAATCTTGTAAGTCATCAATGCTGTTTGTTAAATTATTAAGATCTGTTGTAAGTTCTGTGATTGTTTTTCCTTTCTGTAAAATTGCAATAGGTGAACTTGGCATTCTGAGATTAACTATTCTTGTGCCTGTAACTTCGTCTGTGGTAACTCCTTCTATAGGATTCAAGCCTGTAGCAAGTGACTGTAAATCTGTTGTTAATGTTATCGGTAATTCTGCTAATTGTGTAACTACATTTTTAAGTTCTTTACCAATTCTTTCAAATTTGTCTAGTATAACATTTTTAGTTTCTGTAAGATCATTTTCTATTGACTTCTCAACAGTGGCAATGCCTTTGCTACTTAATTGTGCGGCTTCGCTGGCAGAATAAGATGACTGCTTACCGCCAAATCCTGGCTGTAGATATCTAACCATGTTGTCTATTGTTAGATCAATGTCATACACCTGATCATTCATACCAGTATAATAGTAGCCATAAAATTTTGATATGTTTCTGTCTTTTGCGGCCTTGGTGGATCTGGCTTTATCATTTGATTCTGCTAACTCCTTAGGTGTACAAACAATACCGGATGACAGTTTACCTGTGAGTGTATATTTAAATTCATACGAAATCTTGCCATCTGCTGTAAATTTTCCATTAGTCCATTCACTTGATTTTTTTACTTCTGGTATGACTACATTCACTTTATCCAAATTACATTTATCTGGATCTACAACTACATCGTTGTCTCCAGTTTCATATCGATGTGCAAGTTTGCAATATGCTGTATTTAAACTTGCTAGATCTTTAATAACATTTTCGACGGTTGTGTCTTTTGGTATATTCACTGTGATCGAATTATTTTGTCCATCATCTGCAGGATCTCCTTTACCACTAAGATCGTCTGCTTTAGTGCCTTCAATAGTTTTATCTTTAAAATCTTTTATGTCTTTGAGATGTATAGGTCCAGATTTATATTCTTCGTCAACGGGCAAACCGTCTTTAAATATATCTGGATTTTCTGGAAGGCCTTCTGATGATAGTTCATAAACTCCCAATTGGGGTGCTGTTGCTTTACCACCTTCGGTTTTTAAAGATTTACCAGTTGCAATGGCTACTTGTTGCTTTTGCATTTCTTTTGTAAAATCTTCAAGCAATTCTTCTACTGTACCGTTCTCACTTGTAATCTTTAAGTCTTTTGGTACTACTGAAACTGATCTATCAGCACTTTTGTAAATTTCGTTAATTGTAACAGCAACCATTTGATAACCCGTGCCTTCGACACCCGGTTGAGCATTAAAGTTTACTAGTCTAATTGGAATTGCTGTGTGATAATAAACTTCGCCTAAGTCTAATTTTTCAGGTTCTTTTTCTTTGCTGATAGGATCTTTTTGTCCTATTAATTCTATTTCCATTAAATAAGGCATCTCCTGTAATGATGGTTTGCCTGGAAATTCTATTCCTTTATCTTTTTTTGCTAATTCTACAACTGTGCGATTTAACAAGTCAACAAATGACATGCCGTATGGTTCTTTTAATGTGAAGTTCATTATGTAAGATGAAGTTGTATTGCCTTTTAAATTGTTTGGTGGTGAACCTGTTGTTACAGATGATATTTCTAGATCTTCTATTTGAAATTTGGTCACACCTGTTTGAGCAATAATAATTCTACTACCGCCTTTTAAATCTAAATTAACTTCTTGTGTTGTATAATAAGAATACGGTAACATACTAAAAGTCAATCTATATGTTGATGAAGCATATTCATCAGCAGGATTAATTAATATGTTAGTTGCAATTTCGCCTGGTAGAAAAGCACTTGCAATTTCTGTGTCATTGAGATTAACGTCTGCATTGGCCATATTATGTGCCTACTATCTGAGTTGCTCTACTGGCTGTAACAAGGCGTATTACTGTTCCTTCTTTGAAGTCTACTATTGGATCTTTAATAATTTCTAGATTACTTAATACCAATACCCACCATAATTCAGCAGAACCAAATTTATCATGTGCTAAAAGGTCAGGTCTATTTGCATATTTTTTTGTAATCAAAAATTCTTTGTCTGTTAACGATGCAGGTATTCCAGGCAAATTTTTATAATTTAGTCCTGTATAAAAAGCCTTATTCTGTGCATTCTTTAAAAAACTGTTCTTATTATATACTGCCATTAAATAAATCCTATGTTTCCGCCTTTCCTCATATTATCAAGATCAAATAGTCGTCTTGTTCTTCTCGGAGAGTATTGAGGAAGAACTGTAATTGTCATTTCTAAATCTGTAGGTACATACGTTACTTGTGATATAGAATTTGCATCATTTTCTGTAGTTCTAAATGCACTTACATGATTTTCAGACACTATTGTTGCATGTTCTACCGGTATATAATCTACATTATTTTGCATAATAAAGTTTACGTCATTAACAACAACTGGTACTCTGTCATATCCTTGTGGCCCTAGATAACTAAATTCTAAGACCGGAGGTGGCCTACCAAACTTACCAGAAACTACTGCACTCTCACCAAACTGTGCTTTGGTTGATAATTTTAAAAAATGCATCATTGCTAATAAGTATCTTGCCTCTTCCTGATTATTTGCGGTGTATTGTGTCTGAATAGGTATTGTAGGAGGTTGACTATTAATATAAGTATGCAAAGGATAATTGGTACCTTGAAAACTTTGTGTATCGTATGTAGCACTATAGGCTATGAAAATACTAGGCTGGTAATGAAATATAATACCACGGTCAGCAATTAAAGGTCCCATAATATCTGATTTTGGACTTGCCTTGCCTTCTTCACCGCCGCCTTCATCTGCTTTTCCAAAGAAATCTTCTTTATTGGCTCGCATAACTTGAAGTCGTGCTCTCCAGTCCATATCTAATTTTTCATTTTGACCTGTTGTATTAAGTGCCATTCTTTCTCCTAATGTACTATGTATTTATCGATATCAATAAACTAGCCGTTATTGGCCAGAATTGGATAATTATACTTGACACTAGAAAAAATTAATGTATAATAAAGGTTAATTATAAGGAGACACAATGGTCGCAAAAGTTAAATACTTGAACAATAAAGATTTACTTAAACAAATACATCTGAGCAAGATGTCTTTTTGTTGGATTAAATCACCGCAATATGATTATCCAGACATTATTATTAATTTAGAAGATGAAATTACTGATGCAGTGGTACTCGAAGCAAAACAAAATAAAGCAGGAAAAATGAAAGACTTTGCTTATAAAAGAGCAGTCGAAGGATACGAAGGACCTGCAAATAAAAAGCCTAGACAAAAAGACTTTTTAGTTGATATCGAAGATATTGCTGATGAAGACGTGGTAATAAGACAAATGACTTATGAACACATTCCACTAGAACCAGGCAGAAAAAAGAATCCTAGAAACGAAGCAGAAACAAAAGCAAAAGTAAACTTTCCACCATTTAAGCATTATGGCTTGATAAACGGTACATGGGAAGAGGTTGCTAGGAGTCACTGGAAAGGCGGTCCTAAGAGTGGTAAGTTTTCTGTTGATCATGGTAGCATTACAAATGAGTTAGGGAAAATGTATCTTAAATTAGTTGACAGGTATAGTCAAAGATCCAATTGGAGAGGATATACTTATGTTGACGAAATGAGAGGTCAGGCATTATTACAACTTGCTATGATTGGGTTGCAATTTAATGAAGCAAAATCAGACAATCCATTTGCTTATTATACTGCCGCTGTAAATAACAGTTTCACAAGAGTGTTAAACATAGAAAAGAAAAATCAAAACATCAGAGACGATATATTAATTGACTCTGGACACTTACCAAGTTATGGCAGACAGATTCAACATGAAAATGAGATGAAGGCTTTGAGAGAAGAAACAAAGAATTCAGAATCGGATGCCTAAGTATGACAGACAATTTATTTGAAAAAGCAGTTGTCTTTACGGACATACATTACGGACTTAAATCTAATAGCCATCAACACTTAAGAGATTGTAGTAATTTTGTTGACTGGTTTATTGCTGAGGCAAAAGTCCGCGGTGCTGAAACCTGTTTCTTTTTAGGCGACTGGCACCATCATAGAGCAAGTGTAAATGTAGCAACACTAAATGCTAGTTGGGGCGACCTTAAGAAACTTAACGAAGCATTTAACAAAGTTTACTTTATTACAGGTAATCACGATTTATATTACAGAGATAAACGTGAATTAAACAGCATGGAGTTTGCTAGAGACTTAAACAACTTTGTAATGATAGACGAGTTGTTTGAAGAAGGCAATGTCGGTATTGTACCTTGGTTGGTAGAAAACGAATATAAGAAAGTTGCTAAAATGACATGCAAGTATATGTTTGGTCATTTCGAATTACCTTTCTTTAAAATGAATGCAATGATAGAGATGCCAGACCATGGCGGAATAAATGCATCTATGTTGAGAAACCCAGAATATGTGTTTAGTGGCCACTTTCATAAAAGACAATATGACGAAAACATTCATTATATAGGTAATGCATTTCCACACAATTACGCAGACGCACAGGACAACGACAGAGGATACATGTATCTTGAATGGGACAAAGAACCAGTATATGTAAACTGGCCTCAGTGTCCTAAGTATGTTACATGCGGACTTGTTGAATTAATTGATGATCCTGCAAAATACTTAGATGCATATACTTATGCAAGAATCAAATTAGATGTTGATATCAGTTATGAAGAAGCAACATTCATAAAAGAAAACTTTATGGAAAAATACAAGTGTAGAGAAATACAACTTGTACCTATAAAAGAAGTTGAGGAAGAATACGAAGCCGGCGAAATATCATTTGAAAGTGTTGAACAAATTGTTATAAGTCAATTACAAACCATAGAAAGTAATACAATTAACACAGAAAAGTTAATTGACATTTACCAAAATTTATAATATATGCTTAAATTAAAAAACATCAGTGTAAAGAATTTCATGAGTGTTGGAAACAATGTTCAAGGTGTGCGGTTTGACGACAAGAACTTAACACTAGTACTAGGTAATAATCTAGACCTAGGTGGTGACGGTAGTAGAAATGGCACAGGTAAGACTACTATTATTAATGCACTCAGTTACGCATTATATGGTGAAGCACTTACTAACATTCGTCGCGATAACTTAATTAACAAAACAAATGCCAAGGGCATGATAGTTAGTGTAGACTTTGAACTTAACGGTGTTGACTATCGTATAGAAAGAGGCAGACGACCTAATGTGTTACGTTTCTTTGTTAACGGCACGGAATCAGAAGATCAAGAGCAACAAGGTGACAGTAGAGAAACACAAAAACACATTGAAAAAATAATTGGCTTTACTCACGAAATGTTTAAGCATATTGTTGCACTAAACACATACACTGAACCTTTCTTAGGCATGAAAAATAACGATCAGAGAGACATGATCGAACAACTACTTGGTATACAGGAGTTGTCAGAAAAAGCAGAAACACTCAAAGAAAGAATGAAGGATACTAGAGATAGTATCAAGGAAGAGGAAATTCGAATCAATGCTGTCAAAGATGGCAATGCTAGAATGGAAAAGAATATCAAAGAAATTGAAAGCCGTAGTATGGCTTGGGAAGCCAATAAGAAATCTAAACTATCTGAAATGGCTGATGCTCTAGAAGAAGTCAACGAACTAGATGTAGACGAAGAAATTGCAAAGCATAATGCATTGGTTGAAATAAAAGACCACGAAGCAAATTTAAATGTATTAGTAAGCAATATCACTAACACAGAAACTAGTATTAAACGAAGTAATACTAAACTGCAAACACTAGAAGCAAATTTGGCTAAAGCAAAAGAAGGTACCTGCCCTGCTTGTGGGCAAGATACAGCACATTTAGACACACATGAAGAATATACGGCCGATTTAAACACCGAAATAACAGAGGAAAGGACATATA
>TARA_B100001093_G_scaffold99269_1_pt1 | contig 24884 bp, 24 predicted proteins | sample TARA_B100001093 | Tara Oceans TARA_B100001093 (sample SAMEA2623116) | marine metagenome | biome: marine biome (ENVO:00000447); feature: surface water layer (ENVO:00002042); material: "saline water (ENVO:00002010), including plankton (ENVO:xxxxxxxx)" | depth 5 m | reverse complement strand
TTTTTTTGACCAACTGATATTAAATACTACCCAAACAGTTGCATTCTCATTTTTTTCTCAGATATTTATAAGCTAACTCTAAATTTGTTCTTTGAAATGAAGATATGTTGATAAGGCTCCACACAAGCAGATAGAAGCAGGCTTGACTCCCCTGCTTTTTTATTCCTAAATTCTAAATTTCCATTCTGAAAGCTCTGTAAAACCCTTCAGCCAAAATTTAAAGATAGGATGAGCCTCTCAGGGTACAGGGAATATTATCTGTTATTCATGGATGAATACCGAATGTATTATTGCGGAGCTGCATTAGGAGCTTGATCAAGCTCCTGAACAACGACATCTTTAGATGCACTCCCTTGAACAAGGGCATCAAGACCAGTACGTAAATCCTTTGCCATTGCAACACGACTTCCATCGCTTACAACGACGCGGGTGAGAGTCGGCAGCCCTCCACGACGAGCTCTAAGGTAAATAGGCTCTACATACAGTAGGGAATTACCAAGAGGTACAACTAAAAGATTGCCTTGTACAACTTGAGAACCAGCACGATCCCAAAGGCCGAACTGTTGACTAATAGAGGGATTTTGATTGATTAAGGCCTGAATCTGCTCAGGACCAAAAATTGGAACATCACTAGGAAACCGCAACAGAATTAATTCTCCATAGTGTTCACCGTCATTCCTGGCGGCTAACCAACCTGAGAGGTTTGGACGTGCAAGTGGTGTGAGCGGTTGCAATAATAAAAATTCAGAGTCAAAGCTTGGCTTTACTTGCGCAGTAATATGATAAGGAGCTACAGGGATTTGGGTCTTTCCATAGAGCTCTTTAGGTACCTCCCAAACATCATCTCCGCTATAAAAAATTCTTGGATCAGTAACATGATAACGAAGTAATTGCTCCACTTGCAATTCAAACAAAGCGCTAGGCACCATTAGATGCTGGCGCAAAGAGACCGGCATAGCTTCCAAAGGCTGGAATAATTCAGGAAAAATTGTTTGCCAGCCACGAATAATTGGATCTTTAGCTTCACTTATATAAAGTTGAACAGTTCCATTATAAGCATCTACAATCGCTTTCACGGAATTACGAACGTAACGCAATTCTTCCCCATTTGAGAGAGTTGATGAATAGGGATAAGTGTTGGAGCTGGTGTATGCATCAACAATCCAATACTGATGTTGCTCTTCCTGATAAAAATCTTTATCAGGCTGCATTGGAACCGAAACAAGATAAGGTTCACCCTTTAGTTGCAGAAATGGTGCTAGAGCTTTTACTCGCTTTTTAACATCCCTGCGAAGCAACAAGCGTGAATCACTATTCAATACCCCTGTATTCAGCAATCTAGGGTCACGAATATATACCGCTGCAGCGATTCGCTGCGATAATGTCTTTAAAGGAACCCCAGCTCGGCCAGAATAGTAATTATAAGTATTTTGATCACCCTCAGGATAATTAAATTCTTCGATCTGAGTTGGAGCTACTGCGTAAGGTGATGGAAGAACACCAAAGTAAAGAGCAGCTCTACCGATGGGTACTTTTTTCTTAACATCGTCTCTGCTAATTCCAAGAGATTCATTACCATCAATTCGTGTCGAACGCCCTAAATCACTAATAAAATAATCAGGAAGTCCATCGGGAGCGCTTGTATTTACCGGACTTAAAGTAAATCCAAAACCGTGAGTAAAGACAAAGTGCCTATTTTGCCAGGTGCGATAACGCTTTGGTAATGTCGTTTGGTCTAATTCTCGTGCCGCAACAATAACTTGTTGGCGTTCAAGTAAATCTGAGCGCAACTGATAGCGATCCACAGCTGCATTGCTAAAGCGATAATAAACCCTGAGTTGCTGAAGCTGTCGATTGGTAGCAAGAAGAGGTTGACTATCCCACAATCTAATATTTCGTAAAGTACTGGCACCTTCTTTTAGATCTATTGGGCTTAATCGAGGGGAAGGATTAATTCTTCTGGTCGTAATTCCATCTAATTGGTATGCATGGCGTGTTGCTTCAATCGCTCGGCTAATGAAAGGTCGCTCGAGCTGTAACTCCCGAGGACGCACCACAAGCCAATTCATCAAAGGAAACATAAACAGTTCTAATCCAAAAGACAAAAATGCAATTAAGGAAAAGATTAATCGTAATTGACGTCGCCGAAGACTAGAAAACGGTGATGGCAAAATAACAATCGCCAACACAAAAAGGGCAAGAGCGGTGAGAGATCGCAGAGGAAGCAGCAAATGAACATCAAGCCAACCAGCACCTGCCACGATTCCGTTTTGAGTCCAAAGCAATTGGTGCCTTGAAAGCCACATCAGACCTGAACAGGTGACTAAAACTGAAGCAAAGCCTGGCCTCAGACCATGACGCTGTCGCACACTCAATCCGGGAAAAACCCAATCAGAGAGACAATTTGAGCGTGTTAATCGACTCCAAAGCGCAGTACTTAAGGTGAGGAGAAGCTGTAACAGAATCAATTCGAGGGCAAATGCGATCGCTGAAAAGCGACCAAGACCAAAGCTGACATCGGATCCGAGCATCGGTTCTGTGCGTCCCATATCAGGAATCGCAATAGCAAGACTCCAGAGTCCCCAGCTACGCGCAACGATCAAGCAAATACAGACACTTCCATAAAGTTGGGCAAGGCCCAACCGACGACTGCGCGTAAGGCCGAAAGTAATAAGAGTCAGCACCAGTATCGAGACACTCAGCAGGGGCCAACCGGTCTGAAACGGAAGACTCCACCAATAAATAAGTGAGAATGGATCGTTCCAGGCCAGCCAAGCCAATCTCGTATCAACAGCTAAAACTGAAAGCAATACCAAAAGGCATACCAGTAGGCAAAACCCATATCGATATCCATTCAGAACTGGGCTCCTTGGCTTCTCTTCAGATGCGTCAGGAAGAAGCCAAGACTGACGCCAAAGTGCGCAACAACCTACAAATAGAAGGGCAATAAGTCCTCCCGCTAGTTGAAGAAATAAGCGTTTGCCGTAAACGGAACCGAGTTCAAATTGAGCAAACCAAAACCACTCAACCTGTAACCTTGAAAGTACCCAGATCAACGGAATCAACAAGACCCCGAACCGGGTAGTGAACCGTATGGTCTGCGATAACAAACTGGAGCGAATCAAGTCTTAACGGGCCCTTTTGCCAAAGACGATGAATTTTTAGAGGAAGCCCTTAGACCGGCTAAATCATAAAAATGCTCACTAGTCAACGTCTCCTCAGCAATTAATGCTTCAACAAGAAGATCCATCACTTCCCTCCGCGGTTCTAACAAACTGATGGCCTCTTGAAGAGCTTGTGTAGCCAATTGGCGTACGCAAAGATCAATCGCTTTACCAGTGCTTTCAGCGTAAGAAGGACGGGTATGAACTAGATCTCTACCAAGAAAAACTTCCTGATCTCCGCCTTCTAGTGCAACTGGGCCCAGCGAAGAGAAACCAAAGCGAGTCACCATTTCTCTTGCAAGTTGAGACACCAGTTGGAGGTCTCCACTTGCACCTTGTGTGATCTCACCTGGCCCAAAAACCACCATTTCGGCTGCCCTTCCACCAAGAGCCATGACAAGACGGGCTCTCAGATAAGCCTTGCTGACAAGACCAGAATCAATCACTTCCTCATCAGGAAAGAAACGGGTAAAACCACCAACTCCGCCGCTACGTGGAAGCAATGTGACCTTGTCGACTGGATCGGCATGAGGAGTATGGGCAGCAACCAGTGCATGACCAATTTCGTGATAAGCGATTAAACGCTTTTTTGCACTGTCTTGGAGTGGAGACGCCGATAAACCCATGGTGATGCGTTCCAGGGCTGCTTCTATTTCCGAACTACCCACAAAAGAGCGTTCGTTTCGGGCTGTGAGGATAGCCGCTTCATTGATGAGATTGGCCAGGTCTGCACCAGAAAACCCTGGCGTCCGTTGTGCCCAATCGCCCAAAGACACGTCATCTGAAAGAGGCCTACTGCGGGCATGCACAGAGAGAATCGCTTCACGACCTTTACGGTCAGGGAGATCAACATGAATACGCCGGTCGAAACGACCTGGACGCATCAGGGCAGTGTCCAATACGTCAGCTCTATTTGTAGCTGCGAGGAGGATCACGCCAGAATTATCCGCAAAACCATCCATTTCAGTGAGCAGTTGGTTCAGGGTCTGCTCGCGCTCATCATTACCGCCACCAATTCCTGCTCCCCGTTGACGACCAACCGCATCGATTTCATCGATAAAAATGATGCATGGAGATTTTTCTTTGGCCTTACGAAATAAGTCTCGGACGCGACTGGCACCTACGCCAACAAAAAGTTCAACAAACTCTGAAGCTGCAATTGAGAAGAAAGGCACTCCTGCCTCCCCAGCAATGGCCTTGGCAAGAAGTGTTTTTCCAGTTCCAGGCGGCCCAACCAAAAGCACACCCCTAGGGATCCGAGCTCCGAGGCGAATGAAGCTCTCTGGCTGTTTGAGAAAGGTGACAACTTCTTGGAGTTCTTCCTTTGCTTCGCTGATTCCTGCAACATCCTCAAACCGGACTGTAATTTCGTCCTCAGGGCGTATCCGAGCTTTGGTTCGTCCAAATCCCATGGCCTTATTTGCAACCTGGGCAGAGCGGCGAAGAAGGAAGGAGAGCCCAATGACGATTAAAGCGATCAGAGCAAGATTGCCTGCCAAACCAGCCAAGGCTTGTTCTTGACGAACATCTTTTACCGTCAGAGGTACGCCAGCAGATTCTGCCGTTCGCAAAATCATCTGATCATTCGCCAAAGTTGGAACCGTTGCCTTACGACCGTCGTCGTACTCAACAATCACCTCGCGACGGCCGGGAACCAACTGCAAGTCTTTGACTTTTCCAGCAGAAATTTGAGTCAACAACTCGCTGTAACTCGGCGGTGGATCTGATTTGAACCGTGCAAAAGGGCTGGTGGGCATATCCTTTGAATCGCTCTCAGATGCCTGAGAGACGATGATTTCCCGATCTTCCGGACCTGAACTCACACCGTTCCTGCGATCTATTAACAGTAGCGATTTGACGAGCGGACTCTCGAAAGTGGAAAATGGGTGTTTGGAAGAGATCCGGCTGCAATGGCTGTACCGAAGAAGAAAACCTCTAAGAGCAAGCGCAATCAACGTCACGCTGTTTGGAAGGCAAAAGCAGCCACCGCTGCTCAACGGGCAATGTCAATCGGCAAGTCTGTATTGAGTGGTCGTGCTCAAGGCTTCGTGTACCCAGTTGATGAAGCTGATGACAGCGAGAGCTGATATTCATTTCAAATTGATCTCACGAACACTTCGGTGATTTGTGAGATCAATCACGACATCAGATTGATTGAGGTTCTGCAACCAGTCAGAGGGAATTGCAGTTTCAATCATTCGGACGAAAGAAGTGAGATCACTTTGATGAACACGAACTCCTGTTTGCTGCTCCTGCGTATCCATTTGCTGACGCTTCCAAAGCCGGCTTGATCTGCCGTCCTCTGCTCTTAGATGCCAAAGCTTGTCCACCCGATTCCAAATCGAGGCGTAGTTAGGCAAGATCTCAATGAGTCCCTTCCGATAAGCCAGTTCATCGTTCGTGAGCTGGAGTGAATCAAAATTCTGTACAGATAGCTGTCCGTCGGGTACAACAACTCCAACAAACCACCCTTCCAAAATCACGAGATCAGGTTCAGAACGAACCCAACCACTGCGATCTCCACGGCCTTGACGTAAGGACTTATTGAAACGAGGAGCAAATAGTTCTCCCGTCAACTTCCACTGATCGAGCGCGTCAGCCATCAACTTCAAATCATGACTTCCTGGTAAGGCACGAGGCACACCCCAAGGGTTTCCAGCCATGCGTCGCTCTAGCTCCTGGCCAGGCCAATAGAAATCATCGATTGAAAGGAAAGCGACTGACCAGCCGAAATCTTCACTGACATGAATGAGCCAATCGCAAAGGGTCGTTTTCCCACATCCAGGAAGAGCACTCAGGCCAAGCAACTGACGATCACCTATCTCCAGAAGGGTTTCAACTTGCGATAGCAACGGCAGAGCAACACCAAATAACCATTCATCTCTGATATCAGAAGGCCAGACGCCTCGACCAATCTCAAACCCACCTCGATGCTGCCAGTGGGTCCACCAACCATCCGGATCAGTCCATCCAAAAGCCTCTAACAGCGAGGACAAACCCTTAGGTGCAATCGGCGTGGTTTCAAGATCCAAGTTTAAAGGCCTCGAAGACAACGGCATAAACCGCCCCAATGCGGATGTTGTCGATGGCCAGCCATCCAAGCGGCCACGGTTCGCTTCTCACGTAAGTCCTTGCTCTCACCAGTAATTCAATAATCACCACCATGAAAAGCACAACCACAGGGCGCTGGCCGACTTCTTGATACCAATACATCGTGAAGTTACTGCCAAGAATGAACCCCAGAAGTAAGGAAAGAACACCCAAACTGCGCCGACGCCAAGATCCCATCAAGGCTCTTGTGAGCTGAAAACCAAATTTGCGTTGGACTTGTTCGTAGCGGGTGAGATGTGTCGTCATCGTTCAGGTAAGACGAGAAGCATCTCCAAGTACTCCAGCGTGACAAAGCCATCCACACAAGGGGGGCCTTTAATAATTTTGCAAGGATTGTTGGAGCTACCTAAATGATCCATCACCGCTACAGCCTCATTTTGATAATGACGAACCTTTCGATCCCATGCAGACGGCGTCAGGAGACATCGCAGCCCAGCATTGCTTGCTGATTGAAGGCCTGCAGCTGAATCCTCCAAAACCAAAGCATTATCTGGACTGGTATTGCTGAGTTGAAGAGCACGCAAATAAGGCTCTGGATGAGGTTTATGCCGTATCACATCATCAGCACTTAGAACGCCAGAAAATGGATGATCTCCGTTAGGAAACATGTTCTCCAACAACGCTGACACCGAAGAAGCTCCACTACTTGTAACAATCCACTGAGCAATCGTCCGAATCTGAAGTTCTCTCAGAAGTCTCAGAACTCCTGGCCTTAGACAAACACCTCCTGAACCAACTTTTTGAAGATAGTGACGTTGTTTTGAAGAGCGCAGTTCGTTCAACTGCTCATCACTCAATGATTCGCCACGCTGCTGTGCATAAGTTTTCATTCGAAGACTGCCGCCAGGAATGCTCAGCAAGCGCATGTAAGTCTCAGGGTCCCACGTCCAACTAAGACCCTGCTCGGCAAAAGCGAGATTAAAAGCTGGTCGATGTCCTTCCATTTCAGTGTCTGCAAGGGTGCCATCCACATCCCAGAACACGGCTTTCAAAGCAGGCATGCCGCTCATGCAATTCAAGCAACAGCTTGAAGGACAAAGCAAAATGAAGATTCACCGAGCATGTGCCAGTTGCCATTTGCCTTTTCCTCTCAGCAATGGCAATTACCTCGGGGCATTGACTCCACTGCCTTGGATGAGGTTCCGCTGCCTGAACCTCTTCGGGTACTGCTGTTCCGTCGTGGTCTCACCCAACCAGATCAGGTGAATGCTCTGCTGCATGATCCACCTTTACCAAATCCAGATGATCACTTTCCTGAGTTAGAGAAAGCTGTTCAAAGATTGCATCAGGCCTGTGTAAGAGGTGAGCGTCTTGCCATCTGTGGCGATTACGACGCAGATGGCATGACCAGCACTGCATTGTTGCTGAGAACCTTGCGGACGCTTGGTGCAGAACCACAGGCAGCGATCCCTAGCCGTATCGCTGATGGGTACGGCTTGAACTGCTCCATGGTGAACGAACTCCATGGCCTTGGAGTCCGTTTAATCGTCACCGTCGATAACGGTGTAGCGGCTCATGAAGCCCTGAGCAGAGCAGAGGATCTGGAGATGGAGGTTGTCCTTACGGATCACCACACACTTCCAAAAAAACGCCCGAAAGCTCTTGCTCTGATTCATCCGGCCACAACACCAGACCAATCTCCATACCGGGGCCTTGCAGGAGTTGGACTCGCCTATGTGCTGGCGCGCGAACTCTCAGAAAGAATGCATCAACCAACTGCCATTACGAGTGCAAGAGATCTGTTTTGCATTGGCACTGTGGCCGATATGGCGCCGCTCACAGGAGCAAATAGGACCCTATTAAGGGAAGGGCTGCTTTACTTACATGAAAGCAACTGCCCTGGAGTGCGTGCCCTCCAGCAGCTCGCTGGACTCGGTGATCGACCCCTTAGAGCCGATGACATTGGTTTTCAATTGGCCCCAAGAATTAATGCCGTGGGAAGAATCGGCGATCCACAACTGGTGGTTGATTTATTAACCGCTACTGATCCAAACAACGCTATAGAGCTTGGCCGTCGCTGCGACAGTCTGAACCGACAGCGGCGAGAACTTTGTGATGCCATTGAAGCCGAAGCCTTGGCCTTATTAGAGTCTGATCGTGCTCCATTGCCACCGTTTCTTCTGCTGGCTCAAGGACATTGGCACCACGGTGTCATTGGCATCGTCGCTGCACGACTTATGGAACGATTTCAACGCCCGACTGCCTTGTTAGCAGCAGACGGAGACGGAATGATGCGGGCATCAATGCGGGCGCCAGGAGGATTTGCTGTGGACAGGGCTCTTGACGACTGCTCATCCCTTCTCGAGAGGTATGGCGGCCACCCCGCAGCTGGGGGGTTCACTGTGAGGGCAGATCATGTGCACGATTTACATAAAGCACTCAATGCATTGGCACTAAAATGGGTCCAGGAACGTGGGGAGGGGATTCTGGTTCAACCAGAAGCACTTTTATCCTTTTCGTCAATTAATCACGAACTGTGGTCGGCGTTGCTTTCCTTGGAGCCATTTGGAATTGGCCATCCAGCCCCACTGTTTTGGTCGAGAGCCTGCGAAGTGACATCACAACGACTACTGCGCGGCGGTCATCTAAAACTCACCCTTGCGCAAGGAGAGTGTCAGCGGGAGGCGATTGCTTGGCGGTGGCAACAGAGCCAGCCTCTCCCGAAGACACTCGATGTTGCTTTCAAAGTCAACCTCAATCGTTGGCAGGGTGAGGCAAAACTTCAACTTGAAATTCAGGCTCTTCGTGAACACCATGCATCCTTGGATCTTCGTCGCAGCAACGGTGTCTATCGATGTCGAAGGCAAGGAGAAAGTGAGTTGGAGATCCTGAATCCATCTGGGGAAAAGCTATCGATCAGAGTTAACAGCCAGGGGGTATTCGAAAGTGAAGACAACAGAGCAAGACACCCCTACGTTGCTGACCTGATTCGAGAGGCTTGCATTGGTCTCGGCCTCATTCCATGACCTCAGAGAATTACAGCAAAATCGCGCTGAGAACTAAGGCCACATCTAAGTTCAACGAACTAACGCGACTAGCACGCCACTTCATTGGCTTGCTTGTTGTTGGAGTACTTATTGGCCTGGCCTGTCTACCTCTGAATCTCGTAGACCGAATTCAGGAATGGCTTTTTGGCTTTTTACCAACCAGGGGACAAGCCGATTGGACATTGATTGGTGTCCTTATAGCCCTCGCCCCATTGGTGATAATGCCAGTCCTCCTACTGCTTCAAAGAGGGCCTTGGCGTGCTGGCTCTGGATCAGGGATTCCCTCAACGATGAACGCTCTTGAAGATCCATCGTTGATGCCCCAAGCGATGAATACCACCAGCACGGTTCAGCGAGGGTTACTTTGGTCGATCGCAACATCTGCGATGTTTCCACTGGGACGCGAGGGCCCAGTTGTTGAATTTGGCGCTGCAGTGGCGCGAGCCTCTCAAAAACGTTGGCCGAATTGGATGCCATCTTTGACAGAACGACAAATGGTCGCTATCGGAGGCGGAGCCGGTCTAGCAGGGGGATTTAACACTCCTCTTCTTGGGGTTGTGTTCATGCTTGAAGAGCTCACAGCTGAATACTCGATCGTCACAATCTGGCCAGCCTTGGTTGTCTGCGTTGCAGCAGCTGGCTTTTCAAACCTCGGCGGTCAACCAATCTTCGGTTTAGGCCTGATCAATGTGTTTGCCCCGGAGAGAGAGCAACTTTTGCTTGCAATACCTATTGGGATTGCAGCAGGAGTAGTGGGTGGATTTTTCAACCGGGGATTGGTCTGGGCCACATCTTATTTGGCACCCATCGTTCGCCAGCGACCCCTGCGCACTGGGCTTTTTCTCGGCGGGGGATTAAGTCTGCTTGCTTTACTGAGCTGGGGTACTAGTACTGCAGATGGAGAAGCTCTTGTCAAACAGCTGCTCGACCAAGGGCTGCCAGAACTTGGCTCTGAACACAGTGAATGGAATTCTGGTCTCTTGAGTATTTGGATCACAGTTGTTCGCGTGATCGGACCAATGCTTGCACTTGCGCCAGGCGTTCCTGGAGGCCTTATCGACCCATCTCTGACCTTTGGTGCCGTCCTCGGCTACACCGTTTGCGCCGTGATCGGGTTCAGCACCCAAATTGGAGTCGGTCTTGGTTTAGCAGCAGGACTTTCCGGCGCAACACAGCTTCCGCTTGTTTCAATTATTTTTTCCTGGCGCCTTGTAGGCGATCAAGAATTATTTGCAGGCGCCTGCCTTACGGCTGTAATTGCCGCTTACACCGGTCGACTGGTCTGCAGAACACCGGTTTATCACGGACTCGCAAACCTTCAAAGAGCCCCGCGCCGATAGAAGAGAATGAAGATCACCGCAGGACCAGCAAGCGTAATCAGAGCAAGAGCCCCAAAATTCGCGATCAGATGGATATCAATTCCCATGGAACGAAAACAGTTGATGAGTATGAAACCTCCCAAAGGTTACGAGGCCTTCAACCTCATTGCCTGCAGAGAGAGTCATCACTGTGACTCCTTGTCACAGCGCTTCGTGAATTAAACCCATGAGCCGCCACCAACTCCACTGGTCCTGCCTGAATCAATGCGGCGCTTGCTGCAGGCTTGCACCTGATGAACGACAGGAAGCATTAGCGGCCCTTAGGCCTGATCAGCAAAATCTTTACCTTGAAATGGTTGGGAAAGATGGATGGTGTCGGCACTTTGATCAAGGAGGGCGTCGGTGCATGATTTATGAGAATCGGCCCGATTTCTGCCGAGTGAGCGCCCTTCCAGATTTATTCGACATATCAACGGAAGAAGCAGATGCCTTCGCTATTGGATGCTGTCGACAGCAAATTCGATCGGTCCATGGCGGAAGGAGCCTAGAAATGCGTAGGTTCGAGCGATTGATTCGTACAACCCAGGATTCTGATGACTGAAGCCGGCAGTGACAGCAAGCTTGGATTCAACGCTGTTCTGCTCAGCACATTTACAACTGTGTTTTTGGCTGAATTGGGAGACAAAACGCAATTAGCAACTCTCCTTCTTTCAGCACAATCAGGTGAACCATGGTTGGTGTTCACCGGCGCCGCCATAGCTTTGATCTGCTCAAGCCTTGTTGGTGTTCTTGTTGGACGCTGGCTTTCCACCATTCTTCCCCCTGAACGGCTGGAACAAATGGCAGGACTTTTAATGGTAGGGCTGGGAGTATGGCTGGGAAGTCAGGCTTTGAAGTCTCTGCTTGAAACCCAGTCATTTTAAATTTGTTATGGATTTCACTCTCCTCTTTTCCACCTTTGTAACCGTATTCTTAGCGGAGCTCGGAGATAAAACCCAGTTAGCGACTGTGGCAATCAGTGGCACATCAGATCGTCCATTGGCTGTGTTTTTGGGATCTTCCAGCGCTTTAGTTCTCGCCAGCTTGATTGGGGCTATTGCAGGTGGATCCTTATCTGCGGTGATTCCAGCTGAGTGGTTGCAACTCGTGGCGTCCACTGGATTTCTAATCATCGGGGTGCGGTTGTTGATGCCGATGCTGCAAGCCGGGTTGGGATCAACGCAAACTGAGGAATAGACATGGATTCAATACTGCCTTGCGATTAGGATTAAATCGTTAATAACTTTCTGCACTACCAACTCTTCGAGTGCAACTGTTTTGACTCAACTCCCGGTCCTGAAGGCCGGTTTCTTTCACGTTCCGATGAAATTCACGGTCGCCGACCTTCTTGACCAGGTCCCTTTTGACGATTCCCTTGAGGTCAGCAAGCTTGAAAAAATTCTCCGCTTAAGCAACCGAGCTGACAAACAGTCTCTGGATATTGCTCTGAAAGGTCTCGATCGCCTTGGAGTTCTAAGTCTTACCGAGGAAGGATCCATTTCCAGAGGTGATGACATCGGGATGATCGAGGCACGTTTGCGGTGCAGCAGCAAGGGTTTCTGTTTCGCCATTCGAGATGATGGCGGTGAAGACATCTACATTCGCGACCATCAGCTCAATCATGCTTGGAATGGTGACCGCGTACTCGTGCGAATCATTCGGGATGCGGGACGTCGTCGCTCTCCAGAAGGAGGTGTGCAGTGCATTCTGCAAAGAGCGACAACCAGCCTCCTAGCTCATGTCCAACAGCAGGAGGAGAAGCTTCTTGCTATTCCCCTGGATGATCGATTACTCGCTTCCATCGAATTACCCGAGAGTGACATCCAATATCAACAAGAGGAACCTTCCACATCAGTTGTGGAAGTGCAGCTGGATCGATTCCCAATCGCTCAGCATCCAGCTCGAGCTCACGTTGCACGTTCACTTCCCCTGAATGGTGGAGTTGATGCTGATCGTGATCTTTTACTGACTAAAGCCCATTTGCACAACAGAACTAGTGCTCCAAGAACAACTCTCAAAGCACCCTCAGATAAAAGACGCAAAGATCTCACTGACCAGCCCTCTTTACTATTGAGTAACTGGTTAATTGATGACGCTCCGCAACTTCCAGCAGCCCACGTCATGCCATTTGCAGGCGGAACCAGGCTGTGGATTCATTCGCCCGCTGTCGCTGAAAGGATTAATCCAGGAAATAGTCTTGATCAATGGTTGTGCGAACAAAGCGAAGCTCTTTGTCTTGGCAATAAGTGGATCCCACTCCTCAGTCCAAACCTTTCTAAAGCGACAGCATTCAAAGTTAAAGAATCACAATCGGCTGTCAGTGTTTGTATCGATATTGATTCTGAAGGCGAAGTTCTCGATTGGGAATTCTGTTTGACTCAGATTTGTCCTGTTGGGGAAGTGAATTGTGAGATGTTGTCTGCGTTAGCAGGACGAAAACCACGCTCGCGAGCAATCCCAACAGCTCTCAAACCAATCAAAGATCAAATTGGACAGCTCGAGACTCTTTTGTTCTGTGCCAAAGCACTTCATGCAGCAGAGCTAAGACGTGGGCAAACCGAATTGGATCTTCTGGAACCAGACTTAGATTCTTTAGGAGACTTACGCGCCACTGAACCTTGTGGAGGCAATCGTCAGTGGATAGAACCTCTGAGAGAGGAAGACCCCTTTTCAATCTTGTCTGTTTTCTTGCGAGCAGCTCACGCAACATGGACTCAGCATTGCTTGGATTTCAATCTTCCAGCCTTTGTACTACACGCCAATGATCCTGAGAGCGGAGCATTGAACGACGTTGCCAAAGCTGCAATTGCTTTAGATGTGCCTCTTTCTCTTGATGAGGAGGGAACAACATCTGCTTCAGTCCTGTCCCAAGCTTTGATTGGAAATCCGTCTAGACGGGTTCTCAACATGCAGCTAAGACAAACACTTCCGGAAACACATTTGAAGCTTTTAAAGAATAGTTCAAAACAACTACCTCTTACTAATAAAGACGAAGAATCAGCATCTGAAATAGAAAAAATCCAACTAGATATTGACCCAGAAAACGACACTTCAGAAGTCAAAAATGAAGCTAATCAGATGTTAGCTCCATGGTGCTGTCCCACCCTGCATTACGCAGACATATTGAATCAGCAAGTATTATGTCAACTTTTAAATGACGGCAAAGATCGTCCCAGTGTGCGGCAGAAAGAAACAGTCAACGTTGGCAAGAAAGGAGCTGTCTCAAGAATTACGTGGCCTCTCTTTAGTGGATCACTCAATCAGAGATTAAACGAGCTCCTTCAAGAACGTCATCTTCAGAGACTCAATGCCAGACGTCGCCAGAAAGCAGAGTTGTGCAGGGATGTGATTGCCATGGCACAAGCACGGAGTGCACAACCCATGCTCGATCATGAGCAGCAAGGTGTTATTAGCGGTGTCCAAAGCTATGGATTCTTCGTAGAAATTGCACCTTCTATGGTTGAGGGCCTCGTACATGTCAGTTCTTTAAATGACGATTGGTACGAATATCGCTCACGTCAAAATCGACTTGTGGGTCGTCGGAATCGTCGGGTTTACAAACTTGGTGATCCAGTCACAGTTTGCGTGACAAAAGTTGATGTGTTGCGTAATCAGATCGATCTAGATGTAGTCACTGCTTCTGCCGAGACTCATTCCCCCATGCCTGTGGCTGTCAGTGAGGGTTAAGGATTTGTCCGCTTCTCATCAATCAGATTATCCATATGTCATTGGAGTGAGTGGTGCATCTGCTCAACCTCTTGCCGAACGAGCTCTGCAGCTTTTACTTCGACAGGAACGAAATGTACATCTAATCATGAGTCGTGGAGCTCATGAAGTGTGGTCTGCTGAGCAATCTATCCAAGTACCTGTTGATCCGGATCTTCAAGAACAATTTTGGAGAAACCGGTTAGATGTCAAAACTGGATCATTAACTTGCCATCGTTGGGGAGATCAAGCAGCGACAATCGCCAGTGGAAGTGTAATCACCAGAGGCATGGTGATTGTTCCCTGCTCGATGGGCACTGTGGGGAGAATTGCTGCAGGAGTAGCAAGCGATTTACTTGAACGTTGTGCAGATGTTCATCTCAAGGAAGGAAGACCGCTGGTGCTTGCTCCAAGAGAAATGCCGTGGAGCCTGATTCATCTTCGTAACCTGACTTCTCTTGCTGAAGCTGGAGCAAGGATCGCCCCTCCCATCCCTGCTTGGTATACCCACCCTGAAAGTCTCAATGAAATGATTGATTTTTTGGTGGTAAGGCTGTTCGATTCTTTTGGCGAAGATTTGAGTCCACTAAAGCGATGGCAAGGTCGCCAGCAATGACAACGTTTCAACGTTTGCTTCTGATCCCCTGCCTGAGTCCGGTGGTGTTGGCCTTGTTGATTGCAACACTCAATCTCGGACAAGCCACATCATTGCGAGTGCTCACGTGGAAAACGCCCAACCTACCCATTGGAGCCTGGATTGCTGTAGCAGCGGTGGTGGGATCAGGGGTGAGCGCAGTGGGTGGATTAGCCATGGTCAACTCGCAACCCCCTCTTCGGCGAGACGTCCGACGTCCGTTAGCAGGAGCAGAAAGAGAGGAGCCGATTTCTTCTGAAGAGCCACGAAGCGCAAGAAAGACTCAACCCATGCCCTGGCCCGAACGTGACGTACGTGATCCTGCTCCAACCGTTTCGGTGCCCTTCAGAGTGGTCCATAGAGGCACTCAAGCCAATACGACAACAAGCAAAGTGAAGGAAACGAATCAACCGCAACACAGAGAAAAACAATCCAAGCAAACGTTTGCTGAAGACGACGACTGGGGTCATCAGATTGGGGATGATTGGTAGAGACCGCACGAGACTGTCTACAGTCCGCCCAGTAACCAAACTCCGGTGAGCGAAACTCCCGCAACCCCAAAAGCTGCAGATAAACCAGCTGCAAAGCCCGCTCCGAAGCCAAAACCGGAGGACAAACCTTTTGTGGAGTTCATTCAAGACGATTTGATTCCCTCCCTCAGCAATGCACTGAGCTCAAACCATCAAATCACTGCATCGATCAATTTGATCGAAGGGGAACGCCCTGTTGTCGGAGGACAATGTTGGATGGTGACTGGAGAATTGCCTGGGGGCCGCCGTTTCTGGGTCTGTTTCGAATCTGATTCGATCAAGTCTGGGAAAACGATCGCACTTGCGGAGTCAGGAACTGAACCAAGCATGTTGGAGTCATTTTTGATTGATGAGAAGCGAATCAATCTTGCTTTGCTTCAATCTCGTTTGCTTCAGCGTCTTAACGGGCAAAAATGGTTGGGTGGGAATTAGTAGCAAGGCCGTAACAGTCGTCTGCGCGTTCACCCGGGCGATCTACGATGACTGTTAGTGACTGACGCAAGTGATGGTGCCTCCAACAGCGATAACTGAAGCTAAAGACGCACAAGGATCAAACGTATCAGCGAAAGAACCGGAGAAGGACACCATCCTGACTCCACGTTTTTACACAACTGATTTCGAGGCCATGGCCGCCATGGACCTGCGACCGAACGAGGCAGAGCTCGAGGCCATCTGCGAAGAGTTCCGCAAAGATTACAATCGCCATCATTTTGTGCGTAATGGCGAATTTGAGGGTGCTGCAGACAAACTAGATCCAGTCACTCGCAAAGTATTTGTTGAATTTCTAGAGCAAAGTTGCACTTCTGAATTTTCTGGATTTCTACTTTATAAAGAGCTCAGTCGTCGGATTAAGGCTAAAAACCCCCTACTGGCTGAATGTTTCTCACATATGGCTCGCGACGAAGCTAGGCATGCAGGCTTCCTCAATAAGTCCATGAGTGATTTTGGATTGCAACTTGACCTTGGCTTCTTAACTGCCAGCAAAAGCTATACATTTTTCAAGCCAAAATTTATATTTTATGCCACTTATTTATCTGAAAAAATTGGTTATTGGCGATACATCACAATCTTTCGTCATTTGGAGCAAAATCCCGACTCCAAAATTTTTCCAATTTTTAATTTCTTTGAAAATTGGTGTCAAGACGAAAATCGCCATGGTGATTTCTTTGATGCATTAATGAAAGCTCAACCAGACACAGTTAAAGGATTTCGCGCGCGCCTCTGGTGCCGATTTTTTCTGCTTGCAGTATTCGCCACAATGTATGTGCGAGACGTAGCTCGTAAAGAGTTTTACGAATCCTTAGGTCTGGATGCTCGAGAGTATGACCGATTAGTTATCGATAAAACCAATGAGACCACTGCGCGGGTTTTTCCTGTCGTGCTCGATGTTAAAAATCCACGCTTTTACAACGGACTTGAACGTTTAGTTGACAACAATGCTGCGCTCAGCGCAGTAGATGCAACTGAAGCACCTGTGCCTTTAAAAATTCTACGTAAACTCCCCCATTGGGTCGCAAATGGAGCACAAATGGCATCTCTTTTCTTTATGGCACCCATTCGCAGCGAACAGTTTCACCCAAGTGTTCGCTGAAAGCGGATCACCGAACAGGGTGTTCGCCTCCGTTTTCCTCCGCGGTTCTCCATAATTAGGTTTGATGCAAATGAGGGGCTTGGTCGACACCCATCCCGCTCTAGGCCTGACATTCAGCCTGGATCCGAGTCATACACCCTGGAAAGAACGCCTGGAATCATTACTCCAGACAGGAGTCAGAGCGGGTGCTGACCTAGTAGAAGTTTTTTTAGAACGCACAGATCATCTTGGTGTTCTGGCCGAACAGGAACGAATCACTAGCGTTTCACCTTCATTCGGGATGGGAGCAGGGATTCGAGTATTCCTCGGACATCGAGACGGTTTTGTCAGCACGAACGATCTCAGCGCTTCTGGTCTTACTCAAGCCCTTGACCAAGCTTTGGCAATGCTCGAGTTAGAGCACAATGCGTTACTGCCTGACAGTGGCTTCCAGGGCCTACATCAACTCAAGGATTTTGGTGCTGACAAAGACTCTTGGCTGACTAATTCTCCTGACCTTAGTGAAATCACCCAACGTCTTCTTGAGGGAACAGCTCGACTAGATCAGTTCGGACGCCATCTCGAGGTTCGTCGAGGAAGCTTTTCTCGTGATTGGCAGGAGGTTCTCGTTGCCGCCAGTGACGGTACATTCTCCCGAGACATTCGCTTGCATCAATCCAGTGGACTCAGCGTCTTAGCTGCAGATGGTGAGCATCGCGCCAGCATTGCTCGTCGTTTTGGATCAAGCGACCGACCCGATGACTTACGTGAATGGGATGTGGATGCAGCTGCCAATGAAGTGTGTAACAGCGCAGCCTCCATGCTTCGTGCCGATTATGTAGATGGAGGTCAAATGCCGGTGGTACTAGCTAATCGTTTTGGGGGGGTGATTTTCCATGAAGCCTGTGGTCATCTTCTCGAAACCACACAAGTTGAACGTGGCACGACACCTTTTGCTGATCAAGTTGGGGAAACGATTGCCAATCCAGCTGTGACCGCTATCGATGAAGGACTTAGCAATGGAGCCTTCGGATCTCTCTCCATGGATGATGAAGGAATGGAGTCGCAAAGCACTGTCTTAATTGAACAAGGTGTATTGAAGAGATTTTTGAGTGATCGGGCTGGTGAATTGCGCACCGGACATGCACGCACCGGAAGTGGCAGAAGACAAAATCATGGCTTTGCAGCAGCGAGCCGCATGCGTAACACCTACATCGCAGCAGGCCCTCACAGCACAGATGATCTGATTGAATCCGTCGACAGTGGCTTGTATTGCAAGTCCATGGGTGGTGGAAGTGTGGGGCCTACGGGGCAATTTAATTTTTCTGTGGAAGAGGGATACATCATTGAAAACGGTCAACTTGGCAGAGCTGTTAAAGGAGCAACACTGATTGGTGAAGCCAAAGAAGTCATGCCAAGGATTTCAATGTGTGCAAATGATCTCGATCTAGCCGCTGGATACTGCGGGTCGGTGAGCGGAAGCATTTTTGTCACGGTGGGGCAACCCCACATCAAGGTTGATTCGATCACTGTTGGAGGCCGCTGACCATGACCAACGCACCTCTCAATGTGAAAGATCTACGTGATCAGCTCCATACCCTTGCAACTCGGGAAGGAATTCGTCAGTGGGATCTAGGAGCCAGTCGAGGAATGAATGCATCCGTTCAAGTGGATCGAGGAGAAGCCAAACAGATGAAAGCCGCACAGCGCAGTTCAATCACTTTGCGCGTGTGGAATGAAAAGGGCTTAGTTGGTGTGACCAGCACCTCTGATCTCTCGCCTGATGGCCTTGAAAAAGCCTTAAGCGGAGCTTATCAAGCCAGTTTTTTTGGAAATGCAGGAGATATTCCAGGATTTTCACCCTTGGCAACAGCTCCGATCCCAGAGCTCGATCGTCCACTCAAACCAGCACAAAGCATACAAACCTTGCTATGCACACTCAAAGAGGTGGAATGCGAACTACTTGCAAAGCACTCTGCGATTGAAACTGTTCCTTACAACGGTCTAAGCGAAGGAAGTAGCGAACGAATTTACCTTAATAGTGATGGTGCTTTGCGTCACATGCAGCGAACACAGGCAAGTTTGTACCTCTATGCACGAGCTGAAGAAAAAGGTAGGAAACCAAGAAGCGGTGGAGCCGTTCGAGTTGCACTTGGAAGTTCTGACCTTGATTTAACAGGTTGTATTAATGAAGCAGCTGATCGCACAATTAGTCACCTCAATTATCAACCAATCGATACTGGTCGCTACTTGGTGTGTTTTACCCCGGAAGCATTTCTTGATCTGCTAGGCGCCTTCAGCAGCATGATGAATGCAAGATCGATTCTTGATGGCGTCAGCCTGAATAATAAAGATTCTCTTGGACAACAAATAGCTGTTCCATTTTTTAACCTTCATGACAATGGCCTGCATCCAGCACATGTTGGAGCTGCTTCCTTTGATGGGGAAGGTACTCCAACCAAACGTCTTTGTTTGATCGGTAACGGCAAGCTGGAAAATCTTCTTCACTCAGAGGCCACGGCTCGGCAGTTTGGGGTAAAGCCAACCGGACACGCTGGGCTTGGAGCCAAAGTGTCTGTTGGCCCTGATTGGTTTGAAGTAAGCCACAGCAACGGAATGAGCTCTTCGGCAGACCATCTAGACCATCGCCACGAGCAAAATACCTTTGTCTTAATTGAGAGCTTGAACGCACTCCATGCTGGAGTAAAAGCAAGCCAAGGAGCCTTTTCCCTTCCTTTTGATGGCTGGTTAGTTAAAAATGGTGAAAGGATTTCTGTTGAAGCAGCCACAATCGCTGGCGACATTCGAGATGTACTGAACGGCATCGTTCATTTAGAACATGACACTGTCGTGACACATCAAGGTGTTTCACCCCATGTGTGGATCGATGGTTTAGCAATCACCGGAGAAGCCTGAGCCAACAGAAATGAATGTTTTGTTCTGGGGTACTCCCCGTTATGCAGTGCCGACACTCGAGGCACTGCATCAAGCGGGGCATTCGGTAGTGGGAGTCGTTACACAACCAGATAAAAGGCGTGGTCGAGGTAAAACATTAATCCCATCACCCATCAAAACAAAAGCACTGGAACTCCACCTAAACGTTTTTACTCCAGAGAGAATCAGAAAAGATGAACGCTGTCTACAACAACTTGCCAATCTTGGGGCAGACCTATCTGTAGTTGTTGCTTATGGACAAATCTTGCCAAAAAGCGTTCTGGACCAACCACCGTTTGGGTGCTGGAATGGTCATGGATCACTTCTTCCACGCTGGCGCGGAGCGGGGCCAATTCAATGGGCTTTGTTAGAAGGTGATACCGAGACTGGCGTCGGGGTGATGGCCATGGAAGAGGGACTCGACACTGGACCGATTCTCATAGAACGGAACCTCTCAATTGATTTATTGGACAACGCTCACACATTGGCCGAGCGCATGAGCTCTCTCACTGCAGAACTCATGCTGGAAGCTATCCCTTTAATTGAATCAGGAGGCCGTGGTCCAGAAAAAGAGCGCCACAACAGATTAAATGTTATTGAGCAAAGCAATCGATCCGGAACAATGAGTTACGCAAGAATGCTAACCAAAGAGGATTACAGAATTTACTGGTCAGAATCAGCTCTTTCAATTCATCGTAGGGTGATGGCATTATATCCAAATACATACACATATTGGAACGATAAACGAGTCAAAATACTGAACTGCGAACCACTGATCGAACGACTCAGAGAGCAGATTTCGACTGAAGTCCAACCACTACTTGGACAATGGCCCACTGGCGCTCATATTCCAGGAACAATCCTCGCTTGCGTGAAAGGTGTAGGAATCGTAGTCAGCACGTCAGGTTGTCCGATCGTGATTCGAGAGGCTCAGCTTGAAGGGAAGAGTCGATGCAATGGAGACACACTCAAACAACAATTGCAGACATCGATATCAGATCGGTTCATCGATCCAATGCATCCAAGAGCTAACGTCGATACGTTCTAGTGCTGCGAGAATCTTGGCGGCGGCGGGATGATCCTTTTGGAGATTGACCTGGACGACGACGTCCACGTCCTCCACTCAGATCAAGTGGAGGGGCCTTAAGAATACTGGGTTCAAACCCAGGCACATTCTCCCGGCGAAGGGACTCACCAGTCAAACGTTCAATGGCCTTCAACAACAATGTCTCCTCTGCAGCAACGAGGGAAATGGCATGACCTGTTTCGCCTGCTCTCCCAGTGCGACCAATCCGATGAACATAGTCCTCTGGAACATTTGGCAAATCAAGATTCACGACATGAGGGAGCTGCTGAATGTCAATGCCTCGAGCTGCAATATCAGTAGCGACTAGAACGCGTACAGAACCATCCTTAAAACCCTGCAGTGCTCGAGTCCGAGCACCCTGACTTTTATTGCCATGGATAGCAGAAGCCAAAAGCCCTTGCTGACAAAGCCGTTCGACAACTCGATTGGCTCCATGTTTGGTACGCGAAAAAACCAACACCTGTTTCAAATCAGAGCTACGAATCAGGTGAGTCAACAAATCGGTTTTACGAGCCATATCACAGGGGTGTACAACTTGATCGACAGAGCGAACTGTTTGATTAGCAGGTGCAACTTGTATTTGAACAGGATGATCAAGCAATCCAGTAGCTAATTTACGAATAGGTGGACTAAAAGTAGCTGAAAACATCAATGTTTGACGGCGATCAGGCAATCGAGAAATGACTCGCCGAATGTCATGGATGAAGCCCATATCAAGCATCCGATCAGCTTCATCAAGAACTAGAAATTCAACACGATCGAAACGAAGAGCACCCTGCTGGAACAGATCCAACAACCTGCCAGGAGTTGCAACCAAAACATCAACACCCTTTTGCAAACGCTGGATTTGAGGGTTGATCTTGACACCACCAAAAACCACATCACTGGTAATAGAAAGATGGCGGCTGTAATCACGAACGCTATCCAAAACCTGAGCCGCAAGTTCGCGGGTAGGAGTCAGCACCAAGGCACGAATTTGGGCACGACCAGGCCGAGCTCCATGGGTAAGACGCTCCAACATTGGTAGTGTGAAGCCAGCAGTTTTTCCAGTACCCGTTTGTGCTGCAGCCATAACATCTCGCCCTGCTATCACAGCGGGAATGGCCTGAGACTGAATCGGAGAAGGAGAGATATAACCCTTCTCACACAAAGCCTTTAGCAGAGGCTGGCTCAGACCAAGGGAATCAAAACCAGGCGCGGAGGACTCCATGGCAAGAGAGGAAGGGGAAATAGCTAGAAGGGCGAATTGCTCACCCTAGATCCGCACCATCAGAAAATCGAAAAAACAACTCACTTGACTTCAAATTTGATCAAGACACTCATTGATAATGATGTCTTAATGCAAATGAATTGAAAAAATAACTTCAACATCAATCAAAACTCTGCATCAGAAAACCAGTCAACAGCAAATGACGAATTTCAAAAGATCGATAAAAAATAGAAAAAATCATCAAACACTAGAAAAGAGACAAAAGGCATACATAAACCTATCACCACGATACAAGACGAGTATGAGATTAAAGATAGAAATCAATATTGAAAGTTTTGAGCCTGAAGCAAAATTGAGCAAGTCCTCCAATAGCTCAAACTCAAAACAGGGACTTAAACAGGAAGCAAACCTAAGACTACAAAACAATTCAACTTTTAGAAGGCTCAGCAGAAACAAGAGCGAAAAATCAATGATTAGCGGGTAACAATAATGAGCCAGAAAAGAACAAAACCAAATGGGAAGAATTAATTAACAAAGAATTAATTCAAAACCAGTTAAAGATAGAGTTACAGATCAAACAAAAGAAAACTACACCAAATAACAATCAACAATTAAAAGTTAAGACAACTCATATGCGATGATCGCGATGCATACAAAAATCACAAGGCCCTTCAGGAAGAACAGCACAACGAAGCAAAGGACTCAGAGCATTAAAACGACACTCAGGATCTCCAATCACCCATCCATGACCTACAAAGGTTGCATCAGTAGGTTGGCGTTGTTGCTTAACTAAAAGTATTATCGAAGACAATTCATACTGCCCATTAATAAGTTTATAGCGATGACGTCGTTGCATCACTAAATAACTTTGTGTATCGTGAACAAACCAAACCCCAGGAGATGGAGAATCATCCCATTCATATCGATCAATCAAATGTTGATCAACAATATGACGTAATTCAACAAGCATCTGATTCAAGTTTCTTGACTAAAATTGGTAGCCTCTCTGAAAAGCCCCAAGCAATCAGCAAAGCAACTGCCAACAACGTCCACCATTCAGAGGGATGTAAATCAGTAATCACTAGAGTGACAATGAGCTTGAAACCGACTAATCCAACAGCTGTAAAACCAGCAGACTCTAAACGTGGGAAGATTTGGAGCCAGCGAATAAACAATCCAGATGTAAATCGCAACGCAACTACGCCGATCAAAGCACCAATAACAACAAGTAAAAGTTGATCACTAATGGCTATTGCAGCTGCTACACTATCAAGAGAAAAAGCAAGATCAGTTAAGGCTAAGGTTAAAATTGTTCCGGCGAAAGAGATTTTCGAGTTAGAATCAATATCATTATAATCGGTAGAAGTATTGCTCCCATGGAACCAAACATGTGAAATAAATAACCATAATAAGTATAAACCCGCCAAAAGCTGTAATGGACGAAACTCTAAAACCCACTTAGCCATTAAGATCAGACCAACACGCAAGAAAAATGCAATTGAAATCCCTAGATTTAAGGCTTTTCTTTCCTTAATTGGATCGTTTTGCTTACGGACAACAGCTGCTAAAGCAATAGCATTATCAGCGGAGAGCAAAATTTCCAAGGCCACAAGCACTGGAAGAAGAGGTAAGAGCTCAGCCCATCGATCAGCCCCATCAAAAAGAGGGATGAATGAGTGAAGGGCAGCAGAATCCATTTGTACAGTTTAGAAATGATTTCCGCTCTTCAGAGGCATGAGGACAAAGGTCAAAATTTGCTTCATCGATTCCACACGATGCATCGTCCGAGTGACGGGCTTTGATGGTGAACTGTCTCTAGGCAGCTGCCTAGGAGAGGCAGCCAGTGCGGAGCAAGCTGAAGACAGCGCTCGACAACGGTTGATAGAACGAATCAAGGGCTACGAACAAAGCCACGAAACTAAAACGAGAGAAACTGAGAGCAAGAACCAACCTGAAAAAAAAGAAGCGAGCAGGTTAACAGCTCAAGAATTAAGCAAGAAACGAAATCTAAGCGAAAGAAATGCACAAACAACACACCAAATCCAAGAAAAGGAAGCAACGAAAGCAAACCAAGAAACGAATGAGGCACCAACAGACCCGGAAGATTGGAGCGAAGAACTAACAGCCATCGACATACAACTTAAGCGTATCGGCTGGAACCGAGACAAAGAGCAGATTTTTCTTGAAAGAGCCTATGGTCACGGAAGTCGGCACAAGCTGACAAAATATAGTGATATCGTTTCCTTTCTAAGTCAACTCACAAAATTCGAAAAAGGAGTCAATGCAGATATAGCTCCTATTCCACACAAAAGAGGCGATTTAATTCTTGAAGGAGATACTATAATCCAAAAGTTAGGATGGAAAAAAGAGGACGCAAAAGAGTTCCTCCAAAAAAAATTTGACGAGACGTCAAGACAGAAACTTAGCGACGAACAATTAATCAAGTTCAACCAACTAATCAAAAATCAATTAAATCAACCAATGCAACGCGACAAACTATCATAAAACAGAAGAAAACCTCACAACAAGGCTTGATCAAACAAAAATATAACTAGACAATGCAAAATATAAGCAAATAAAACTAGAAGATAAAT
>TARA_B100001093_G_scaffold502157_1_pt1 | contig 24959 bp, 12 predicted proteins | sample TARA_B100001093 | Tara Oceans TARA_B100001093 (sample SAMEA2623116) | marine metagenome | biome: marine biome (ENVO:00000447); feature: surface water layer (ENVO:00002042); material: "saline water (ENVO:00002010), including plankton (ENVO:xxxxxxxx)" | depth 5 m | reverse complement strand
GAACGTAGGGGAACGGCCCATTCCCCGCCATATCTTTGCCTGCACCTGATGACATAGCAGGGTAAACAAGTCGTAATTCGATTTGATCTTCCGCTACACCCAGTTCAAGATCGCTCCATCCAACCGGGAAATCGATACCCGTGTGATTCGACGTAAAATTCTGGTCTTCATCAGGATGCTGAGCCGAAGCAAACACGCTTACACTCGGCAAGAGAAAGCCGAGAAGCACGAAAAGGCATACCACCTGTTTCCTTGTTTCCATAACCTGCCTCAAGTGTTCGTTAGAGTCCTCATTCTAATCGCTTTTGGAGTCATGCGTTGTCAAAAAGGATATTTTCAGCATGGAGCAATTGGGAGAGAAGTAGACCGAGTGAAGGAAGATAATTGTCATATTGGGGCGCCCATAAATTTCGCCATGCTTCCAAATGTTGAGCCGCCAACATCCACCGGCCATCGAACGGAGAGTTTTCCATGAGTTGTACTCGGTGTTCGTAGCCACCCTCTACAGCGTGATAGTTTGGATTGAGTTGAAGAGAACATGATTGGAAGGAGGGGATAGGGTCAGGACCACCATCAAAATCAACAGCAAAATCAAGTGGTTTTTGGGAAGTCTCCTCTTCAAAATCAAATGGCAATTCTAATGTTCTTCTTCCTTCGAAAAGTCGTATTCGCCCTCCTGCCTTTAGCCACGCATAAGCAGTTGACCTTGCGGCACCGCCACCTCCACGCAGACCTAAGACTGCACCGGATTCAACATCAACGCCGTGATATTGTGCCACAGATACAACGCCGAGACCGTCGACGCCCGCACACCACCACCCCTGGCCATCCCAACGCAATGCATTGACTGATTGGAGTTTCATAGATTCATCAATCGTTGATACTGCTTCGCTGGAAAGTTGGTGTTTTAGGGGCGATGTGAGGTTGAGCCATACTTCGTTATCGAGCCACTGTGATGGAATCTCATGTACGTCTCCAACTGGAGTAGGCTTTGATGATGTTTCCAGTTCGAGCTCAGATTCAAATTTGGAAACGAGCCGAGAGTCGGAATCTTCGATTTCCATCGCTGACTGAATCGCTCTTGCCAACAGTGCCTCAGTACGATATTTACCGAAAGGCGCACCTGTGTGTTGCCAGATTGGAACGTGAGGTGAATGGCCCGCGTAGCCCCATCCTAATGCATCCTCAATTCCTTTGGTTTCAACCAGTTCAACATCGGAATGCTTCATCGATATAGGGATTTTTTTTCCAAACTTTTCCAAATTGGAAACGACTAATCCAAACAGCAATGGCGAGAGCGAATGCGACACAGGTGAGCCTGCTACCGCATACTTCACTCGTGCCATGAAAGACCTTATCGCCCGAAGTTCTTCAACATCATGCTTGAAATTCTATCGATACGGGGCAGTATTGAAAAAGGAGTGCGCATTAGCGATTTCATGGAGTATTCAAGTCAGAGCAAAGGCAAGGGATTAATTTCAATGCTCACCGCAGGTTTTGGTCTCTACCTCACAGCCGCTATGTGGAACGAATTTAACACTGCTCTCGGTGCTTTTTTAGGTCCGAGTCTCGGAATCATCGTAGGTACAATCATTTTCATGTTGTATCAAAGTAAGAAAAACGAAAATGAATTTACTCAAGGCGGTAACTACCTCACCTCTGAAGCTACTGCAATTGTTCGCGACAGTGAAGGCAGACTTCAGCAAGTTGAAAGTTCAATCGAAAAAGGAAGAAACCCTACCTTTTTCATCGCTATGATATACTTCATGGTTATCTTGATGAGTGAAATCACATGGTCGAGCCTCATCTGGTGATGAAATGGCAGGATTGCGTGATGTATTCATCATGAAAGACCGGATGAATAACGGCGCCTCATCTGTGATGATTATTCTCGAGAAAGCCTCGATTCTCATAACGCTCCTCATCATCCTCGCAGTCGGCTTGGCTCTCGATTTACCTCCTTGGGGAGTTGGGCTCATGTTCGGACTCTCCATTGGACCCGTCGTTTTTGGACACTATTACATCATTTACATCCGGCCATTATTGAAGCAGCAACGTGCGAAACTTGAAGAAGAGAAGCCGTCCAAGGTAAAGTGATACAATGTCTCTCATTTCAAATGTTCTCGATCTCGTCGGACTTGGTGGTATCACCGGTATTGATATTCTCTTTGCAGTAATGGCTCTTATCGGAACAGTCTTGTTCTTGATTTACTTCATCCTCATCTTGATTGGAGGTGTTGCTGATGGTGTGCTGGAAGTTGCTGGATTTGATGCTGACTTTGACATGGGTGCAGAAGGAATATTCCACATGCTCACTATACAAGGAATCCTGAGTTTCATCATGATGTTCGGAATATCAGGTTTAGCAGTGACTCAAAGCGACGGAGGCGATCTGTTGGCAATTGCTGTTGCAGTCGTGTCAGGAATTTTTTCAATGTGGATTATTGGTAAAGTCTTCCAAGTAATGAAATCTTTAGAAGTCGATGGAACCGTCAAACACTCCCTCGCTGTTGGGGCGCAGGGTAAAGTCTACATGACAATTGAAGCGGGGCAAACCGGGCAAGTTCAAGTTGAATTTCAAAATGCTATGCGAACATGTGATGCAGTTCTTGAAGACGAAAAGTGGAGCCTAAATACTGGCAAATTTGTTGAAGTTGTCAAGGTGATTGGCGAAACTCTTGTCGTCAAACCTCTCTCTGTAGCCAGTGTAATGGCTGAAGAAGAATAAATTGTGGCTCAACAGCCCCTTCTTTCGACGGGTGAAACCTCTTAAAGGACGGCCCAGCATGAGAAGACATGGCAGATGTTGGAACTTCGATAGCAGTAATTGGATTGTTTTTATTTACCTTAGCAGTTTTTGGAACAATTTACGTTGCTACAAGCAGATATAAATTGGCACCTTCAGACAAAATTCTAGTCGTTTATGGTAACGTCAAAGATTCCGGTGCAGCCGCATGTTACCACGGTGGTGGTAAGATTGTCTGGCCATTGATTCAGCACTATGCTTACCTTGACCTCAAACCGATGACCATTCGTATTGACCTTCAACACGCACTTTCTCAGCAAAACATCCGTATCAACGTACCTTCGACCTTTACCATCGGTATCTCAACCGCACCATCAATTATGCAAAACGCTGCAGAACGTCTACTCGGACTTTCCCAGCCACAAATTGAAGACATGGCAAGTGAGATCATCTTCGGTCAACTTCGTTTGACCATTGCAACACTTACAATTGAGCAAATCAACCAGGACCGTGAAGTCTTCTTGAAGCAAGTGTCAAGTAACGTTGACTCAGAATTGCATAAGATTGGTTTGTATCTCATTAACGTCAACATTACTGACATTACTGACGAAGCAGAATATATCGTATCTATCGGTGCTAAGGCAGCTGCAGAAGCAATTGCAAGTGCAGAAGGTGACCGAGCAAAGGCTCTGGAAATGGGACAAATCAAGGTTGCTCAAGCAGACGCAAACCGTGAAATTGAAGTTCAAAAGAGAGAATCCGACGCTATCGCTGGTAAGGCTGTTGCAAAGAAACTCGAAGTGATTGCTGTTCAAGAAGCGGATTCCGAATCGAAGATGGGAATCGCAGTTGCAAAGAGCCGAGAAGAGATTTCTGTTCAAGATCAACAAAAACTCGCTATTGAAGGTGTTAACTTGAGTCTGGCAGACATTGCGATTTCGAATGCTGTTTTGGCAGAGAAAGAGGCTGAGGCTCGTCAACGTGCTGAAGTCGCTCAACGCAGAGCCCAAGAAGAGATTGAAAAAGCGCAGTATTCACTTGAAAGCGAGCGTCTACGTGCTGCCGACATCGCCCGTGAAAAGATCGCTAAAGAGCAAATCGTGATTGCTGCTGATGCTGAAGCAGAACGCCAACGCCGTATTGCACAAGGTCAAGCAGACGCAATTCTTGCTCGATACAAAGCAGAAGCTGAAGGTCAACAATCTGTTCTAGAAGCAAAGGCTGCTGGTTACAAATCACTTGTCGCAAGCGCTGGTGGCGACACCAAGGCTGCTGCAACTCTGCTGATGGTCGAAAAGATTGAAGAATTGGTTTCACGACAAACCGAAGCAATCTCCAACCTCAAGATTGACAAGATTACTGTTTGGGATTCAGGTAACGGTGGTAAGAACGGTGAAGGTGGTTCAACCTCAAACTTCATCTCTTCACTTATGCAAAGTCTACCGCCTGTTCACGATGTGGCAAAGATGGCTGGCGTTGAATTGCCAGAATATCTTGGCGCAATGAAGGACGAATAATCCTCGAACTGGGTTTAGAACAGTGGTCGGTAAACCGCCACTTTTGTGCATTGATGAGCCGAGGGGTTCAAAGCCATATCGAATAGCATGGTGCTCATGGCAAGTGATTTGGATATCGCACGTTCTGCTTCAATCGAACCAATTGAGACTGTTGCTTGGAAATTAGGCATCTCTTCTCATGAATTGGTGCCCATGGGTAAAGGCATGGCCAAAATTACCTGGGAAGCGTTGAGTCAACGCTTTTCCAAACCACAGGGAAGCCTTGTATTGGTAACCTCTGTCAATCCAACTCCCTTTGGAGAAGGAAAAACCGTAACAACAATTGGTCTTACTCAAGCATTGTGTGCAATTGGACAGAGCGCCACATGCGTCATACGAGAACCTTCTATGGGCCCCGTGTTTGGAATCAAAGGAGGTGCTGCAGGGGGTGGACACTCTCAAGTCCTCCCCATGGAAGAAATCAATCTCCACTTTACCGGCGATTTACATGCAGTAACTTCTGCTCACAATCTTCTCTCAGCCCTTATTGACAACCACATTAAACAAGGGAATGAATCAAAATTAGAATCTACACGAATATATTGGCCTCGGGTCATCGATATGAACGACCGATCCCTTCGAGATATCGTCATCGGATTGGGTGGACCTGCAAATGGAAATACTCGACAAGATCGTTTCGATATCACTGCTGCAAGTGAAGTCATGGCCATTCTTGTTCTTGCCCAAGATTATGCAGACTTACGCAGGCGCATTGGTGAAATTGTCGTCGGGGAATCGACAGAAGGAAATCCTGTCAAGGCAGAAGACATCGGTGCAGCTGGTGCAATGAGCCTATTGTTACGAAATGCGTTCCTCCCAAATATGGTTCAGACGCTCGAAGGAAATCCAGCGTTCATTCACGGCGGACCATTCGCCAATATTGCTCACGGAAACTCAAGCATCATTGCAGACAGACTTGCCCTTGGAGCAGCAGATATTGTCGTGACTGAGGCCGGCTTCGGTTCGGACATGGGAGCAGAAAAATTCATGCATATCAAAGCAGCAAATTCTGGTAAAGCACCTGATTGTGTTGTGATGAATGTTACCATTCGTTCGATGAAACTTCACGGTGGAGCGTTTGGAAGCCGAGGAGGATACAGGCCGTCAAAAGAGGAATTAGAAGCAGAAGATGTGGACGCTGTTGTTCGAGGAGCACAGGGTAATTTAGACCGTCATATCAAGAACATGGCTGGATTCGGAATGCCGGTATTGGTTTCCATTAACCGCTTTGCATCTGATACTGACGATGAATTGGAAGCACTCAAAAGAGAGGCACAAAAAAGCGGAGCCGTTCATGTCGCCCTCACAGAAGTCCATTCAAACGGTGGTCAAGGAGGAGAAGAGTTAGCAAAGGCTGTCGTTTCAGCAGTTCAAGACCATGTTGCAAACGGTAGACCATTTACACCCCTGTTCACCAAAGAACTACCAGTGCTAGAGAAAATGGAAGCAATCGCCACTAGAATCTACAAAGCGGAAGGCGTCGAAGTAAGTGCTTCGGCAATGAAGCAACTTTCAAAACTCCAAGCATGGGGATACGGGAATCTTCCAGTTTGCATGGCTAAAACACAATACTCCTTTTCCCACGACCCGGGTAAATTAGGTGCTCCGGTTGGCTTCACAATTCCAGTCCGTGAGTTCCGACTAAATGCTGGAGCAGGATTCATCGTCGCAGTTCTTGGTAACATGATGACGATGCCAGGATTACCTAAGCGGCCTGCTGCTCTTGACATGGACATGGACGAAGAAGGCCGACAAACTGGTGTCTTTGGGTGAAGTAATGAAAATTCTCAAGCGTGAACCCCTACTTTGGCGACTCAGAATTGAAACTGAGGACGACCTGTGGGCACTAGCACGTATCGCAAGAAAAGGTATGAAACTCGGCATGCTTGGAGAAAGGAGAGACCAAACCACTGGTGGTGATGAAGGTGGTCGAGCCAAATCTGCTGAGCGCAAAAAAATGTGGATTCGACTGCATATAGAGAGTACAGATTATCAAACATTTAGTGAGAATCTACGCATTCATGGAACCATCGAAGAGGCACAATTTGATGTTGGCCTCCATCACACACACATCGTTGAAATCCGTGACGAAGTTGAACTCAGTTGTTCGACTGCATTTTCCTCGTCTGACAGAGAACTCCTCAAACAGGCAGAGCAAGCATCAGGTCAGACCAATGTTGTTCTTGCCGTGGTAGAGACGGATGAAGTCGTTTTGTTCCACGTTACTGCACGCGGATTACGTGAGGGAGCCACGTGGACGATGCGGGGTGGGGGAAAGCGAGGAGAGATACGACAATCGGCAGGAATTGCCTCGACTTTTCGCTCAAAGGTGATCGATGCACTCCTTGACACATTAGGCCCTGAAACTCCTCTTGTCGTATGTGGCCCGGGACATGCTCGCGAATCTTTGCTGGCTGATTTGAAGAAGTTAGGGGAAACCCGAATGATGAAATCAGTTGCAACCTCGATGGCTGGACGTGCAGGCGCAAATGAAGTACTGCGAGATGGATTGGCTGGAGATTTACTGAGTGAGCACGCCATCTCTCGAGAAATTGAACTCATCGAAAAAGCATGGGAGTTACTTTCAACTAACGGAGCAGTTGCGTATGGAGAAGTTACACTCCAGAAAGCAATGAGTGAAGGGGCTATTGAAACTCTACTTATCTCTGCAGATATCCTACGAGATGAAGAAAAAAGGATTGGAACTGAAACTTGGTTGAAATGGGTTGAAGGTTTATCTGATATTGGAGCTGAACTGGTACAATGCTCGACTGACCATGATGCTGGGCAACAGTTGTTGGGACTCGGAGGAGCAATTGCAATTCTCCGTTATGCAATGTGAGGGAAAAGAATGCGCGTCATCACACTTGAAGATTTGAAAGGCGACATACGTTCAGGTATGCAAGGTGCTCGTTGGTTGATTCTTGAAGCGGATGAAGTGGACAGTTCAGCAAACCTCCTGATGTTCACAGAACTCGAGGATATTTTGGTAGCAGTAGACCACCGAGGCTCAAACCCTCCCGACGGGCTTTGGCAACGAGCTGTTCACCTCATTCTGATTGACGGTGATGAAAATGACGCTCAGGAATTTTGCAAGAAATCCGGAATCACGAAAGTTATTGCCGGTTCAGAACAAGAGATTCGGACTTACCTTTGGTAGTGGGTCTGGAGGGATTTGAACCCTCGATCAACGCCGTGTAAGGGCGGTGTCATAACCACTAGACCACAGACCCAACCGTCCCTGTAAGAAGGTGTTATTGAAGGCATTGATGCAGGCGTTAACCTCAAAACAGAGGAACTTCGCCATTGAATTGCATGGATGAAGATGTTCAAGCCGCTGCAGCCCGTCTTGTACGGCGCATCAAAGAAGGTGGCCACAGTATTACCGTTGCTGAATCATGCACCGGTGGACTGCTCTCGAGCGCGTTCACCGATATCTCTGGAGCATCTGCTTGGTTTAATCAAGCATGGATAACGTATTCGAATGAAGCCAAAATCAAGGAATTGGATGTACGTACTGAGTCAATCGAGAAAAAAGGGGCAGTCTCTGCAGAGGTTGCTATTCAAATGGCTCAAGGAGCCTTGAAAAAAGCCGATGCCGATATTGCAATTTCAATCACTGGAATTGCTGGTCCAAAAAACGATGGAACCAATAAAAAAGTTGGATTGGTATATGTTGGAATTGCTTCAAAAAACTGGGCGAATGCTGAATCTACAGAAATTGGTGGTAACAGAGCTGAAAATAAAATTGGATTTGTACACTTTGCATTGCTATCAACCATCAAACGTTGGGATCAGGCCATGGCCCAAGATGAAGAGCAACTCTTGGAACTTGAACGCCAAAAAGCGGAGAAGGAAGCAGAGAGAATTCAATTTGAGTTAGACCGAGCCCAAAGAGAGGCTGCTGCTCGTGAATCAGCACCTTGGCAAGATGATTCATGGGATGGAGAGGGTGCACCTCCTGGGAAAGATTCGTCACTTGACAACGAAGCAGAATGGGATTAACCCATTGGCAAAATGAACCATTCATACCGATGTGCTTTTGGAGCGGAGGCGTTACCTTGAGTTCATGGGTGCATCTGAAGAGGAAATGACTGCACTCTTACGGCAGCGTGGCTTTCTTCCATCTGCATCTATTCGTTCACGTTTGCTCAGTCTCGACGATTTAGAAGGCGTACTCAATTGTTCAGGGGAAGTTGGATTTGAAAAAGGTTTTTTGACCAACGATATTCTTGAATCGATGCTACAAGTATGGAATCAAAAAAATAAATCTGCCCCTCTTGTTTCAACTCCTGTACAAGAGAAACCGTCAACATTAGGAAGGACAATTGCCCCAATTCATGCTCCAGAGCCACTTGACTTGAAGTTTAGAAACAACCTTCCCGATTGGAACACTGCTGATTTCAGTGAAAATGCATCCGATGCACCAAGTGATATTTTAGTTCATTATGACATTACAGGCAACAGTATTACCGAAGGAAAAATGACAGACATTACATCGTGTTTCAGTGACAGATTGCAAAGTATTCGAAAAATGATTATTCAAAATTCCAACCTCCCAAGAACTCCGACTGAAATCTCGCGATTACATGCTGAAAGCAGCCGCTATCAAGGATATGAAAACAAGGCTGTTGCGATTGGACTGGTCAATGAGCCTCGCTATACCAAGAACGGTCACCTCATGTGGAGACTTGAAGATGAAACTGGAGAGCTCACCTGCTTACTTACCAAAAGAAAGGGTGACGATAGAGATAGGGCGCATGAGCAAATTTTGGAAGCAGGATTGATGCCTGATGATGTACTCGGTGTGTCAGGGACATTCAGTCAAACTGGTGACATGTTCTATGTTGATGACTTGCATTTCCCAATGCAAGCAAGTCATCAGAAAACTTCTGCAGAACACGGAGTAAGTGTGGCTTTTGTCTCGGATATTCACGTCGGATCAAAGACATTCTTGGAAGCACAGTGGCACAAAATGGTCCGTTGGTTCCATACAGACCCTCTTGCAAAGACCATCAAATATCTCATTTTATCAGGGGATTGTGTCGATGGTGTTGGAATTTATCCCGGTCAAGACAGTGAACTTTCAATTCCTGACCTTTTCGGGCAATACACTGAATTTGCACGGTTACTAGAACTGCTACCAGACTGGGTAGAATGCGTGATGTTGCCAGGAAACCACGACGCTGTGCGACCTGCTGAGCCTCAACCGACCTTTGAGAAAGACATCCAGCAAGATTACAACACGACCACTTTTGTTGGTAATCCGTGTGACTTTTCACTGCACGGTGTTCGCTTGCTGTCATACCATGGAAAATCTATTGACGATTTTGTTGCTGGTCTGAGAACTGTGACGTATGCTGATCCCGTCGAAGCCATGCGACAAATGCTCCGACGTCGGCATCTTGCCCCTCAATGGGGGGGTAAAACTCCACTTTCTCCCGAACCTGAAGATGGGTTGGTCATTCGTCAAGTTCCGGACATTTTTGTCACGGGACACGTGCACGGACATGCGTGCGTTGATTTCAAAGGAACAACCCTGATTTGCTCAAGCACGTGGCAAGATCAGACTTCCTATCAACGAATGCTGGGGTTCCAACCCAAGCCTTGTATGCTGACAATTGTCAATCTGAAAAGTCATGCTACGACTTCAATTCCATTTGCCTGATTATTCAATACGCAACAGAGGAAGTATTGCTCGCAAATCTTTTGCGTAGACGACATCAATATCTGCTGCTTCAAAGGCCTTTTGAGAAGATTCGCGAGTTGGATTAAACCCAATGAAGCGGCTACCTTCGATATGCATTGACAAATCCATTTCCGAATCACCTACTGAAACGCAATTCTCTGCATCAAGGCTATTCATCTCAAGTAAGCGATGAATGATTTCGCCTTTTCCTGTTGCATGAAGTCTGCAAATCCCATCATCAGAGAGTGTGTCATCATCATTGAACAAGAAACCGTTGGCAATCCAGTCGTCGACTTTGAGCATAGAGGCGATGGATGCAACAAACAAATCGACACCAGCACTAACAATCGCTACAAAAACGCCATTCGCTTGGAGCTGCTCGACAACTTCGCGAGTGCCTTCCATTAATTTCACACCGGAATAAGCACGAAACAACTCGTCTCGATAGATGGGGTCTTGCTTTTCCTTCCACATCTTAATGTCTGAACGCATGAATTCAACATCTGAAAATTCTCCACGAATGAATCTTTGCAGATTCACTGCATTGTCAGTTCCGAAGTGGTCGTGAAGGGTTCGCCATGAACTTACAGCATCAACAAGGACACCATCGCAATCGAATACGACACACGTCGTTTTTGGGATCTCATTACTTGCAGACATGACGCTCATGTCACTGAAAACAACCTTCCTTGAAAGGCTTCGCTCAAGGTTTGATGAAAATACGGACCGAAGTCAAAAGAAAAAGGGGGCCGAAGGCAGGGGGCCCCTTTCGGAAACCCCCTGCGTTCGGGCGGTTCTCTGTCTCCAAAGAGACAGTCATCCCATTACAGGGATGCGGGAGACAAAGAGGAGGGGCATGTGCCCCTCCTCAATGCATCCGATTTGTCAGATACGATTACGCTCAAGCGTTAAGGTTGTACGACAAACCACTCCAGGAGCGCAAGAGCGCACCATCTCCTACATTTGGAGCGTAGGATAGAGTGATTGTAACATCTTCAAGTGGTGTTCCTTCAGAATCGTGTGTTCGCACGAAAATTGTATCACCTGTGTTGAAGGTTGAAACCTTGTCGTCACCTTCGTTGTTGACTTGATCGACGAATGTGACCATAGAGTCACTGTTCGCTGGATTGAAGCCATAAACGTCGTTGGTGTCTGCCATATTGTAAGTCACAATCTGGTCCGCTCCACTGCCGTCCACGTAGAATACACGAACTTCAACTGCTTGGGTAGCCAAGTCAGTTTCAGCAGATTGAACGGTGATTCGCCAGTGACCATTGTCAACATCGAAGCTGTCAATGTCCTCAATGTCAAAAGTGACCCGAGGGACACCCTTGACATCAGTATCAGCAAGGCTACTTGCCCAAACATAGATGACACCGGAGAGAACAACGGTGATTGCAACCATCAAGATAGTTGCAATAACTGGGCTCACTGCCATATCATCATCTTCGAACTTCTCTGTAACTTCTTCCTCATCATCAGCACGGCGGCTGGCGAAGGCAAGAGCACTCACAAAGAGACCTGTTAGGCTGACGACAACAATGCTTGGTGCGAACGAAGGCACAGCGCTGGCACCGATGGTGCGGACAACGTTTGGTAGAGCCTGTCCGGTAGCACCGAACGATTCTGAACCTGCTGCGAATTCGTTACACTTGCCCCAATCGGAACTTGCTTCAGCAGTATCCAAGTCGAGGGTTGTTAGCCTGTTGTTACACCAGTAGTTGTCTTCGAGCATTGGTCGGCGTTCAGAGGTCTGAGAAGCACTCTGTCCGTATTGACCTGGAGCAGACCAAGCAGAGCCTTGAGATCCGCCGTTGTTTGAACGGTGGGATTCTGGGTCATCTGTTTGGAAGCGCTCACTCGCAGGAACTGTGAGGTCACATGGGTCGTTCAAACATGTTAGAACGTCCATTGAGACTTCGACCTTGGTCGTATCCTTTGTCATGTAGACATCTTCGTTCACATCAATGCTGGTTCCGTATGCTGGGACATTGTAGTATCGAGTAAACTCTTCTTCTGAATGTCCGTCAGTGTGGAATGTCACTGCAAGCATGTGATCGTAGTTGTATGGTCCTTCATCGCCACCAGCGTCGATGTTCACTGTAACAGGAACATAGGTGCCAGTCATGATGTTGGTAATACCGTTGAAGTTAATTCCAGAGACAGCGTCAATAGAATAGTCAGCGACGTTTTCTGCAACACGCTCGACTGTAACATACATCACAACATCATCTTGACCTTGCTCGTATGCTGCAATTGGCATAATCGCTGGGTCATAGTTTGGTGTGTGTGATGGTGCAGTAGCGGTATCCTTGAGAACCAAATTGATAGCACAGAAGGTCTGGCCATTTGGTCGCAATTGGTGAATACCGTTGTCGTTCATGTAATCAATTTCCCAATCGTAACCGTTTGTGGTTGCGTCTGGAATCAAGGTGAACACGAGGTCTGTGCCAACGATTGCGGTTGTGAAGTAGTTGGTGTAAGCACACTGACTTGTTGGTTCAACAGTCCAAGTGAGGTCTGCTGGAACATCGTGGTCAACATCACTCATCAATGGTAGAAGATCCCAAGTGAGGTTGTCAGCATTGGTATCGTCTTCAGTCATGGTGATGTATTCACCTTCACCAGTAGCTCGGTCACCTGCGTCGTTCAACAACAAGTTTTGACTGTTCGCATCTTGCAAGGAAATCACAGGTGCGTCGTTCACCGGTGCGACTGAGAAGTCAACATCGAATGATGCAGCATCTGTGTTCTCGTTACCGTTATCGGACAAGTCAAGAGTTACTGTGCATGTGCCGCCCTTTTCATTAGCAGTGTTTTCAGTAATAACCAGGTTGTTTCCTGAATCAACTTCAACAGCGAATGCATCACATGTTGAGTCTACTGCTGCAGCCCAATCGTAGATTTGGCGGTCAGGCGATTGCTCGTTTGCCATGTCACGGATGTAGGAACTGGAAGCGTTGGAAACGTTACCAAGATACTTGGTGTGTGTTCCAAATCCTTCAGCAAGGATGTTGTTGTATGTGTCGTCAACCGAGAAGATTGGCATGCAATCAAGTTCAAGGACGTTGCAGATCACTGGTGCGTCATTCACATTCGTTACTTCGAAAGTAATGTTGTGTTTGTCAGTCAAACCGTTGCTGTCAGTAACTTCGAACTCATATTCGAGGGTTCCAAATTGGTCGTCAAGTGGAGTAATGGTCACTGTGTGTCCATTTTGGTTCCAGTCGACAAGAACGCCGTCATATGCATCGATGTTGCCATCAGCAGAAGTCCATGTGAGGTCTGCTTCGAGGTCTTGAACGTCGTCAGCCATGTTTGTTAGGCTGAAGGTGTAAGCACCCGAGTCTTCAGCAACAGTGATGTCTGCAAGAGATGCCTGAATTTCAGGGCATGCACGTGCCATATCAAGGTCGATTTCAACGTTGGTAGCAAGAGACAAGTCTGTTGCTGTAGCCCAATCGTATTCACAGTCTGCTTGAGTCTTAATCATAACATCGTAGTTCTTAGCAACACTTGGAGTGTTGGAACCCTTGTATGAACGGTAGACAAGAACTTCATCAGCAATCGAACCTGTTAGAAGGTCGTCATTTGTCAATTCAACAGTCATGTATTCACTGAAGGTTTGCAATGTGTTTGAAGAGTCAATGGTTTGCGTTGGGTGGACAGTGCTGACATCAGCAGTTGTCTCTCCCTGAACGATTGCCACAATGTCAACCTGAGTTGGAGTTCCACCAATTCGTGAGAATGGGATGGAAATTTCAGTCAAGGTGCTCGAGGATGAAACATCCACATTCGCTGAACTGAGTGTTGTTGGACCCCATCCGAGGAAACCGTAGCTATACAAGTCAAAGGACGAATCACTGTCAGCCCAAAGCACGTAGTTGGCTTGGAATGGCAATGTGTGAGAGCCACCGAGATTGTATCCAGTGTTGCTTCCGCTGCCATCAACGCTGAGGTAGATGAGCGCGTCACTTACAGCGAGATCTTCACCGGTCAAACCGATGTAGAGGTCATCGCCTTCGATGTATGTAACCATCATGTCGTTGGTTCCGTCTCCGCTCATCATACCAGGCATTGCGTAGCCAGATGGGTTGAGGGCGTTACCACCGTTCCAGTCTTCGTCAGAACCATCAACGTTCATGACTTCAGGTTGGAAACTTGTTGAGACATATGATGCACGTGTTCCGTCAGTTGATTGAATCAACATAGCAACTTCAGCAGTAGGTGCAGCGGTCAAGTGGGTTGAATCCATTGAGAACAAGTTTGCTTCATCAATGGTCGCAGAGGCTGCGACAACCAACTTGCTTGCATCAATTGTGTTTCCAATCGAGGTGATGTATGCATTGCTGCCAGCATCAATCTGGACATCAGAAGCAGACCAGGTCATGTTTTCAACAGACCCAACGGATTCTGAAACTTCCAATGCAGTTGTTGCAGTCGATGTGCCTCCATCCCATCGGAATGGTGAGTTTTCGACATACATTCCAACAAGACCAGATGCGTCCATTGGGTAGACCCAAACATCATCACTGTCAACAACATGCAATCCAGTTCCGGTAGTTCCACCGTTAACTGCTGCGTTAATCGCTACGACAGTTGCATCATCCACATAGACACCAAAGTCATCGCCAGAGATTGACGAATCACCAGTCAGTGTAAGTTCACCACTGGTCTTTTCAACACCAGTTGCGAATCCTGCAATTGTGGTTCCTGATAGTGTCAAGAGGTCACCGTTCGCATCATCAGCATCAATTCCGACAGTCAATGAGTCGCCTGCACCTTGAAGGACAGAGTCGACGTCAGTCACGTCACAGTTGCTTAGAGACATTGCGTTGTCTGACAATGTTATGGTGTTTCGAGCAGAGCTGATCGAAATACCTGTGCAGTCTTCAAACACGAGTCCAACTGCAGATGGTGCAGTTCGACCAGGTGAAGTTGTAATGGTGTTATCAGCAATTGTTGGTCCAGAGTATCCACCAGCAGTGCCGCCTTCAACCATGTAAACGTTGGTTCCACCGTCACCGTAAGTGTCACGTAGAGTCAAGGTGTAGTTTCCAGCATCAGTGTATGTTGCCAATGGTGTGTATTCTGTGTTGCTGCTAAACGTGTAACTGCTCCAACTGTCAGTTGTTCCATCAGGCTTCAAGATGGTGATACTAGCTTCGTATCCCCAGCTGTCTGTTTCGATGTTAACTTGCATTGTTTTACCAGTAGCAAGGTTGACGTTACATGTTGCAGGACCGTAGTTGTATGAGTATCGGCCAATTGAGCACAGTGAAGTGGTAGGAGCAGGTGGTCCAGTAGCAGAATCGACAATCAATCCACCGTCTGCATCGACGAGAGAGTTGTTATCGATATCACCGTATCCACCAACAATGGACATACCGGCGTATGCGGCATCTCCACCACCGTTGATGTTGTTGTCTGTGATGTGATAGTCACGAGCATCTGACATGTAAATTCCATCAGTTCCAGCATTAATTGTGTTGCCAGAAATGGTCGTACGTGTGTGTTGTCCGTTGTAGACTGCAATTGCGGCAGCTGCTGCATCGACGCTGTTGATCACGTTGTCGCTAATTACGGCGTCATCGGAGTATCCGTTCGTGTAGAGCCAAATGTCAGCAATTTCTCCTCCATCGTTGAACACGTTGTTGGTGATTGTTGCGTTATCAGCACCATAGGTGTCCGCTGTGTGGTAGTTGTAGTAGTTTGAACGTTGTAGCATAACACCGACACCACAGTCGTTGAAAGTGTTTCCACTTACGAATGCACCGTCACCGCCACCAAGAACCATACAGATATCCGTATATTGGATAGCGTTGTTCAGTTGTTGGTATCCCTGGAAGTGAGAGATTGTTGAGTTCGTAATTGAAACGTCATCAATTTCCCAGTTATAGGTCGAGAACGAAGATCGGTATCCATTGGTAAACTCTAACTTAGCAACGTTCGAGAACACGGTGTTGTTTGCATGGAAGCTCGTAATCGGAGAACCGTAGTATCCGATTTCAACACCATACATATCTCCTTGGTCATCAGAAGAAACACCATACACTGCTGCATCATTCATGAAGAGTTCAGCACCGTATGGGTTTCGTGTGTACCAACGTTGTGTGTTGTAGTAATCATATGCACCGGTCGACAGGATAGTTGACCCGTTGAAGTCATATGTGCTTGCAGACTTGAGGTAGAAGTAAGGAACGTCAACCATGATGACATTGTTGGATTGGCTTGTAGCGAATCCACCATAGTAACCATATTCGTTGACTGTTCCACCGCTACCGTCATCAAGAGTTCGTGAACCCGAAGTCGAGAACGAACCTGCACACGGAGCGACTGTAGTAAATGCAGTGCTGGTTGAATACCAACATACACGCTCAGTAATCTGTGTTGTCAATGGGACAGTTGCAGTGTTTCCACTTGCATCAGTCAAACTTACAGATTGTGATGCATATCGGAAGTCAGCAATGTTGTTGGTTGAAGATGTGTATGAGTATGCAACCTCTGCAACACTCATGACTTCATATCCAGACAGTGATGGGATAACGAGACCTTGTGCAGCGTTAACAGTTGCAGTCTCAAAGACGAGACCTTCTGCAACACCGAGCGAGTCTGTAATTCCATTTCCAGCTGATGCGCCATCTGCGTCAATCAGTGTGACGGTTGCGTCAGCAACAGGTGAGCTGTCTGCAGTCAATGTGACATCGAGTTGGCGCATTCGAGTGAACATACCGGTTCCGGTAACTTCGACGCTTGTCGAGTCAACAGTTCCTTCGATAAAGTCAACATTTGCTGCACTGTTAATTACAACATCCTTTGTGTTACCCATGGTAACATCAGTCAGAGTAATATCTCCAGCGCCATCTGTTTCAACACCGATAGCGTTCGATGAAATCGACATGCTATCGAAACTTACGTCATTATCTGTGTTTTGACCATACTTGAATGCTGCACCAGCGCTGTTCACGACTGAACCAGAGAGTGATCCAGTAATGTCCTTCGCGTAGTAAACACCAGCAGTTCCTTGACCATCAAGGTCGAGGTTGTCAAGATCCATAGATCCGGATGCTGAGTTTCCAATAAGGACACCATAGTCTCCACCGGTTACGGTGATTCCATCCGAAGTTGAAGCAACTTGACCCGAAACTTCGAATCCTGCATCAGTAGGGTTGGTCACTGTGATGTCTTGGAAGTGAGCAGCAGCGAAAGAGCCACCAACTGAAACACCAGTGTCAGCACCGGTGATTGTTCCGTCCTTGAAGAGCGGAGTTCCAGATTCACGAACATAGTCATCATCGATGAGAGTTGATACAGAGTTTCCTGCTCGTGCAACGATTTCCAAGCGGTCTTGGAAGTTGTCAGCACGGTTGTGGAGGACATCGATATACAGCGAAACCTTCGAGAGGTTGCTTGCAGAGATGTCGACCATTGGCATGGTCAAACGTGCACCTTGTCCAGCGTTCATGTAATATGAGTATGCGTAGTCAATACAGACGTTGTATGAACCAGTGTATCCTTCAGGAGGCTTGTAGACACCTTGTCCACCGTGGTAGGAGGTGTAGTAGAAGCCCCAGTAGTGGTATGGGTAGTAAGCATAGGAACCAGATGGGCTAACGCCATCGATGTTTTCCCAGTCAAATCCGAATTGCGGAGGTGCTTGGTAGTAACCTGGGTATCCAGGGTTTGTTCCTGCCATGGTTTGCCAGATGTAGTAGAAGTATCCTTCAAACGAAGATGGATAGTTCGGTCCGTAACTGTATCCATAGCTGTTACAGTTCCAACTTGGAACACCACCGGCTGCGCCTGCGGTGTATGTGGCATGTGTGCCATCTCCAGATGCTGGGTCTGCAGCGCTGTATGGGTAGTATCCAAGATCAGAGGAACTGCTAATGTTCCAAGCGTTTCCTGCATCATCTTCCAACTCAATGTTGTATCGGTCGGTGATCATGTAGTACTTGCTTGTTGCATAGTTGTATGATGGGTGAGCGTTACCGCCACCGTAAATACTGTTCCATCCAACTTGGATGTAGTCGTTTGCCAAGTAAGTTGACAAGTCAACCTTGTAGGTTGTCCATCCAGTGCTTTGGCCGCTAAGAAGTGTGCTGCGGTAAATGGTAGGTAGAGACATACCACCGTAGACATCCACACCAACGACGTTGTCGGTGGAAGTGAATCCATCGATTTGAGGAGCACCGTTGTATGCTTGAATTCCAACAGCTGCGTTCTTGACGATAATGTTGTCAATTGAGCCACCTGCTGCTTCAACCCAAAGTGCGGTTCCTGTTTGTCCATTGTTGATAATGGAGGAATCTGCGATGCTGACGGTTCCACCATCAACCTTCACAGTAGCCATTGAGTCACTGCTTGCAGATGAGCCATAGATTGCTGCATTGTTCATCATTTGCAATGTTGCACCAGAGCCGATCATGAGAGCAGCGCCAGTCGACGAATCTTGAGCAACATCACGGATTGTTCCGCCATCAAGGATGAGGGAGCCACTCACGATATCAATGTTAAGACCATACGAACTCGAGAACGCTCGAATTGCACCAACTGCACCAGTATCAGGTGAAACTGTGACTGCAACTGAACCACCGTTGCTCAAAGTGAGAACCGGCGAACTTGTAGCCGAACTCTTCACCTTCAAGGATGAACCCTTCAAAATCATCATACAACCGTCAAGGTTGAGATCCGCTGAGAGGGTCATTGGTGTTCCATCAAACTCAAAGATTGTGTGTCCGGATGCAGTTGTTCCGTTGGTTGGAAGAGATGCTCCGTTGTTTGGATCAACATAGTTGTCCATCCAAGCACAGTCCATGCCTGCTTGATCGAAGTCAACAGGTGCTGGTTCGAGCAAGAGGTCAATGCTGCTTCCAATGGTAAATCCTGCAGTAGGATACCAAGAGTCGCTGGACATTGTTTCGTTCTGTCCGGCAGGACCGAACGCACGGATGTTGTGGTCTGCGTATGCGTTACCAGAATCATCTCCTGTAATAACCCAAACACTTGCAGAACCTGCAGTATCTGTGACGTGACTTCCAACTTCAAACAATTCAGAGGAAGAACTGTCAATCACTGCAGCAGTGACTGTGTGTCCAGACTTGAAGATTTGAGTTGGAGTTCCACCAACCAAAGCCATTCGGTAGGTGCGAACTGTTGCCAGTCCACCATACCAGACTTCAGACGAAGAGGACGCAACATCGATGTCACAATCTCCGGTAGCACCGGAGGAATCTGCACAGTCGTCACCGTTTTGTGTAACTGCGACAAGACGGATATCAGAGTTGGTATCTGCTTGTGCGAGGTAAACACTACCGGTTCCTGCTGTTGAGGAAGTTACTGCGCTTTCACCCATGGTAACATCAGAATATCGTGCATAGATTGCAGACTCTGAGGTTGAGGAGTGGCTAAGAGTTGAGCCAGACACAACGATTGTGTTTGCAGCAGCAGAACATCCGTTTGAAGACAAACGGTCTGCGCTCATACTGTCTGCAATAACATTCCAACCGCAACCAGAGACGATTACATCTCCAGCGTCAAGGTTGTTCATGTTAATCACATCTGAGTTCACAGGGTTTCCAGTGACGGTCAAGTCGCCAACAGAAACATCAGTGAATGTTCCAGGTTGGACGTTTCGCATCATCATGTTTCCACCGGTAACGTCGTCAAAGACTGCGTTATCGCCAGAGGCACCTGCAGCGGATGAAGTTGCACTTCCACCAGGAAGGAATTCCATTGATGCTGTGCCAAAGTCGACGTCGGTCAACGAAATCATACCCATTGCGTCAATCGAAACCGACGAGTAGTCACTAGCATCGAAGTTGTGCAAGACAACTTCACTGCCGCTTCCACCAGCGGAACCAATTGCATCACCAGTTTGAGTCGATGTTGCAGTAGCAGTAACGTTTGAAACAGTGACCATTTGCAAGTCGACATCAATCAAGTTGACGTAGGCATTGCTGATGGTTGTGTTCTCCAAGAAGAGTGAACCTGTTGTAGAGCCTCCAACGTTGACAATAGCACCGCCGCCGGCATTACCATCAGTGTTACAGTTCGTCATGCTACCTTCTGTCAAGGAAACGACTGAGTTTTCTGCAAAGTCGAAACATGAGCTGTCTGCTCCGTTAACATCGAATTCGTTCATCGACACAACAGTGCCCTGTCCGCTTCCGTGAGAGAAAGCAGAGCCGACATTGGTGAAGGTCACGTGATCCATTGTGAAGTTACCAACGTTGCCGTTCGAGCTTGGGTTTGAGCCGTGGCGAGAACCTGCAGCAATAGCAGCATCAGAGGTGTTCTTGAAGTCAACGTATGAGAAGACGTGGCGATCATCAGTGCCTGTTGAACAGTCATCGGTAAATGCCATTCCAAGCCATTCTGAATCAAGTGCTTCGAAAAGGACATGTGCAGAACTGTTACCGTTGATGGTCATTTGGTCACAAGCACCGTCAAAGGAGATTCCCTTGCCAGCACCGATTTGAACAACAGTTCCTGCTTCAATAGTCAAATCAGCTGAAACCGAGAGATAATCGCTGCTTGGATTGATACGGATTGGGCTGTCTGTCAAATCCCAAGTTGTATCTTGAGTAATGTCAGATGTTACATCTGTTCCCTTGCCTTCGAAAGGCATAGTTCGGTAGTAGACACCACAATCTGCAGCGCTGTTCTGGTAGCAGTAGTAGGTTCCGTAGTAAGACCAGTAAGGAGCGATCAATCCTGCTCGAGCATAGCTGCTGGAGGAGTATGGCAACTGTGGCATGTTTCCATACCAAGTGGTCATACTGCGCACGACTGAGGTTGCACCGTTACTGACGAAGTGCATGTTACCGTGTCGACCTAGGTTGATACGGTCATTGCTGTCAGTGTAGTTGTAATCAGTACCGAAGTAGGTAAAGTTGAAACCATCTGGCATTGCAATATTATCAGCACACTGGGAACTCCATGTGTTCCAGTAGTAACCAGAAGCACAGTAGTATCCGGACGGCTGACCGCTGGATGATCCCTGAATTGCAGATTCATCAGCGTTAACCAATCCGGTTAGTCCACGGTCAAAGGATTCCCAAGAACCGTCACCACTTGACGTAGAGATACGGTAGTTGTTGGTGTGAGGATTTGTTCCAGTGATGTATTGTGTGCTTGTTGAATGTCGGATGGTTTGACCCTTTGTTCGGGTTTGGTCCATGAATCCAACAGTTGCAGCGTCGTATGAGTTTGTACAAGAGTCATCGTATTTGAATTCGATTTCATTTGTAACGTCATAGAAGACTGCTTGGTAAGTACATCGGTCGTTACTGTTTGTGTATTGCATGTCTCTCCATTCGACGATAAACATCTTGTTTGGATCACCAACTGAGAAGGACTCAGTCGATGTCGTAGCAGAGTTAACGCCGGTTGCGACGGTTGAAACGTCTTGAGCAGTCATGTAATATTCAACGGAGTCTCCACGTTCAAGGTCTTCGACATCAGCCGACCAGTCACAGGAAGCAGAAGCACACTCTGAGCGTGTCTTTCCTGATTCTGGGGTCATGACTGATGATGTCCAGGAACCTGCAGTTCCACCGTCTGGTGTAACACGGTAGTACATTGTTGGGCCGACACCAGCGGTTGTGCTGACATTCAGTCCTGCCGGTGGGTCACCTGCATCAGCAAGTGTTGCGGTAATGGTTCGGCTCTTACTGTGCGAGTCTGCTAGAGCAGAGTGGTCAATATCAGGCGAGAAGGTGTCAGGAGTTGGGGCAACGCCTCCAGTCTTCCATGTGACATCTCCAGATGAAGCCATTCTTCCATAGTATCCCATACCGAGTGCCCATCCAGCCCAAACGTAGTTTGTAGAACCGGTGTAAGCACCTGCGTAGTAGTAAGCACCAGAGCACTGGTCACGGCTGCTGTATGGACTTCGCATGAAGTAGGTGAAACCGTTGGAGGCTACACAAAGTCGGTTAGCATTTGTTCCAGCACCGCCAGTAGCGTTACCGAAAGCGAACTTACCCATGTGTCCACCGTAGTCAGATCCAAGAGTGATCTTGTATGACTTGGTGTATCCATAGTTGTAAGAGTTGGTTGCAGAACTTCCACCGGACAACTTTTCGTCAATAGATGGAGAACTACCGATACCAACCATAGCGAAGGCATCTTCACCAGCGTTGTAGAGGTAGAGCAAGTTCATTCCAGGGCCGTCATCGGCAGCGGTCGTAAGGTATCCACCATCGTCTCGGTGCAATTCATCGAGGTTCGAGCGTTGCGAAGACGAGGCCATTCCGTTGTATCCAGAGCCAGCAACGGTTGTGTGTTGCATAACCCAGTTGTTGTAGAAGTAGTAGGATGAGGTGTACCAACATGAGTTGCTTCCTGTTCCACAAGTGGATGTGTCGAATTCAAAGTAGAACTCGTCGCTTCCATCGAAGTGGGTCATTTGGCGGTCGATGAGTTGGCTGGCCTTCGGGGAGAAGTAGCTTCCAGCGTGAACATCGGTAGTCAATACTGTCAATTTCTTATCATCACCTGCATTGATTACATCTTCAACTGCGAAGTAGTAAGGTGTAGGTGTGGTTTGGGTTCCTGTCAATACTGGGTCGTATCCAACGTTTGCACTTGTTGGGTTAAGGTCTTGGAACTTCCAGTAGTATTCGACGTAATCGCCTGCAGAAATTGTTGGGATTGTTGCACTGAATCGGCAAGAAGAAGCTGTTGAGGAACAGGTTCCAATGTTTGTTGCTCCAACACTGGTGAATGTTCCGTTGTTCAGAGCATAGTTGAGTGTTGGCTTGTTTGCCGAGGTTGTGTCGATTCCAGACATGTCGACCAACTTAGTAAAGAAAGTTCGAGAACCTTCGATGTAAGAGGAAACATCTGTGTATGGAACGAATTCAGAAAGAGGTGCATCAGTATCGCTTCCACCGGAGTAGGTGATCTTGATGTAAGAATTGTACGAGCCACCATTGTTTGTGTATGAATACAGATACAATGAGTTACTCGGCATTCTCAATCCAATTCCGACGCTGGAAGCTCCGGATTGTGCAGTGGTAACGTAACCAGCTGCGGTTCCGGAGGAACAGGTCGAAGCAGATGTGCAGATATCGAGGGTCTTCCAACTGTAGCCACTCGGTGTGAGTGAATCGAAGGTTGCACTGTTGTGCAGCGAGACGATTACTCGGCGAGCATTTGCTGAGTTGTATTGACTGGATGTAAACGAGTAGTAACTTGGGTTAAGTACACCAGAACATGATGCGGTAGGCATAGTCCATCCATAGGATGTGGAACCTGCACCACAGTTTTCAAGGACAACTCCACTTACTGAGTTTGTGTTCGAAGTTCCGGACTTGTATTGCCAGTATTGGTGGTGTGAGATTGCATCAACTGTTGCACCAGAGGGCAGTGCGCTAGCAGATGAGAAAGTGTATCGGCTAAACGGTTGGTAGTATGTGGTGCTGCCAGACTTGTACAAGTATCGGTATGTCGAAGTGTAACAACGGTTGTAATACTTGTAACAGTATGCGCCACTCGCGCTGTAAGTAGTAATGGTCGGGTCGATTGCAAGTGGGAAAACGCGGTCGTCAGATAACAACCAAGCGGATTCAACAACAGTCGACAGAAGAACTTGAGAGCCAGAGACTTGGATGAAGAAAGTCGCAAAGTAGGGCTCTTCGGCTCCTTCTTCGTAAACAACAGGAGCTGGGATTTGAGCGAGCAATTCACCAGTTTCGATGTTTCGAATATCGAGGGAGTCTTGAGTTTGCGTGATTTCTTCACCAAGCATGTCTTCTCCGAGGAAGATTGCATATCCGGTAGGGATTTGCATGATTTCAGAGAAACCGAACCAAGCTGCGTTTGGTTCAAGGACCGGACGCTCGCTGATCACAAGGTTCTGTTTGAGTTGAGTGCTCTCGACAGCGTAGTCAAGTGCAAACCCTTCTGCAACAGGATATCGGATCATGTTACCACCAACGGTTGTTTCCTTGGTTGAAGGAGCAACAATAAATGGTTGAGGAGCAGTTCCTGTTTCATCGATGGTCATCAATGTTGGATTAATTCCAACAATGATTGGGTCGACGAACTGGTTGACTTGAACTGCCACACCGTTTGCCATTTCAGCAGCAAATTGAGTTGTAAAGGTATTATCCATTACTTCCCAACCGTTTGCAGTAGCATCGATGTTCAGATCAATGTCTGTCCATGCTCCATTATCGCCCATGAAGTGGACTGGGGTATCGTGCGTTAACTGCGCGAACTTGCCATCTTCTTGGACGAAGGTCTTGGTCGTTTGGTCTCTCATTCCGAGGAGTTCCTCGGATGGTTCATATTCGTATTCTACAGCTTTCGCGGTATCTGGCAGAGGGAAGAACTCTTCTTCCGCTGTTTCGTTTGTAGCTACAAACTCAACATCACCTGCTGTGTTGTCGACAAACCCTGCCATAGGCATTAGGGCCATCAATGCGCACAACAACAGTGCTACGCCAATTCCGTTAAAGACAGTTTTTTTCTTGGTATTCTTTATTCCCAACATGTCATTCACCTCATACGGATTGTATGCAAAGCATCCCACGCCTTGTTCCCCTTATAGGAGTTGGGGTGCGAAATGTTTGATTTTTGGCTTTGATTTTAGTTATTCAAACGGGATACTGAGTGACAATTCCCTTTGCAATTGGTACATACCGTTTGTAAAAAATTACAATTCGAATAAGATTGATTTAAAATAGGAAAAATATGACTCCTTTTCTTCAAGATCATTACGTCCTTAAACACCAAAAAAGACCGAGTTATTCGGCACTGTTTTTTGAGAAATTCAACTCTTCAACGACCTCAGGTCGAATGAAAAGATTCTGAAAGAGAAAGGGAGCTGAGAGGGCCGTCGAAACGACCCCCTCAGCGGCTCTTCCCTCCCGCGTTGGGAGGGACGATTGCTTAAGGGTCAGGAGTGGAGCTCAGTAGTCCCAGTCCTTTCCTTCGTCGCCATCTCCTCCACGAGAGA
>TARA_B100001093_G_scaffold224852_1_pt1 | contig 25038 bp, 22 predicted proteins | sample TARA_B100001093 | Tara Oceans TARA_B100001093 (sample SAMEA2623116) | marine metagenome | biome: marine biome (ENVO:00000447); feature: surface water layer (ENVO:00002042); material: "saline water (ENVO:00002010), including plankton (ENVO:xxxxxxxx)" | depth 5 m | reverse complement strand
AATCGTTCAACATCGAATCAGTTAGACAGTTCGATTTCGAGTAAATCACCGTCTTCCAATGAAAGACGTTCACGCAAGAACGAACTCGCGATGATTTCTACAACATCAATGTGACGGGTCAGGTCTGGAATGAGGAGCGCACAGTCAATCGAGTGGCCTTGGAACTTGAGTGCACCAGAGAATGCTGTTGCGCCTCCGAACGAGACACCATCTCGAAGAAAACCTCGGATCCGGTGAGCGTCGTACTGCGTGACTTCGACATCGACAGCCGCCGAACGGTCATCGTCTGATGCGTCCAGTGTATCAATTCCAGATTTCTTCCTCAATGCGATATAGTGTACGAGATCTGAACCCTCTATTTTGAGATTTAAGGTACCGGGCCAGGCAGAACCTCCCAAGATGTGCTTGAACTGTTCTTGATAGTGTGGCTGGGCCATGAACACGTGAGCCCTACCGAGTCCACTGCTAACCGTTCCAGAAAGTCGCATGAGCCCTACGAGCAACGCTCCCTTTTTGATTGCATGGTTTCGTCCGTGGAATCTGGGCACGGAGCCCGAAAGAACTTGAAGGTTGAATGCATGCGTGTGTTTGAGGAGATTGTATGCCAGGTGATATGTCATGGATGAAACAGCGTTTTGACGACCTTTCTGAAAAATCATTGTTGTGGGAACCACCCACGCTGGAGAGTCCAAACGAACCGCGATGCCGCATGAATGGAAAACCAACTATCATGCTTTCAGCCAACAATTATCTCAACCTCACGACCCATCCAAAGGTCAAGCAAGCGATGGTAGATGCAACAGAAAAGTATGGCGCAGGAAGTGGAAGTGTTCGTGCAATTGCAGGTACGATGGACGTCCATCTTGAAGCAGAAAAAAAGGTTGCAGAATTCAAAGGCGTCGAAGCATCGCTCATTTATTCGGCAGGCTACACCGTCAATGTCGGACTAATTCCTGCGTTGGTGACTGGACCCAAAGACGTCATCATCAGTGATTCATTGAATCATGGTTCCATCATCGATGGAGTTCGCCTTACCAAAGCAAGCCGTGGAGTGTACGCTCACAACGACATGGGCGAACTTGAAGCTGTGCTCAAGTCACACGAGTCCTCAGACCGCAAGCTCATCATTACGGACGGCGTATTCTCGATGGATGGTGACATAGCACCTCTTGATGAAGTGAACAAACTCGCTGAAGAATACGGCGCAATGGTGTACGTGGACGACTGTCACGGTGAGGGAGTTCTTGGAGAAAAAGGCGCAGGAATTGTCGCTCACTTCAATCTGCAAGGCAAAGTTGACTTCGAAACCGGTTCATTCTCCAAAGCACTTGGTGTTCAAGGAGGAATATTGGCCGGTACAGAAATGACGCGAACCCATGCCTTGAACCATTCACGTTCATGGCTCCTTTCAGGCTCACAACCACCCGGCGTTGCCGCAGCCCAGAAAGCCGCCATCGAAGTATTGATGGACGAGCCACAACACCATGCGCGGCTGTGGGAAAACACGGACTACTTCCGTAAAGAACTGCAATCGCTCGGATTCGACACTGGAGACTCTGTAACCCCGATTATTCCAGTCATGTGCGGGGAATCAAGCGTCGCCAAAGCAATGACCAAAGCTCTTGCGGAAGAAGGTGTTATGGCAGGAGCCATCGTTTTCCCGATGGTTGGACGAGACAAAGCACGAATCCGAACCCAAATGTCAGCAGGACTCACCCGAGAAGATCTCGATGAAGTTCTTCGATTGTTTGAGAAGGTAGGTCCACGGCTCAACCTCGTTTGAGATTACTCTTCTTCAAATGAATCCACGACAGAAAGCAACTCTTCATCAGTTCCGGCAATAGATTCAGCACCGGTTTCGATATCCGAAACCGTTGATTCCATTCCTTCAAACGGGTTCACTCCGTCATCCAACATGCACAACAGCCGCCACCGAGGAGCCCACGACAAATGGACGTACATCGGCCCGGGAAGCAGTAGAAGGAACCACGTGAGTCCCGCAGGGACAGTCAACAAGTCGGTTCCTGAAACGGTCAAGCAAGCCAGACCGACGAATGGCATTGGGTAGAGCAAGAAACGGGGAGGGGCGACGGGAAGTCGCTTCGATATACCGACGATCACCAACGATACCATCCCCAACAACAAGCAGGAGAGCATAATCAGCGTTCCATGAAACGCCCAGTTGGCAAACCATCGGTCGTCTACCTGAGCGAAGCGATACGGAAGCAGTAAGGCTAAAGCAACCAAGAATCCATAAAATGCAGAAATATTCGACGGGTGCGAAAGCCACAATGGAAGTTGAGTAAAACGTCGTGAAAGTGATGTACCCAGCAGTGTATCCTGCTCTTTTGGATTAAGAGACTCAAGCCTCCCATGCCACTTTGGTGATGATTCCACGGTTTGCCGTGTATGTTCAGTCTTTCAATATGAAGGTTAATTCAGGGCGAAAAACGACTAATCCCGACGGAATTTCGAAAACAGGCCCTCGGGTTCTATCTCTATGCTTTCCTCGTCTTCAAACCATGACCGCTCTAGAAGCCCCGTGTCTGCACCTTCTCTCTCTCGAGCCGATTCAATCGAGTCTTCTTCACCGTTGACTGCATCTCGTAGGGCAATGGCTTGATTGATGAGGGTGATGTAACGCTTGAGGGACGTGTTGGATTGTCTGTCTGCGCTAAAATGACCTAAAGGTGCGAAATCTCCATCATCGCGCACCAGGCACGAACCGCCAAGTAATTCATCAGCAATCAGACGAACCCGCCCATCTCCGGCATCCATCCAAGCACCTGATGAAAGACGAACCATCACTTTGGCCACACCTAATCCCGCCTCGCCCATGAATGGATGGTTCAAATTCACCGCCAACGGGACTCGCAGGAGTGGGGATTGTTGATGAATCAGTTTCACTCCAACAACCCCAGAGAGTATTAAAATCAAAACATTCACGTTGTTGAGCACACCGGTCGAAGAAAGAAACCAAACCATCAGCAAGAAAACCACGAACAGTGCACTACAATACATCCAAAATCGAAGCAGAAACGGTCGAGCGATATCCAGCGAGTTGAAGCGACGCATCTCTACGGGCAGCTCACCGTCCTCTCCGCTCATAAATACAGGTCATCAACGATGTCCTTCAACTTCACGCTCCCGTGAATTCACGGCAATCGGCATCAGAGTTCAGCATTCAAAAAACCCATCAGCACACAAAATCAGCCGCACCCTTCAAGAACAGTCCAGTGAACATCCCTGCGAGGGGTGAGTACCAATGGTTGAATTGTCGCAAGGAGATGTTACGGAAGTTCGGCGAGGCGGGCCGGAATCTCTTCGAATTCTTTCGACTGATATTGCCCGTCTCCAAACCACGGGTTACATACGAATCGAGCGCCGTCCGAAAGACGAAATGCCGCGAGTCGGCCACGTTGTATTCAAACACGGAAAACCCCTTATGGCCGTGTACGAGCACGATTCAATCACCATGGCTCTCGAAGCGCTTCTCGATGTTGAAAGTGATGCTGCTCACATCGATGCTTTGCTGGCCGTACATGAACTCCCACTTGCAGACATTGACCGTATTCTCGCACTCCACGGTGAAGCACAATTCCAGGTGAATGAAGAAACCAAACAGCGAGACAGTACGCATCAGTGGTGGTCGCAAAGGCAACTTCGACCCAGTACCTGGAGAAGAGAGGAACGTTTACCAGAACTAGAAACTGTTGTCGAAGCACCTGAAGCGATTCGCATGCGCAGCAAGGCAATGATGCAGCGTCATGAAGGACGCGAAAAAATGATGCGCCCCGGTGACGCATACCTCCTGGATTCTGTTGACCCCTCTCCATTGTTCATTCTTGCTGGACACCTCGCAGTCCACGGTCGTCCAATGCTGGTCATCGCTCGGCATGACATCGAAACACTGAATGTCAAGCATAACATTCCAACGGCATCATGTTCCTGGCTTTCGCAAAGTCCACACAAAAACTCAATCGAACCGGCGCTAGAAAATTTACGCCGAAAGATCGACGCCTTTCTCTGGGAAAATCTACGTGCAGTCGTGGTGATTGAAGGAATCGAATACCTTGCCAGCCTCCACGGCGATGAAAGAGTTGTCAATTTCTTACGCGACATTGTCGACGGAGTCCGTTTAGAAGACCACGTTTTGCTCACAACTGTAGATTCGAATGCGTTCTCTCTCACGACCAGGGAGCGTCTAGTGCGTGACATAACTCCGCTGAGCATCGAGCACATCGAACACTGGAATTTAGAACCAGATTTGATTCTCGACCATCCCTTGTGTGCACTACCAAACGAGGAAGAAAAGCACTGGATTGACCAACAACTACAGCAAGCCATAGCTCGGACAGAAGTCCCTGATAGCAACCTCTACGCCTCGTCGATGCTTGGGGTTATGGAAGGTGGCGTTGAACCTCCCGAAATCAGTGAAGTCCTTGAAGCGACTTCCGACCTTGGTTCGCTGGTTGATGAATGGGTGACTTCTTCGCAACCCTCTCACAGTCAAGAGCCACTGCTTGAGGATGCAGAGAAAGCGTTGCAATCAGTCAGTGTGACAGAACCTTTAGAGCTACACGAACAAGAGGTTGATTCGGTTGTCGATTCATCTGAAGCAACAGAACCGATCGAAGACATTGTCCAAATGCCGGTGGACCAGCCCACTGAGATTGACACACCCGTACCAGTGCGTGGCCCTCGTCGAGCAACACGAATCAAGCGAAAGAAAAAATTGCCCCACACCTCACCTACCGACACATACAAGCTCAGAATCCAAGCCGCAGTTGACCACAAGGCAGAAGCACCTGAACTTTCACACATCCCCCTCAAACCCAGCCCACCACGAGCTGGATTTTCTACTTCAGTCGTCCTAAACCAGGACGTGTCCTCCCCAAATAAAACACCATCAAAGCATCAAAGCGCTGCACTCACACGTCGAGTCGAGAGTAGAGATGCACTCAGTCCTTCTTTAGCGTTGAGTATCGACCCGAACCAAAGAACACCACGCAAACATCAACGAGAAAACGCTCAGCGAAAACAAACACATTCACCTCTCGATGACACCCTCAGTATTTGGGACCTCGAAGACATGCAGCGACTTGAAGTCGGAAAGAAAGGTGATGGTCGATGAATACGAAGCGTGAACGATTGCGTTTAGCGCTTGATTTAGCAAAGCAGCACGTCTCTGAACAGGGCTCGAGTATCTCGCACGTTCAGTCATCCAGCGTTCAAGAAAACGAAAGACCACGTTCGAAAATGAACAGACTACTTGGGAAACATGACGTCAAGGCAAGCCATGAGCGAACCCTGCTTCAACGAACTGGCCTTGTCGAGCGTCCGACGTTCGACGTTGTCGCAGATAAAGTCCTTGGTAAGTCAAGTCAACAACGTAAGCCTGCACTCGATCTCACTGCGAAAGGCGACTCAATCAGCGACATAGCAGCACGACGTATACGGTCGCTTCGGCAACGTACGATTGAATCGATTGAGATGCACGAACATCAAGAGAGTGACGGGTATGTTGGAATTGAGGAGGATGGACGACCAGTTTGGGAAATGATTCTTGACCAGCAGCGTGGACGCTCCTCAACGATTATTGCACCTGAACTCGCTCCGGTTGATGAATCATCACCGTATCACGCTAACGTCGCTGCGCCTGTTGAAGGAAATTGGCCACAATACCTGCGACCAGAAACACGGATGTCGTTCAAGCAGTGGTTCATCACCGATGAAAATTTCCGAGCAACACAAGCTGCAGAAGCGGTCGTAGATTCTCCCGGACTCACGTTGAACCCGCTGCTCATAGTAGGTCCGTCGCAGACGGGGCGTTCACATTTGCTTCATGCAACGGCACAAGCCGTTCTTCGCCGGCAAGAAGGCCCCGTATTCCTCCTGTCTGCTGCTGACTTTATTGGGATGGAACATTTACCCAAGGGTTGGCAAGAAACACTCGTTGGTTCTCGCCTTTTGGTTCTCGACGATGCGGACGAAGTGGCGCATCACTCAGCACTCGCTAACGAAATTGGAGCAATGGTCGATTATGCAATCAATTTAGGAGTGCACGTCATGCTTTCTTCAAAATCGGAATCCGACGGATGGCCGTCTTCACGGTTGTGGGAATTAACAAAGCATGCAGCAACGCTTCACATGCAGTCTCCGAAACCCACAAGCATGGTTCTTTTCGCACGTAATCTTGCCCAGAAAAAGGGATTGATGCTCGATGACGGACAGCTGGCAAGTATCGTTCTTCATGAATCAGTTGGCTGGCGTTCAACTCAATCCAATTTTGACCTGCTCGCGCTTGCGCTGCAGTCAGGCCGCGAAGTTATCGATGGAGACGATGTGACCGCCCTTCTGTCAAACCACTTGGACGAAGATAAGCCACACCACCACATCGAACGGGAACATGTCGAAGACATTGCGACTCGACTTGTCAACTCTGCAGTTGATACTGTATTCAGTGACACGGTCATTGGTGGAATCGACCTTCATTCTGAACTCCCAATTGTGGGTAATGATGAGTACAATCCGCCTGATTTGAACATCGAAGAAATGGCTGCACAGTCCGATGCACGCCATGCAGCCTACATGCAAACTGCGCTGGAAGATACTTCGCCATCCTCGCCTTCAGTCCTCGCACTGCACGAGCGTGAAGAACATTTGATTGCTCGCAAGGGCCGTATTGAAGAACGTGATTATGGCATTGCTGCAGACCTGCTCACCGATTTGGATGAATCGTTTGACGCACGAATCAATTCCTTCGAGGATGAACTTAAGCAGAGTTCCAAGCAACTGGCAGCGATTGAACAAAAGATGCTTGACTTAGCGAGCAGAACTCCTGAAGCAAACATGAATGAATTGATTTCAATTTCAGATGAATTACGTTCAATGGAATCTGCCTTGGTGGAATTCGATCCTGAACGTGAACCCTGGCCCGAGTTTGAAGAGCAGGAACCTGTCAAAAAAAGAACGGTTGGACGGGTCAAAAAAACGCACCCATTGACCGCGCTTGAAAGCCACGAGCCAAAAGGTGAGTGGAACATCGATGCAGGTAATGTAGACATGCTTGATTTGCTAACAGATGGAGACGAAAGCATGCACCCAATGCGCAAGATCAAGCTGGGCCGAGTGTATGAAGTGAACAGTTCGGTAACGGGTGAAGAAGAATGAAACAAGCATGGTGGATGCAGGGCGTTTCATTTTCCTGCCAAGCGAACTGCGGGCGATGCTGCGATGAGCCTGGAGGTATTGTCTATCTCTCCATCTCAGATGCAGAACGCATTGCGAACCATCACGAAATGGAGGTTGAGGATTGGTTGGAACGGGATTGCCGACAAACGCTTGACGGACGGTTCATATTGAACAGTCGGCCTGAGGACGACGTATGTATTTACTTGAACGATGAACAACAGTGCAACATCTATTCAGTCCGCCCTCAGCAGTGCGCTGCGTTCCCATGGTGGTCTGAAAACCTCGCTACGCAACGTTCGTGGAATGAAGTGAAGGAATCATGCCCGGGTTTGACGGCAGAAGATGCCATTCTCATCGACGGAGAAACAATACGAATCCAAGTATTTTCAGATCGTGAATCCACCAAAGGTTTCCGTTCCTGGCCTCCTTGGAACCGCCGTTAAAGGTTGTACGTGCAACCTCCACAACTGGCGATGAATGTACTGAATATGTGGTAGCCGACTTTATACGAAAGAGGTATGTCCGTGAGACAGAGCCTGATTCTATGACCCAAAAAGAGTCCTTGTTGGAAGTCACTACAGACCACCTCAACACTGGACTGCGTGGCATTCCGGTCGGGACTTGCCGAACATCATTCGTCACACCCACCGAAGGGGTGCACTACTGCGGCTATCCCATCACTGAACTTGCGTCATTTAAGCCTGAAGACATCATCTATTTGCTCTTCAACAAAGAACTCCCGACCCCCGAACAATCAGCTGCATTCTGTGATGAACTGGCAGTTCGCGGTGCACTACCCGATGGAATGGAAGCGGTTTTGAACAGTCTTCCAAAAGACGGCCACCCGATGGATTGGCTCAGTATCGGCATTCACACGCTTGGAATGCTTGAAACGACCAATGATTGGAATGAAGATGCGCTCAACCTCGTCGCACGAATGCCGCGCCTTATGGGACTCATCTTCCGCATCAGAGAAGGACGAACAAACGATATTCCTGCCGATGATCCCTCGGGAACATTGGTTGACCGATTCGTCAACACATTGGATTTAATCGGAGTTGACAAGGAGAAGATGCGTCAAGTTATTTCAACATACTTGGTTCTCCACATGGACCACGGTGGCGGTAATCTTTCGACCTTCACTGGCAAGGCAATCGCTTCGGGTAAAGCCAGCGTGTATTCTTCGATGGCAGGGGCAATGAACGCTCTGTCAGGACCTCTTCACGGCCGAGCGAATCAATCATGCTTGGAATTTGTCCTTAAAGTTGGAACCAGTGACCCTGACAAAGTCGAAGCATTCGTTCGGGGCGAACTGGCTGCGAAGCGTCCAATCTTTGGATTTGGCCATGCAGTCTTGCGAACCGAAGACCCTCGAGCAACCGCTCAATTCGAACTCGGTGCGAAAATCTGCCCCGACGATGAGAACTTCAAAATCATCACTGCACTTCGAGAAATTGCCCCGCGTGTCTTGGCTGAAAACCCTAAAATCAGCAATCCAAATGCAAACGTCGATATCGCAAGTGGGGCGCTACTCTACCACATTGGTCTGAAGGACCCAACCTACTACACCACCTTCTTTGGCTGGGCAAGAGTCGCAGGCATCGGTGCTCAAATTGTTGATGAACGGGCCGTCATGCGAGACGGCAAAGGCACCCCAATCTATCGGCCTAAGTACATCGCAGAAGACCAGTCGTTGCGTCACATTGAATGAGGCGTCAACACTGGACGGGGGGTTTTTCCTGACCCTCGATGACCGATGAGACGGACTGCTTGCCACGGTGGAGAAGCAGCATTCAACCCGTCGAGGATTGCATCAGTCGTCGCTTCCCAACTCCACTGTTTTCGCCATTCTTCAACCAACTGCTTACGTCGTGCAGCGTCGCATTCCAACCACGGTATTGCAACATCATGAAGTTCGCGCAAAACATCGAGATGGTCGTCTTTGGAAGCTCCCTTGAGGACGGCTTTTTGTGAAGTATCAAGCGGCAAGCAGGCAGGTTGATTCCATCGTGCATGACCCGAAGGCAACCATGTGGTTGACGGGTCGGAACAATCCGTCAGTCCAGTCAATCCCGCTTCGAGAATTGAATGTTCGATTTTTAGCGAAGTTGGCCACACATAAATCGGAATGCCTCGCTGATGCTTTCGAAACCTTTGGGCCGGCTTTCCTGAAAGGCCACCCGACCTTCCAAGCGGAATGTAATTCTTGGGTGGCACGAAGTAATCCACGGCACAGGGAACCATCGAGGCGCCGGCTTTTCTGTGAAGATGTATGAGACGTGAAAGGGGCGTGAAGAGAAATTGAAGACCACCGCGAACGCGCTTGGAATAATAATTTCCGAACGGTGGCATGTAGGGTTTTAATTCAGCCCACGGTCGAGAGGTTTGAGCGTCACGAATCGATGCCTCCATTCCACGGTGAAAGGCGTAGTACACAGTGTTGTGCGATGGAATCTCGTGTTCTTCAAGCAGCAAATCTGCTTTTTTCACCATGTTTGCGACGTGTTGAACGTGGCGCTGATGTCCGAAATATCCACCACCGTACAATGCTTTGGGATGCGGCCGTTTGAATTCAATGCACCCCATCTTACCCTGGTCTCTCCATTGGGATGCAATGGTCGAGTCATCCAGCATCTGCTGGAAGGAAAGAAATCCGAATGATGTGAGTTCATCCAGCGTGTGATTTTCAGTCCATGAATACGAGTGCGGATGATCTGTTGGAGGAATCGCCAACTTGGAATCATGATGGACAATCAGAGCTCCGTCACTGGTGAGACGGAGGTCGAATTCCACACCATCGTTGAATTGAATCGCATGCTTGAGACTCTCAAGCGTATTTTCGGGAGGTTGAACCCACTGCGAATCCACACTCTCCCGATGATGATGTCCTTTCTAAGTCCTGTTATCGGGTTTGATGAAGAGTGATTCACTGAAAACTCACCGATTTGGATTGGACTGCCGTCATAAGACCTATATGAATCTCCATGGCCCACAGCCTATGGACCCCTATGATATCATGATGGGGCTCATATTCGTTTTAACACCAATCATATGCTGGTTCTTCACTCGACATGACACAACGATGCGAGTCCCGTTCAAGGACTGGGCAAAGGTGTTCCACGACCAGCGTTATTACTTGCACGCCATTGGCTACATTGTCATTATTCGTTGGAAATCCATCACCGACTCGCTCAATGAGCCCATAAAAATGCAGACAGGTCACTGGACTGAAGCCATTTACTCATTGGAAGGCGATTTCACCTACCACATTCAGAAATTTTTCCTAAACGATGGGTTAACCACGTTTCTCAACTTCCATTATTTATTCATCTACCTGTTTTTGATATACGTCACGACCGTGTACTTTGCTTATTCCGGCGACCGCAACATGACCGACAAGGTCGCCATGAACTACCTCTTGATTTACGCTCTTGCAGTCCCCTACTATCTGTTCTTCAATGTTGAAGTGACCTCATCGTGGATACCCGGTATGGACGCCCTGCTTTATCATGAAGGATGGTACAGTGTTTTCTACGCCTCACATGACCCGTTGGACAATTCGGTTCCTTCCCTCCACGTCGCAATTCCATTTGGCATACTTTTACTGAATTATCTTCACGTCAAAGAGCAAGGGGGGACGATGAAAGAATGGCAACATTATCGTTACCACATGTTTGTCCTATGGAACACTGTGTTGTTCACCTTCACGATCTTGTATCTCGGAATCCACTGGTTTGTCGACATACCACTTGGTATGCTGATTGGGGGTGTTGGAGCACTGTTCATTCATCATTTACAACCGCGAATACGTAACGACCACGGGAGCTTTTTCAAAGGCTTTAACAGCAAAAAAATTCGACAGCACCTTCTGGTGGAAGGGGTTGTGTGTTTGATGATTGTCACATGTATTTTGATGGCTATCAACGTTCAAACCGAGACGATTGACGAACGTGTATCCTATCAAATAGGACCCGATGATTCGACCTTCGAAATTATCCAAAAATTTCAACCGGGAATGAAAGTTCATTCCAACGTCACCAATTTAGATGACAGTCTGAGTATCGAAGTTGTGTTGGTGAAGATCTATGATGCGGTTCCAGCGATGGAAAACGGCTCAATTGATTGGAACGTCGTTCGAACCCTAGGCGAAGTAGAAACGGTTGCTCCGAGGATGACCTTGCCACTGGTCATTGAAGATCCGATGGTCTACCACTACATCATGATGAACAACCCAAGTGAAGGTGGTTCAGACGACGTGGTTCAAGTTCGAGTCATCAACGATTACCATGAAGATGTCATGCCAAATGCAATCTTACTTTCACTGCCATCACTGTGGATGACTGGTTTTGTCGTGAACAGATTGTGGCGCTTGAGAAAAGAAGGGCGAAGTTTGATTGATTCTACACCTTCCCATCTTTGGGAATCTGAATGAAAGTGACCAAGAGTTTGTGTTATGAGGGCAAAGCCTCTGCATAACACAATGGCAGAGTCAGAGGGTTTGACCGATGCGGTCGAAGAATTACTGGATTCATCCGGTGGACAAATCCTCTTGTCCTTTCGCGACTACCTCCGCCGACGACTGAAAGCGTTGTTCGCACTGCTCGTGGTTGGTTTTGCCGTCACCTTTCCACTCACGAAGCAATTCATTGCATGGTTGATTGACGCTGAACGATTGCCCGACGACGTCGAGATTATTGTCACTACGCCAGTCGAATTTATCCTTCTGCAAATCCGCTTATCTGCGAGTGTAGGAATGGTTTTTGTCCTCTTCTTTTTGATTGCAGAAGGAAGTTGGCGAGCAAGAAAAAACCAGGCAATACGTCAACGGCTTTCCGAGCTCAATGTTCGTCCACCGCAACCCAACGCAACCCTTGTTTTGACCATCGTTGCCATACTGATTCTCATGGCTAGTGGGCTATATTATGCGTGGAATTGGTTGATTCCAATGCTCCTTGAATACCTTACGACCGATGCTCAAAACGCTGGACTATCGACAGAATGGAGACTCACTGGTTACACTGGCTTTGTTGCCAATCTCGCTCTGGCTTCAGCCGTTGGATTCCAAGCCCCGGTAGTCACACTGCTGGTTCTTCGTTCGGAATTAATTCAGCGTTCAGTGCTCACGTCCTACCGACGGCACATTTGGTTCGGTTCATTTCTACTCGGAGCAATCCTCTCTCCACCCGACCCGCTGTCATTGTTTTTGGTAGCCATGCCCGTCATCATCTTGTTTGAATTAGCATTGATGCTGGACCGCTTCACTCGGAGTGAGTCGATTCAGTCGTGAGCACATCGGGCAAGGAAGCGAACGGAACAGCCATTCGTCCTGGGGCTTGGTTGAAATCAATACCGTGGAAATCAGAACCACATGTAATGCAGAGTCCTGCTGCCTTGGACGCCGTCCAAAGGGCGAAACGGTAAGCATCAGAATGGCTTCGATGGAAGCATTCAATCGCATCAACACCTGCCTGCTTACAGAACGCTGCCAACATCTGCGGAGGTATTCCATAGTACAACGGATGCGCGAGTGAGGTAAAGCCTCCACACGCTCGCACGATGCGAGTTGCTTCTTCAATCGATGGCAGAGGTCGAGCGACGTGCGCTGGTTTCCCATCACCTATCCACTCGTCGAATGCTTGCTGACGATGTTCTACATAGCCCAAGGCAACCAGTTCATCTGCCAAATGTGGACGGCCTACAGAATCTCCAGCTCTATCAAGCACCTTCTCTTTTTCAACAACCAGTCCGAGTTCATTGAGACGTTCAATCATCTCGAGCATTCGTGGCACTCTATCATCACCCAGTGGAGTCAGCCACTGTTTGAATTGTGAAATTTCGGAACTTCCAAGTTCACCTTTAGGGAAGTAAGCAAGGAGGTGCCATGATGCTGATGCACGCTCTTTACTTCGAAGACGAAGTTCAGCATCGACCGCCTTCAACCCCGGCTTGCAGGTGATTTCAACACCGGGAATGAAGCGAATACCCGTTTGTTGTGCTGCTTGGAAACCCGCCGCCCAACCCGAAATCGTGTCATGGTCGGTCAATGACCAACACGTTACGCCAGAATTGGACATTCGTCTGGCGACGTCGGCAACAGAATGTTGACCGTCACTGTTGGTTGAATGGCTGTGCAAGTCATAGCGCTCAGTCCACACATCCTCTCCCAAAGGGTTGACCTCTAAGGAACTATGGAATCATTCAAACAAGTCATCAAGGGATGGAAGTTCGGGTTTCACTGTGTCAGAAGGCAGCGATGAAGGAAGTTCGGATAGATCAGGTAGTGCAGGAGAGACAATCGGTTGAGGGGCTACTGGTTCTGATAGAGGTGCAGCATCAGGTGCGGGTTGCGAAATTGGTGCATTGGAGGCAGAAGGCAGCGGGACTGATGCAACACCCTCACTCTTGAAATCGTGTTCTTTGTTCAGCCAGGGTAAGTCCGGAGATTCTGCTGCAGTGGATTGACCCGGTAATGGAACGTTACTGACTTTGTGCCGTGCCAGATCTTCTGGAGTCGAACTCGCAGATTGAACCACTTCTCGAAACTGGTCTGTTTGAGCGTGCGGTGCAGGATTGGCGCGAGCCATCTCTGCAGCAATTTGTGCCGATTCTCCAGTGCCGAGCGCTGAAAATGCGTCTTCCATAGAGATTGTATCTTGCACAGGTTCTTGCTCGAGAACCGTTGCAATCAGAAATTTCGTGTTCTCTGATTGGGGACGAACGGTTTCTAATCCATATCGATCGGATTGGGTTGTTGGCTGGTACGAGGTTTTCAAATCATCCAATGCCTCAAATTGCTCTTGAACTGAAGGCTGGTGAATGTCCTCAAATACGGGTCGTTGACGAGATGCGAAAAACCATACTGTAAAACAAATTCCTGCCAAAACAACGAGGATGATTTCTTCCAAACCAAACCCGTTTTCGAGTCCCAGTTCAGCGACGAAACTTATTGCTGCCAGTAGGAGAAGAATGCCACCAATTACCAGTGATGCAGATGCGAGTCGAGGGGCTTTAGGGTCCATAGTATCACTTCATTCAAGAGTCCAATGTGTCCGATATCGAAAGTTCAGTGGCTCGAACGGTATTTTCCATCAACATGGCAATGGTCATTGGCCCCACGCCACCAGGTACTGGAGAAAGCCAAGATGCGACATTCGCAACATCGGGATGAACATCTCCCGCAAGTCGCCAGCCCCGTTCTCGACTCGAGTCATCGACTCGATTTATTCCAACATCGACCACAACAGCTCCAGGTTTAATCCAATCTTCACGAACCATTTCAGGTCGTCCGACAGCTGCAATTACAATGTCAGCAGATGCACAGAGTTCGGTGGTATTGCGGGTGCGAGAGTGAGCAACTGTCACAGTTGCGTCAACACCTTTGACGCCAAGTAAGAGCGCTTGCGGCATGCCCACAATTCTTGACCTGCCGAGAATTACGGCGGTTTTACCAGATGTTTCGACACCCGCCCATTCAAGCATTCGCATGACACCGCTAGGGGTGCAAGGAAGCATTCCATCCATTCGTCCTTGAACCAAACGTCCGAGATTTTGCGGATGGAATCCGTCAACGTCCTTGGAAGGATGGATTAAATCTGTAAGAGATTCTTCGTCCATGTGCGGAGGGAGTGGAGATTGCACCAAAATTCCATGAAGTCCTTCTTGAGAATTGAGTGATTCAATGGCACTGCGGACTTCGTCTTCAGATGCGTTGGACGGGAGTTCGATGTGGGTGCTTTGGATACCGAGCCGTTCACAAGCCCGAACTTTGGAACCCACGTACACGTGGCTTGCAGGGTCGTCGCCGACGATAACGACTGCTAAATGCGGCATAACACCTCGAAGTTTGCATTGCTCAATACGAGCATGTAGGCCATTTTCGACCTCGAGAGCACAGGCCTTACCATCCAAACGTTGGGCGACCATAGCCGTGGTAGAGAATTCAACTCTTTATGATTCGCGTTCACTTGACAGTGAAAGATAGACTCTCGTAAAGTGAGAGGGGGGCAAAGAGCCTGCGGAGGGACTCGAACCCCCGACCTTCGGATTACAAATCCGATGCACTACCAGCTATGCTACACAGGCGACGAAACGTTCCAGTCACTCACCCTTGATGAAACAAACGGATGGCAACGACGAAATGAGAACGATCAAATGAGCCAAATCTGGGTCAAAAGGTGATTAAGTTCAGTCAAGAACCGATGCTAACTGATGTTGTCTTTGCATCAATTTACTGAACAAAGGTGGAATCAGTGCAAGCCAAAACATGCCATAGTACCCTGCTGGAAGTTGCGGTGCTTCGTCATGAACAGTCAAGCGTTCATATCGAGTGCTTGACCGAAGGTGATGCGACGGATGCAGCGGTAGTTCCAGCAACGTCCATCGCGAGAGTCGACGACGGCTTTCCCAAGCATGTGAGGCATTGGGTCGCTCGTTCATCTCACGCAACAAACCGTGGTGCTGGATGTAATTCACGAATTCTAACAAATAAATCGCTACGGCTGCTTGGAGAATAAAGGCTGCGAGAAACGCCCAGCCAGCGAAAGCCAAACCAATCAACAGTACTGCTTCGGCGATTAACGAGTTTCGCGTGTCCACTGGACGGGCTTTGTAAGCACCTCGCACTTGCCGAGGAACAGTTTGCAGAACGTGATAATACACGCCTCGGCCCCATGGGGATGATGTTGGGTCAACCTCACGAGCCCAGTGTTTGTGGTGGGTATGATTGTGCTCAGTTGTAAAATGCAGATAGAGCACACAAAACAGAGACATCCGAGCTGATTTTCTACTGAGTGATTTAGGGCGACGGTGTCCAAGCTCATGTGCAGCAACAATTCCAGAGGCTCCATTTGAGAGACCCGCTGAAAGAATTCCCAACGTCGTAAAAACCGTCAAACCATCAAGTGAGACCCTCCAAAACAGGACAACTAAAATCACAGGCACACACCATGCATGAAGGTGAGCAATGATGTTGTGAGCGTTCCCCTCCTGCAATGGGTCTGTCGTTGTTGATTCTCCGATCATCAGTTCAAGAAACGGATAGATGACGAGCAGAAGAACCAGCGTAGAAGCCATCCAAACTCCACCGACCCAAAGCGATGCAAGTGTAACTGCTGGGGTAAGAAGCCCCCACAAGTGCGGAACCCACCTCTGGCTCATGGATAGTTCATCGAGTCGCTCCATGTAAATGCTGTCATGTTTTGGGTTTCACTCTCGGTTGTTGTACTCAAATTCTCAAAAACGCGTGGATTTCAGGGAGAACGTCCAACCAAAATAAGAGACAAAACAAAGAACGACGCAACTTACGGAGGGGGCATGGATGAGAACCCTGGTGCGAGTTTGCTCAACCCGTATGCCCAATCAAAAGTCGGCAGCGATACAATTTTCAGCTGGTGGGCCCGTTACCAAACCGCCACCAGTGAGGGCTTTGATGCAGTCAATGGAACCATTGGGGCCTTACTGGAAAACGACGGTACGCTTGCAATCAATCAAGTTGTCGACCAAGCAGTTCGTGCATCACCTCCGGTCGAAATTGCGGCGTATGCTCCATTGAAGGGACTACCGGCATTTCTTGACCTGTCCAAAACATTGGCACTCGGTGACTATCGTAAGGCATTGGAAGACATGGGGCTCAACATCACGGCGACAGCAAGTCCGGGTGGATCTGGCGCCTTGTTTTTAGCCGCTACGAACTTTGCCAACCGTGGTGATAAAGTGCTGCTTCGAGACCGTCATTGGGGGCCGTACAAAGGATTTTTGTCAGGATGCGATTTAGGATTTGCTTCCTACCCATTGTTGCCAAACAACGTGAATTCTGGACACCCGTTCGTCGATATCGAATCATTCAAGTCCGAATTGGCCAACTTGTGCTCAACCCAAGACAAGGTGATGATATGGCTCAATGATCCCGCACACAATCCGACCGGACTTTCGCTCACAGCCAATGGCCGAGCAGCCGTGTTGGAGGCAGTGATGGAAAGTGCATCTCGAAACGAGCATGTAGGTCATACGCTCTTGCTGGATGCAGCCTACCATCTCTATGCTGAAGAACCTCATGGATGGAGTCAAACGTTGTTGGACGCACTCAATGACGGTTGGCCTTGGAGTGAAAACTTCCTCATCACCTTTGCCATCTCACTGTCCAAATCCCACACCATTTACGGACTGAGAACTGGCGCATTGGTGAGTGTTCATCCAGACAGTACTGTAACTGATAAAATCGAGACAGTTATGGGCGTCACTGGACGTCAAACGTGGTCAGCCGCACCAAGAGTTGCCCAGTATGCGGTGAGTGAATTGCACGCCGACCCTGAAACTGGTGAAGCGTGGGTCATCGAGCGAGACCGGCTTCAAGCACTCCTGGTCGAACGCCGTACGAGCATGATTGAGGAATGCAAGCGACTTGATGTACCCCTCAACCCGACACACGACGGATTCTTTGCCTGGCTCGAACACGACGACCCCGAACGCATTGCAGAAGCATGCGCTCAACAGCACGTTTACCTCGTACCCTTAAGCGGAGGGGTACGAATTGGGTTGTGTGCAGTTCCAATGAAACACATCCCTCGCGTCGCACAAGCCCTAGCACATGCTCTCAAGTGAGGTCGTTCGATGAAATCCATCAGAGAGAATTTTCTGCTCAGTGGAATGATTTGCATTGTATCTGGAGCGTTTTTTACCGTCGCAGGAATCATGTCGATTGCAGGTACAGTTGGAATCTGCGGAATTGTCTTGTTCGTTATTGGAATGAGCACGCCATCGCAACTCGGGATGACGGAAGAAGAAGTGGCCAATTGGCTTCCAGATGCGACGGAATTACCGGATGCTGGGCGGATGATGTTTCGAGTCGATGTGACGCTGGATGAGCCGAAACAGTGCAGTATTCTGTGCGGCCCATGCGGCCACGTGGAAGTGGTGAATGGCGAACGGCCAAGACAATTTACCTGCCCGAAATGTTCTGCAATGTTGTGGGATGAAGAAGAGTAGGCCGACGAGATTTTCTGTAAAGAACTCTCTTTGGCATTCATTCTATCCACAGAATTGAAAGGCCGTGAATCGCTACGAAGCACATGGACGCAGTTACCATGCTCAACCCCGAGCGTCGCATGCTGCGAACCATGCAGACGAACCCGAGCCATGAGTGGACCCTTGCAGAGGTTCTGGAGGCGTGCCAGTGGACGGACCAAGCAGTAGCTGCCGGTGCAGGACACGGGTTAACCAATGCCGGATTCGTAAAAACCAATGAAGAACATCAAGAAACGATTCGAGTGGCTCAAGAAGGGCAAAATGCTGTGGCTGATGGTCTGTTGGAAGCACGAGTATGGAACTGGATTTGTTCAACTGAAGGTGCTGATATGGCAGGACTACAAGCCACTTTCCAACGGCACGAAGCCGGACCAGGTGTTGGTCTCTTGAAGCGATTAGGTGTCCAACTCGAGTCTGGTTCATTCATGGCCCAAGACCCCGATGCCGTAACTTCAGAAATCGCCAAGCGCACCGAATTCATCGCTGGACTTCCGGCTCCAATCCAAACTTTGGACCAAACAATGCTCCACCACTTCCAGTCCCGAAAGGGCCTTGTCGAATCGGTCGTGATGACGACACGCACATGGACCATCACGCCTATGGGCCAATCAGTTGAAGCAGCTGCTTTAGTCGAACAACAGTCCGTTAGCGAAATCACCACTGAATTACTCCAGTCCGATGCCTGGAAAGATGCAGATTTCCGTTCCTTCGACGTATCCCTTGAATCCACTACCCCGCGAACCGGTCGAAGTCATCCAATGCAAGCTTTGATTGAACGCGTACGAAGTATTTTCCTCGAAATGGGATTTTCAGAACTGGTGGATGATTATGTGCAAACAGCAGGATGGAACATGGATGCTTTATTCATCCCCCAAGACCATCCTGCAAGAGAAATGCAGGACACGTTTTACCTTGAGAATCCAGCTTCAATAGACCTACCAAAAGACCTCACTGATGCTTGGGGTGCGATTCATGAACACGGAGGTGATACCGGCTCGGTTGGATGGGGCGGCGCATTTTCGGAAGCGACGTCAAAAAAGGGATTGCTCCGAACCCATACCACCGTCAACACCATTCAGTATCTCGCCGAGAATCCAAGCGAGCCTTGCCGAGTGTTTTCTGTCGACAGGGTGTTTCGAAAAGAAGCAATTGACCGCACCCACCTCCCCGAATTCCACCAAATTGAAGGTATTATCATGGAGGAAGGTGCGAACCTTCAGATGCTTGTAGCGACGCTGAAAACATTCTATGCCAAAATGGGATATCCTGAGGTCCGAGTGCGACCTGCCTACTTCCCATACACTGAACCAAGCCTCGAAATTGAAGTCAAATGGAGAGGGAAGTGGTTGGAGTTGGGTGGTGCAGGGATTTTCCGACCCGAAGTAACCGAACCACTCGGCATCGCATCTCCAGTTCTTGCGTGGGGCATGGGACTTGAACGGTTGGCTATGCTCGTTCTTGGACTTGATGACATTCGTCAACTCTACATCTCTGACCTTGAATGGTTGAGAAATCAACCAATTCTTTGATCGGCGTATCTCACAGCGTCGTAGACCGAAGGGGGGTTTCACGTTTCTTCAATCGAGTATTTAGGGAAAGAGGTGCGAGGCCTGCATGTACTGATTCCTATCTGAATACTTGGACAGCGAATCGAATGGAGACTTCTACATGACCACATTTCACGCACTTGGCCTTTCAGAGGCTCTTCTTCGAGCGGTTGAAAGCGAAGGATACACCGACGCTACGCCCGTGCAAGAACTCTCAATACCTCCACTTCTCAAGGGACGGGATGTACTCGGTGTTGCACAAACGGGTACTGGAAAAACGGCAGCCTTCGCACTTCCAGTGCTGCAGATAATGGATCGTAATAGACCCCAAGGGAAGCGCCACATTCGCGCCCTCATTCTATCGCCTACCCGCGAACTAGCAGCGCAAATCGACGAGCGTTTTGCAGCCTACAGCGAACACATGGACCTCCGCCATCGCGTGATATTTGGTGGAGTCAATCAAAATCCACAAGTTCGAGCATTGCAAAAAGGACTGGATATATTAGTCGCAACACCGGGTAGATTGCTCGACTTGATTGGTCAGGGCCATATCGACCTTGGGAAGGTCGAATTCTTTGTGCTCGATGAAGCAGACAGAATGCTCGATATGGGATTCATTCGAGACATTCAGAAAGTACTCAAATTGCTCCCGGCTCGACGTCAAAATTTGTTATTCAGTGCAACAATGCCGAAATCAATTGCCACACTGGCTGGAAGTTTTCTCAACAATGCAGTCATGGTGGATGTCAGTCCAAAGGAAATGACCGTGGACCGAATTGAACAAAAAATCATGTTTCTACGAAAGGCTGACAAGCGTCGCTTATTGGTTCAACTCATCAAAGAAGAACGGGTCAAGTGCGGCATTGTCTTTACTCGAACCAAGCATGGTGCGAACCGGTTGGTGAAGCAATTAGATCAGAGTAACATTGCTGCTGCTGCCATCCACGGCAATAAAAGCCAAGGCGCACGAACGAAGGCATTGGCAGGATTCAAGAATGGTTCCATTCCGATTCTGGTAGCAACTGACATTGCAAGTCGAGGAATCGATGTCGATGGAATCACCCACGTGTTCAATTACGATTTACCAAATGAGCCTGAAAGTTATGTCCATAGAATAGGGCGAACCGCTCGGGCAGGTCGCAGTGGAATCGCCTACGCTTTTTGCGATGACAGTGAAAGCGGATACTTGGTTGGTATCCAGCAACTCATTGGCAAAGAAATCCCCGTTGAAAGTTCCCACCCGTTCCACTTTGTTGGAGCGATTCCAAAGCCAGGTCAAAAGGCTGGAAAAGTCAAGACAGGAGGTGGAAGTAATGGACGGCAGAACAATCGAAACACGAAGTCACAATCGGGTGGACAGTCTCGAAACCGTTCACCATCACGAAACAAAAATCGGTCAAAAACTGACGGGAAGCCGTCCAACACTTCAAACTCAGCAAACCGTAGAAATCGCAGCCGAGGTCAAAACCAAGGTCGTCAAAATCGTCGGGATTCAAATCGATGAAGGATGGCGCTTAGAAGTCCCACGGACTCTTTGGCGCTTCTTCACTCGTTGGCGGAGTAATAGGAGAAGCCGGCGAAGATGCTTGGTCAGTCAGCGGAGGAGTAATTGATGCAACCGGGGATGTCGGTTGCTGATCAATCTGCTGAACAGGCTGTTGATTTGGGACCGGTGCTTGGTACAAGACTTGTCCTTGTGGCATCTGACCCATTGGCATTATGACTGAAGGCTTTGGATCATCAATAATCACCGCCAAAAGAACTCCTAATCCTATGAAGAGAACGCCACAACATACGCCACCAAAGCCGCCGAATAATGAAAGAGCCCCGTCAGTCCTCGCCTCTTCACACTCGGCATCACAGTACGTAGCACGAATGTTGAGGTTAACATTGCTGGCGTACGAATATTCCATATCAGATGCTCCTCCAAAGGCGCTATAGAACTCTTCAGTACCTGGGGCTGGACTTTCCATTGAGTCTTCATTACCCGACATGAGAATGCAATAATCGTCGTCGCTTACAACTTCATATCCTGTGCTATCGGTAATGGACAGTTGAAGTGAGTCACAATCTACTGGATGTATGACGTAAACATCGACAATCCATGTTCCGTTTGTGGGTATCGAAAAACTGCCGCTCGACTGCGATGATGCAAAGGACTCTTCAATTTCACCAAAACCATCAGCTGCGTCACCGATTCCAATGACCATTCCCACGCCTCCAATGAAGAAAAGCAGTGCTCCTAAGACGAGTGATATTTTACCTGCGATGTGCATACTGAGTCCTGCGGAGCGAAGTTTATCAACACTGCTCTGTGAAGCAAATCGTCGTCACTGTACCGTATCGTTGCCAGTTTGTGCCTCAGGTGACGGAACTGGAATTTCGATTGGGTAGGATGTTGGAACGAAACGCTTCTTTCCGTAGAGATAGTACGTCAGAGTACCTGCAACAATTGCAGCGCCTCCGCCAATGAATGCTTTGGTACCGATGAAGCCAATCAGCACAATTCCAGCAAGGATACCCCACCATTGAATGAATGGGTACATGGGACCCTTGTAACTTGGATTCCAACCGGTTTCTGCACTCGAGCGTCGCAAGATGAGTACGCACGTGTTGATCATAACGAAAATCATGATTTTGAACCCTGATGCTAGTTTAACAACGTCTTTCAACGGTGCGTAGTAGATGGCAAGTGCCATTGCAACACCCGTCACGAGGATTGGCCAATGCGGAGTTTCATATCGGATATTGACTTCTTCAAGTGCCTGTGGGAGAAGTTTGTTCCGAGCCATTGCAAAGAGGAAACGGGACGAGGCGAGAATTCCCGCAAGAGCCATCGAAATCATCGTAAGAACGGAGAGTGCAGCCGCGAAAACACCGAAACTTGAACCTGCAACGACTTCAGCGAAGACGAAAATTGGATTTTCGACAACCGCTCCATCTTCAATCCACCATTCACCGGGTATTGCTGCCATCATCAAGAATGCCAAGATAGAGTAGAGAACTGTTGCAATAAGAAGCGAAAGAAGGATGCCAGCGGGAAGATTTTTCTCGGGATTTTTGACCTCACCACCGATTGCTGCTACCTTCGTCACGCCGGCGTAAGCGACGAACACAAAGGCTGCGGCTTCAGCCAATTGCCATCCGTCGGCGTCGAATGCACCGTCTATTGGACGGCTTACGTCAAATCCATCGACGAAGAAGGAACCAATGCAAATGACAAACAACAGAAGAACGGTCATGATGACAATGGGGGTTTGAATGATTTTAACTTTCGACACGCCCATCAAGTTGACGATGACAATGAGCACTAAGGCGCTCATTGAAAGGGTCAAGAGTTTCATTTCAATGTCGAAGAAGGTCGTAATCACGATGAAATATGCTGAAAAACCAATCAAAGAAAAAGCAGATTTTAGCAAAAATGAAGCCCACAAACCCAGCCCACTGATGGTTCCGATTAAAGGGCCATACGTCCGCTCGATGTACACGTACGAACCCCCGCTCGTTGGCATCCCAGATGCGAGTTCAGATTTGGAAAGAGCACCAGGCAACACAACAGAAGCCGCCAAAAGATAGGCTAACCAAATACCTGGGCCCATGATTTCGGCAGCAAATGTGGGTGTCACGAAGATACCAGGTAACATTGCCGAAAGTGAGATGATGACCACTCCAGCAAGACCAATGGTTCTTGTCAGAGTAGTCTTAATCTCGTCGGTTACGGAATGGACGATATTTTCGATGGATAATTTTGCCATGAGAATTTCCCCGATATACGACACAAAAGTGACGCTTATTTCCCCTCATGCCGAATCACACTATATCTTCTTGTATGTTCTACGGATGCATTTTGTCGGATTCCGGAAAAAAATCTCCTCACCACATCTTCTTTAGAAAACTTCTGTGAGTATTCAAAGAGTGTCTGGCACCATACAGTCGCTGTGTCCCGAAGTGAAACGTTTTTCAAGCTACGAATGACTGTTTTACAGCAGTTTATTTCGGAAATCATTGAGAAATTCCCAAATGAGTTGGTATGTATCGGTGCCGTCGACTTGGTCTGGCCATGTATGTTCGTGAATTTCTAATCCGTAATGTTCGATGCGTACATCGCCGACGCATCCGCTGTGCGTGATGTGTTCAAGCGTAAAATCTGCATTCACATCTTCAGAAGCACAGTTGGAGCGAGCACCCCATGCATCGATCATCCCAGGAACACTGCTCATCGTACCCACGCCATCGTGCTCTCCATCTTTCCAATCCCAATCGTCGTCATAATCAATGATGTAATCCAATTTTCCGTGGATGTGCATCACTGCCATATTACCGAGTAAATCACAGGATGCGGGCTGGATGGGCATGCTCCCAGCAAACGATGCGACTGCCGCAAATCGATGGTTAAGTTGGCACGCAATTTCGTAGGTGTACATAGAGCCAAGAGAATATCCAATCGCGTAGAGGCGGTCCTGATCGATACAGTAGGCAGCAGATAATTCATCAACAATCGCTTCTGAAAAGTCATTGTCGTCACGAGAAGTTGCTGCAGTATTGAGGAACCACTCACCTTCGGAAGCAGTTCGACCCTCTTCGGCAATTGCATAGGCCATGATGAATTTCTCTTGTTCCCCTAACTGGTCAAACTCATTCTGCTGCTGGAAGTCTTCTCCAGAACCGTCACCACCGTGGAAGGCGATAATCAGTGCAAGCCGAGTTCCAGCATCGGACGATGGGACGGTTAATCGGAACAGCCGTTCAACACCGTTGACGACAATCGAAGTCGTGGCTTGGGTCACTGCTTGCGATGCTTCAAGGCATGGATCCTCCGATATTTGGAGTTCCCCGACCGTCTGATTCTGTGAAGGTAGGTCTGGTTCAAGACAACCTGCCAGTGGAGAAAGGAGAAGCAGAAACAAGACACTGAGCGCCCTCAACCGGTGATTCATGATTCTACGACAATCGTGAAATTTAATTATGTAACGCTCTGATGTTTAAAAAAATCTAAACAAATACGAGTCGAATTAAACCTCCAAAAACAAAGAATTGTTTTGAACAAGAATACCAATGCAGAGGTTAAAAGGCCCGTGAAAATTCCATACTCGCCTCAAAATCCCCTAGCGAGTACGAAAAATCTCCTGTCCACAACAACTTACAATTATCCCAGGACCACCAACGTTAGTGATATTATTTGTTAGGAGAAAACAGCCTCAATGCATGATACACATTCACAATTTGCCTATGAAGAGTCACTGTTCAAAGATAATTGATTACAATCCTTGTGAGT
>TARA_B100001093_G_scaffold162102_1_pt1 | contig 25088 bp, 23 predicted proteins | sample TARA_B100001093 | Tara Oceans TARA_B100001093 (sample SAMEA2623116) | marine metagenome | biome: marine biome (ENVO:00000447); feature: surface water layer (ENVO:00002042); material: "saline water (ENVO:00002010), including plankton (ENVO:xxxxxxxx)" | depth 5 m | reverse complement strand
TCTAAAGATTTTTCGAAAGCATTAATTTCATTCCAATAATCAGAAATTTTGTTTTCATTTTCCGCAAAATTAATATTGTTGTTAATTCTTTTGAACATATCCTTAGAATTTTAATGTTTATTCAATAAAAGACTTATTTTTTTACATATTTTAAATTTTTTAAAAAATCTTTTTTTTAATTAAAATATCACTAATATACATTCATTAATGAGTAAAAAATGACAAGAAAATTATCACAAAATACAGTAAATAAATTTAAGAAAAAACTTCTTGCTGAGCAAGAACAGTTAAGCAGTTTGCTTGATAGACATCAAGAAGAAAGAGAGAGAGTTAGATTAACAGAAGCTTCAGCTGAAAGAAGCCCAGATCCAAGTTCTGCAGATGGGGGATCTATGGCTTTTGAATTAGAAAAAGAACTCACTTTAGATGAAAATACTAAACATCTTTTAAATCAAATTGATCATGCATTAGCTTTGATTAAGAAAAAAAGGTACGGAGTTTGTGAAAATTGTTCGAATCCAATTCCTGTTGCAAGACTTGAAGCTCTTCCTTATTCAACATTATGTAAAGACTGTGCAGCTCTTCTCGATAATTAAAGCAAATAAAAAACCTTTAATTATTTCGGTATTTTTAGGTACTTTAGATAATTTTATAAAATACTTAATTCGCTCAAATGATATTAATGATTTAATAATTATGGAAGGTATTTTAGAAATTGACCTTAATTACAATACAGGAATTGCTTTTGGATTTTTAAAAGATCAAGCTCCATTTACTTTTATACTATCTTTAGCTGTTTTGGTATGGCTTATTTTTCAATTTAAGAATCAATTTAAAAACAGAATTGAAGAATATGCTTTTATTTTAGTTTTAGGTGGAGCTTTTGGTAATTTGGGCGAAAGATTTATTAATCTTATTAATGGTAATGATGGAAAAGTAACAGATTTCATCGAATTGTTATTTATCCCATCATTTAATCTTGCTGATTCATTCATAAGTATAGGAATATTCTTATTGATCTTTTCTGAGCTAATCGATAATAGTGATTGAAGTTATTTTTAAAAATGAAGACTTTGTTGTTTTCAACAAACCAAATGGTGTTTTGACACATCCTGTAAATTCAGATTCTGAGATTTCTGTGCGAGACAAATTGTTAGAAATTGAACCTTCAATAAAAGATTGGGGGATCGAAAACAGGGAGGGAATTGTCCATAGATTAGATAAAGTAACTTCTGGAGTTATTGTTGGGGCGTTAAACCTTGAAACTTTTATTTATTTACAATCATTATTTAAAGAAAGAAAAGTTTACAAAGAATACTTATGCTTGGTTGAAGGTCATTTAAAAACGCAATCTGGTGTTATCGAATTACCATTGTCAAAATCAAAACAAAACAAAATTAAACGGGCTGTGAGCAAAGAAGGAAGGATTTCAACCTCTCATTTTGAGGTTATTGAAGAATTTAAAAACTTTACCAAATTAAAAATCCAACTAATTACTGGAAGAAATCATCAAATTCGATCTCAAATGGAGTATTTAGGTAATCCGATCATTAATGATATTTTATACAGTGCGCAAAAAGTTAAATCATTAAATAGTGACCAAATTTGCTTAGTGTCTAAAAAACTTAAATTTAACCATAAAAATAATGATTATGAATTCGAAGCTGATGAACCAGATTTTTTTAATGCACTCATAAATGTTTAATTAAGATAAATCATTTAAAATAAATTTATGGAAAATTCATTTGTTCACCTTCATGCACATACAGAATATTCTATGCTTGATGGCGCTGCAAAAATTGACTCTTTTTTAAATCGTATTGTGGAATTAAATCAGCCAGGCGCTGCAATTACAGATCATGGTAATTTGTATGGTGCACTTGAATTTCATAATTCAGCTATAAAAAAAGAGCTTAAACCCATCATAGGTTATGAAGCTTATGTCATTGAAGGAAGCAGATATGAAAAACCTGACAGAGATAAAAATAAAAGATTTCATTTAACACTTCTTGCGGAGAATACAGAAGGTTATTGGAATCTTGTCGAAATAGCTAGTAAAGCTTACACACAAGGATACTATTACAAACCAAGGGTTGATTACGAGCTTTTAAAAGAACATCGCAATGGAATTATTGCACTTTCTGGTTGTCTTGGTGGAGAAATTGCTCAATTGCTAGCTCCTGATGCCTCGAGAGAGGAAGGTAACCAAGGTCAAGAAAGAAGTTTTGATCTGGCTTTAGAAAAAGCTAGCTTCTATCAAAATTTATTTGGCAAAGACAACTTCTACATCGAAATTATGAATCATGGAATACAACAACAAGAAGAAATTCTTCCTGATTTATTAAAAATATCAGATACAATATCAGCACCATTGGTTGCAACTAATGATTCCCATTATGTTCATGACACTGACTCATCAGCGCATGACGCTTTATTATGTGTTCAAACTAATGCAACTTTAGACGACGAGAGCAGATTCAAATTTGATGGTAGTGGGTATTTCATAAAATCTTCTGAGGATATGAGGAAATTGTTTCCAAATAGTGATTTTCCAGATGCTTGTAACAATACCCTAAAAATACTTGATAGAGTTCATTACGAGTTCGAAAAAGATGCTTATTATTTACCAGATTTTCCAATTGAAGACAGTTCTCAAAATGCAGACGAATTTTTAAAAGATAAAGTCTTTGAGGGTGCAAAAATTTTATATGGAGATTTAAATGATGAACTTGAAAATAGAATAAATTACGAACTTGAAGTTATAAACACCATGGGTTTTGCATCTTATTTTCTGATTGTTGGAGATTTAATTAATTATGCAAAATCAAAAGGAATCAGAACAGGGGCAGGAAGAGGCTCTGCTGCAGGATCTATTGTTTCATATTGCCTCGGTATAACTGGTATTGAGCCATTGAAGTATGGCCTTTTATTTGAACGTTTTCTAAATAAAGGTAGAAAAGAATTACCAGACATAGATATGGATTTTGACGAACGTTACCGGAATGATGTGATTGATTATGTTTCAGAAAAATATGGTAATGATAGGGTCGCCCATATAGTTACATTTGCAACTATAAAAGCAAAACAAGCAATAAGAGATTCAGCTAGAGTGTTAGGACTTCCATTTTCATCAGGTGACAAGGTAGCTAAATTGATGCCACCAATGATCTTAGGTATCTCAGCGACTTTAGGAGAGTGCCTTGATAAAGACGATACAACACAAAGTGGTTACAGCAAAGAATTCTATGCAGCTTCATCAGAATTGAGAAAAGAATATAAAGAAAGCGCAGAAGTTAAAAAAATAATTGACATTGCTCGAGGGCTCGAGGGTTTAAGGAGGCAGGATGGAATTCATGCAGCCGCAGTTGTAATTTCTCCTGATAAGTTAACTAAATTTTTACCAATTCAGCAAAAAGGGGCTGGAGCAGAATTAGTTACACAATACGAAATGCATACAGTTGAACAGCTTGGTTTGTTAAAAATGGATTTTCTTGGACTTAGAAATCTCTCAATTATTGATCGTGCCTTAGAGTTAATCAATAACAATTCCTTAGATATCGATGATATTGATCTTAATGATGAAGCTACATATCAACTATTTTCAGAAGGCAAAATGACAGGTGTTTTTCAGCTTGAAAGTCGGATTGCTCAATCAGTTTCAAGAAACTTAAAACCTAAAAGGTTTGAGGACCTCGTTGCTTTAGTTGCATTAATTAGACCCGGACCTTTGGGTGCAGGTATGCATACAGAATTTGCTGAAAGAGCAACTGGTAGAAAAGAAATTGAATATCTTCATAATGACTTAAAAGAAATTTTAGAAGAAACATACGGTGTTATTTTATATCAAGAACAAGTTATGCAAATAGCTCAAAGAATATCTGGTTTTGAGTTAGACGAGGCAGACGATTTAAGAAAAGCAATGGGTAAGAAAATTCCAAAAGTAATGGAGCAACAAAGAAATAAATTTACAGACGGAGCATTAAAAAATGGCTATTCGGAGCAGTTTGCAGAAGAACTTTTTGATCAAATAGCATATTTTGCAGGTTATGGCTTTAACAAGAGTCATTCAGTTCCTTATGCCTTATTAGCCTATCAAACTGCTTTTTTAAAATCTAACTACCCAGCTGAATATTTGTCTGCATGTTTAACTGCAGTCAAAAGAGACAAAGACAGAACAGCAATCTTTTTATCTGAAGCGCGTGAAATGGGAGTTAAGGTGAATACACCAGATATAAATTTAAGCTCTGAAGATTTTTCAGTGACTAATGGAGAAATCTTATTTGGTTTATCCGCAATTCGCAATGTTGGAGATGTAACCGCACAAAAAATTATTATTGAAAGGCAAAATTCAAATTATGAAAATATTGAAGATTTTTTAACAAGGATGGACTCGAGGTCTTTAAATAAGAGAGGGATAGAGGCCCTTGTTCAAGGTGGAGCATTTGATAAATTTGGATTTCCAAGGAAAGGTATATTTGAAAAAATTATAGATTTAATTGAAGATGCAAAAGAATTAAAATCGAACAAGAATAGTGCGCAAGGTTCGTTATTTGAATTTGATGATAATGGTGGTAACAAAACCATCATTCAAGATGTTGAATGGGATAAAAAGGAATATTTAAATCGTGAAAGAGAGATGCTAGGCTTTTTCGTGAGTGAAGATCCACTTGATGGCTATGGAGAAGTATTAAGATCAGAATCATCTCATTCGATTATTGAATTAATAAGTTCAGAAGACGAAGAAGAAATTAGTGTTGTAATATCTGGTTTATTTTCAAATGTTCAAAAACGAGTTTCAAGAAAAGGCAATCCCTGGATTCAATTTGATGTCCAAGACACAACGGGAACGGTAGGCGTATTATTGTTTAACAAACTTGTAGATAAATTTAATAATGATGTTGATGGGGAGAACTATGTCAAAGTAACTGGAACTTTTGTTGGTGGATCTGAAAATATAATTAGAGCCAGAGATTTGATAACAATTGAACCTTCCAAAATGTTGAATGATTTAGACACTACTCCAATGAGAATATCAGTTGAGGAAGAGACATTAGATAGACAAAATTTAACGATGTTGAAAGAGTTATTACAGAAATATCCCGGTAATTCAAAGGTTGAACTTGAAGTAAATTCTTCTGAGGGAGTAAAGCTTCTTGAACTAAAATCAATAAAAATTAAAAAAACTCAACAACTCAAAAACGAAATTAATACATTACTTACTAATTAAGTAGTATCTAGATATGTCTTTTAATATAGAAGAATTTAAAAAAAGATTTAAAGAAAGAGCAGATGCAGTAAAAGATAGACCTATGCCACCAGTTGGTGGAGATGAAAGAATGCTTTTTATGAAACAAGCAGAACTCGACTATCAAGATTACATGATAATTTCAGACTCAATGTTTGAAGTTACAGATGAATATTTAATTTTTAAATATAAGCTTGATAATTAGGTTAAATTTTTACCCATAGGAAAAATTTTATTGATAACTTCTGCGCATGCTTTTGCGATTTCCATGTGTTCTTTTTGAGTTCCATTTTCTTCTCTTAGTTGAATGTAATGTATCCAGCTTCTTAAAGTTCCATTCATATAAATCCTACTTACAGTATTTCCCTCAGGTAATACAGATCTAGCTTGTTCTTTAGCTATGTCGTTTTCAATAGCCCAGTTGTAGACCTCCTTAGCTTTGTCTATAACTTCAGATTGCATCTGTTCCCATTCTTCAATTATTTTTTCATTATCTGTATTTATAGAATTTTGTCTATTTTTGGGATCTTGTAATCTAGCTTCTCGAATAACAAATTCTAAATCCTCTACTGGGTTTGCATACCTCTGGCTAAATTCTTGAAAACTAAAAGATCTATGACGAAGTATTTGCCTCGCAATATCTCTTGTAGTTTCAATCTCTAAACATGCACTTACCATTTCAAGAGGAGACCAGTGAGCATTTTTTATCAGATAATTTATTAATTTTTCGCTTGTTTCAGTGTTTAATTGATTAGAGGGATTCGATACTCTTGCACAAAAAGCTACTAATTCCTGTGCATTATCTATACCATCATTACTAATTGATTCAGTCGGCTTAGAATAGCTAATAAGTTTTACTTTCATTTCAAGATATATATTAAAATAAATTCATCATGTTTTTATTAAGACTAGTAGTTTTTTTAATTTTAGTTTCACTAGTTGTAATTCTTGCATACCCTTTGTTGATTATTTTTGATATATCTAATGGTGGAGACGGGTTTGGTTTATGTAATGACCTAATTACTTGTGAAATACCATTTATAGAAGGACCTAGAATTTTAGTAATATTAATAATTACTTTTTTCTTTCTTGTGGCGATTTTAAGAATAATTATGAAATATCTCAACAGCATTAATAAAGAGGAAACTATTCTTTAATAACATAAAATATAGCTATCAATATTAAAACTACTCCAATCCAATTTAATAAATTTAATATTTCTCCAACAAAAAAAACGCCAATGAGGAGTGCGAACACGCCCTCCAATCCAAACAAAAGTGAAGCTGTCGATGCATTTATAAATTTTTGACCATATAGCTGTAAATAAAATGCACAGAAGTTTACAACAATGCCAAGAAAAAAGATAGGCAGAAGGAATTTGAAACTTATATTTAGATTTTCATAATTCAAAAAAGGAATGCACAAAATGCTGCCGACACCTGACTGTACGAACATTAATTTTGAAATATTTAAATCTTTTACATATTTTTCAACCATAACTATATGTAATGCGTAACCTGTCGCACAGATTAATGTGAATAAATTTCCAAATAATTGATCAAGATCATTTAATGCTATTAATAAAATTCCTGAGAATCCTGCTATCGATCCTATTAAATTTTTTTTATGTATTGAGTTTTTATTTATGTATTTAGAAAAAATTGGTGTTAATACTATATAGAATCCAGTTACTACTCCTGAATTTATTGTAGAAGTTGTTTCAAGACCTATGGTTTGGGTAATATATCCAATCCATAAAAACAAACCCATCAATAGTCCAGGTTTTATATATTTTTTTTCAGGGACTCCTCCAGTAATTAAAAAAAGTAGCGTTGCTAAAAGATATCTCAAAAAAACAATATTTACTGGAGTTAAGTCGGAAATGAGATCTTTAACAACTGCAAAAGTTGATCCAAAAAGTAAAGCTGATGTAACTAAAGCAATTATTGCACGGTTTTTATTTTTTAAAATCATCTGAATAAGTGAACATTAATATCTCGTATAAAATAATGATATGAAAAAACAAGATAAGGTGAAAGAAATACATAAAATTTTAAATAAGCTTTATCCAGATCCTGAAAAACCTTTAAATCACAAAGATCCATATACGCTACTCGTATCAGTGTTACTATCTGCCAGGTGTACTGATAAAAAAGTTAATGAAGTAACTCCAGAATTATTCAGTCTTGCAGATAATCCCAACGACATGTCAAAAATTGATGTTCGCACTATTAGAAGAATTGTTAAACCTTGTGGTTTATCACCTCAAAAATCAAAGGCAATTTCAAATTTATCAAAAATTCTTGTTAAAGAATATAATTCAACAGTTCCTGACAACTTTGAAGACCTTGAGTCGTTACCAGGAATTGGTCATAAAAGTGCCTCAGTCGTTATGGGTCAAGCTTTTGGTGTTCAGACATTCCCAGTTGATACACATATTCATCGATTGGCATGGAGATGGGGTTTATCTAACAGGAAAAGTGTTGAGCAAACAGAAAAAGACTTGAAAAGACTATTCCCAGAAAAATCATGGAATAAATTACATCTTCAAATTATTTTTTTTGGAAGAGAATATTGTCCTGCTATTTCACATATAAAAGAACTATGCCCAATATGTAGTAAGTATGGTCGAAAGGATATGAAATAAATGGAAGTAAATTTCTTTATAGCTTTTTTGTTTGGTATTCTATCCTTTATATCACCCTGTGTTTTGCCTTTAGTACCTGGTTATCTTGCAATTTTTTCTGAATCAGAGAAAGATATAAAAGTAAGATTATTTGGATCAATTCAATTTAGTCTTGGTTTTTCAATAGTATTTATTTCTTTGGCAGCCATTGCAACTAATATTGGTTCATTTTTTAGTAGAAATTCTGAATCTTTATCAAGGGTTAGTGGAATAATAATTATATTGTTTGGCTTAATTTTGTTGTTTCCATCTCTCAATAAAAAATATTTTTATGGTTCAAACTATATTGATGTAAAGAATTTTAATCTTTTTAAAAATTTTTTATTAGGTCTTACTTTTGGTTTTGGATTTACACCTTGTATTGGACCTGTACTAGGTGCACTTTTAACTCTTTCATCAAGTACTAATACTATTAGAGAAGGAGTAACGTTATTAATTTTTTATTCAGTAGGGTTGGCAATTCCATTTATATTAATGCCAATTTTTTCTTCAAAGATAAATTTAAAATCTAAAGTATTTGTATTATTTCAAAAATATTCATCGTTTATTTCTGGTTCTACATTAATTGCTATTGGAATTTTAATTTTTACGGACAGAATGTATGTTTTAGCATCCTTTTTTCAAGAATTGTTCGTTATTTTGAATCTAGAGTGGTTGAGTACAATTTAGTTATGTCAAATAATATAAATATTCAAAAATGTTTAAAGATTACAGGTAAAGATGCCTTATCGTTTGTTGAATCTATCATTTCAAACAATTTAGATAATGAAAAATTGAAACCTTCTTATTTACTTGGACCTGACGGTAAAGTTCATCATTGGTTTTTTGTACATGAGATTAATGATGACATTTTGATATATCAAGAAGATAGTGAACTTCAAACAATATTAGATAATCTAAAGAAGTACGCAATTCGAATTGAATGTGAGTTTGTCCTAGAGACTGTCAGTAGTGTATTGGTAGCGAATATTGAGAACTTAGAAATTAAAATTGTTGATGAATTTTTTGATGATACTGTTTCATGGGAAACCTATGAGATTCTAAATGAGATACCAACAAGAAGAATTATAAATGAAGGCCTTTTACCTAATGAAACAAAATGGTTGGATAATTTTGTTGATTTTGAAAAGGGTTGCTTTTTAGGTCAGGAACAAGCTTCTAGAATTAAATATAGGGGTAATCCAAGAAGAGTTCTCATTACAAATGAGAATGGTAAACAAGAAATGATCAAGATTTAATAAATGCAACGTTGTGAATATTGTGGAAGAGTGTTGATTATTAATCGATCAGATATGTATACATTATGTTCAAAAAAATGTAAAAGTAAGTTTAAAAATAAAAATCAGATAAAAAAAGTTGATGAGTATGTTCTAGGCTCTATTAACTATGACTGGCATTTCGTAAAAGATATAGTCCTATCAAGAAAAAATAAATTTGAAATAGTTGCTTCGATATCTAGATTGATATATTTTGAAAATCGTTTGATTAAAAAAAATAATAAAGAAATTAATTTACAGACAATGGTCACTTTAAAGAAAAAATAGCTCCTTTATCATATCTTTTTAGCGAAAATTGTACGATTGGCCCAACTACTATAACCATAAAAATTGTTCCATACCCATATGAACCACCTAGTAATACTCCACTTACAAACGCAGTAAAATCTATTGCTATCCTAGTTACTCTTACACTTGGACCTCTTTTGGCAATACCAGTCATTATTCCATCTCTTGGTCCTGGACCTAAGCCTGATCCAATATATACACCTACACCCATTGCAAATAGCACTGTTCCAAAGTACAGGTATGCATGTCTTATGAATATTGATTCAGGTGTAGGAATAAAATACATAGTTAGATCAAGAACGTTGCCAATTGTAAGGATGTTTAAAATCGTACCCAAAAATGGTTTTTGTTTTAATGGAATCCAGCCAAGTAAAACTATGAATCCTGTAATTACACCTGCAAATCCAATCCTTACATCTATTAACTTGCTAAAACCATCATGAAATACGTCCCAAGGGTTAAGTCCAAGTTTTGCTTCAATTGTAAAAGCCAGCCCAAACCCACAAAGGAATAATCCCAAAAAGCATTGGGGAAGCCTTTTTAATATTTTTTTACTCATTTATGATGAAAATCTTTTCAAGATACGGAATATTTTCAGGACATAATTCGTATATTGATTGGAATCTTAGAATTGGAATAATCCTATTGTCTTCACGAACTTCAATTTGGTTATTTAATAACTCCACCCTAATAAGATTTTCTGACACATCTACGGTGCCCCATTCTGGAGAAGATAAACATATATTTTTACCAATATTTACAACAGAGTTGTCTGATATATTTTCAAGAGTACTTTCTGCATCTGCAATTCTTATTTGTTTTACAAATTCACTTCCGTATGTTTCAGTTGATAAATTTTGATAAACAATATATGAAATGCTTAAAATTATAAAAATTATTACGCTTAATAATGGTATTTTCTTCACACTATATTATTAACCATTGAATATTTTAGTTTTTAAAATGTACCCGGAGGGGGAGTCGAACCCCCACATCCGAAGATACTGGATTTTGAGTCCAGCGCGTCTGCCAATTCCGCCATCCGGGCTTACTTAAAGATTATATTTCATATCTACAAAAATAAGTGAATTTATTTTTTTAAGTTTAAACTGGATTGGTGATAGTTCTTATTGATGGTTTTAGCGTTGCATTCAGGGCATTTTATGCTCTTCCAGACACATTAATGACCTCTGATGGTACTCCAACAAATGTAATTCATGGTTTTTTATCAATGATTAATAAAGTTATCAAAGATCATGAACCTGAAAAATTGATTATTACTTGGGATTTACCTGGAAAAACTTTTAGAAATGAAATTTATAAAGAATATAAAGCCAATAGAACCCCAGCGCCAGACAATTTCAATATTCAAATACCACTTCTTCATGACCTTATAGATTCTTTTAATATTCCGCAGATTTCTAAAAAAAATCATGAAGCAGATGACGTACTTGGATCTTTGTCAAAACTATTTAATGAAATTAAAAAAGATGTATTAATTGTCACCGGAGATAGAGATATTTTTCAACTTATATCAAAAAAAACAAAAATTCTTTATACAAAAAAAGGAATTTCGGATACGGATACTATGGATGAAAAATCATTTGAAAGAAAATTTGAAATTGTCCCCTCACAATACATTGAGTATTTAGCTTTAAAAGGTGACCCATCTGATAACATACCTGGCTTGCCTGGAGTAGGAGAAAAAACAGCAATATCCTTACTAAAAAAATATAATAACATAGAAAATATATTTAAAAATCTTAATGAACTAACACCCAAGTTAAAAAACACATTTGAAGATAATAAAGACATTCTGTTTATCAGTAAAGATTTAGCAACAATCAAAACTGACTTAGAATTTGAATTACCAGACACAAAATTAAATGAATCAGCTTATTTTTCTGATGACGTATTAGAAAATGCACAAGAAAAAGTAAAAATTCTTGAATTGAACAAATATATATTAACAAAAGCAAATCAAAACGATGAAACAAACGATAATCTCGAAGAAAAAAAAATTAATGAATACGACTCGCTAGATGAAGATACTTTTATATTTAGTTTTGATAATGAGTTATATTTTTTTGATAACGATAAGTTTGGTAAATATGTCGGAAACTTATCAAGTATTAAAAGCTATGTTTTGCTTACATCACAAAATGCAATCTCAATAGCAAAGGAAGAATTAGATTTTGAAACATTTGACGCATATGACTGCATGTTATTTTTAAAAGACCCAAGCATTAAACCCGACAATCTTTTAAATATATCAAAACATATTGACAGATCGTCAGGTCTTAACAAAAAATCAAAAATCATAGATTATCTTACTTTTTTTCAGAATAAAATCTTAGTTATTAAGAATGAGATAACAGAATTCAAGAAAGATAAAGATCTAAGTTTGTTATATAAAGATTTAGATTTCCCAATGCTTCAAATTTTAAGTTCTATGAACAAGAAAGGTGTCAAAATCTCGTTAAAAAAAATTGAGAATCTTTCGGATGAAATAAATAGAGAGTTGAATATTTATAAAAAAAATATTAAATCTATAACCAAAAAAGATTTTAATTTGAATTCGCCAAAACAGTTATCTGAAATTCTCTATGAGGATATGAAATATCCAATTATTAAAAAAACACCAAAGGGAGCGCCTTCAACTGATGCCTCAGTGTTAGAAGAATTATCAAAATCACATGAACTGCCTAAGTTAATCTTAAAATATAGAGAATACGAAAAATTAAGATCAACATATATAGAAGGTCTTAAAAGTGAAGTTATCAATAATAGGGTTCATACCTCATATAATTTGTTTGGTACAACCACTGGTCGTTTATCGTCTGAAAAACCTAATTTACAAAACATTCCAAATAAAACACAAATGGGTCAAAAAATACGTGAATTTTTTGTTGCAGATCCCAAACACACTTTTGTAATTGCTGACTATTCTCAAATAGAACTGAGGGTTTTAGCACATTTAAGCGGTGATAAAAATATGATAAGCATGCTAAAGAATAGAGACTCAGACATTCATTCAGAAACAGCGTCTAAAATATTTAATACCAATATTGAATCTGTAACTAAGGATATGAGAAGAAAAGCTAAAGAAGTTAACTTTGGTTTAATCTATGGAATGGAATCATTTGGTTTATCAAAAAGTCTGGATATTTCAAAAAAAGAAGCTGATGAACTAATAAATGCTTACTTTGGTCAGTTTCCAAAAATTAAGGGTTTTTTAGATAAAATCGTAGTTGATGCAACTGACAATACATATACTAAAACACTTTATGGCCGTAAAAGATTTATTAGAGAATTATCATCTTCAAACTTTCAAGTAAAAGCAATGGGAAAAAGAATTGCGATGAATGCTCCTATACAAGGAACTGCTTCAGATATTATGAAAGTCGCAATGATAAAAATAATAAAAGAATTGTCAATATTAGAATCAACTGATCTTCTTCTACAGATACATGATGAAATAATTATACAAACTCCAAAAGCATTGTCTGACAAAGTATCAAATATAGTAAAGAAGGAAATGGAGAACGCATCTGCATTGAAGGTACCATTGTTTGTAGACATTAAAGAAAATGTAAACTTATCTAATTTAAATTAAATACTTGCAAAATTCACAAATATGTTATCCTAAGAAACGCAATACTATGATTGGAAAAAACAAAACATATGTCAGATAACCTAAATGAGACGGTTAAGCCAATCAATGACGTAAACCTTCCAGATGACATCAGTCCCGAAGATTTTCCTATGTTGTTAGATCAAACTCTTGTATCTTTTAAAAACGGCGATGTTATTGAGGGTACTGTTGTCAGGATTGACAGAAATGAAGTTATGGTCGATGTCAGTTATAAGTCAGAGGGAGTTATACCATCAAGAGAACTTTCAGTAAGAAAATCTATAAATCCAAATGAAGTTTTTAACGTAGGAGATAAAGTCCAAGCCTTAGTTCTAGAAAAAGAAGATGATGAAGGCAGACTCATTCTCTCTGTAAAAAGAGCTCTTTATGAAAAAGCATGGGGGGATATTCAAACTATTTCAGATAATAACAAGTCAGTCAAAGGCACAGTAATCGAGTCAGTCAAAGGCGGTCTTATTGTAGACATTGGTGTACGAGGTTTTTTACCAGCATCTCTAATTGACGTTAGAAGAGTTAAGGAGCTAAGTTCTTATGTTGGTGAAGAAATAGAAGCTAAAATTTTAGAATTGGATAAACAAAGAAACAATATTGTTTTATCTAGAAAAGCACACCTTGAAGAAGAACTTTCTGAAGAACGTCAAGGATTCTTGGGTGATTTACAAGTTGGTGATATCAAAGATGGAAAAATATCTTCAATTGTAAATTTCGGTGCTTTTGTAGATATAGGTGGAATGGATGGATTAGTACATGTATCCGAGCTGTCTTGGAGACATGTTGAAAATCCAAATGAAATTGTAAAAGTCGGTGACTCTGTAACTATTAAAGTATTAGAGATTGATAATGACAAAGAAAGAATTTCACTATCAATAAAACAAGTCACTGAGGATCCATGGTTAGATTTTGAATTAAACTTTAATGAGGAAGATGTTGTTGATGGCAAGGTAACAAAGGTAGTCCCATTTGGTGCGTTTGTTACTATCGGAAAAGGCGTTGAAGGACTTGTTCACGTATCCGAAATTTCAGTTGATAAAATTGATTCACCTGAATTAGCTCTTGCAATTGGGCAAAGTGTAAATATCAAAATACTTGAACTTGATATACCTAAGAGAAGAGTTAATCTATCTATCAAACAAGCCGATCCTAATTGGAAATCAAAAGAAGAAGAGAAAAACAAACCTAAAACACACTCTACACAATCTGAAGACAAACCCGCGGAAAGACAAACAGTCGAAGGCGTTGACGAATCCTTAGAAAATATATTACAAGAACTCAAAGAACGAGGAATTGGAAGTAATTAACAATTCAAGTTAAATTCTATTTTTCCTTAATCTTATAAGTATGTATAAAAATGGAATTATATTAACCGGTCCGATAGGTTCAGGAAAATCAGAAGCTTTAGATGTTGTTAACAAATTAGGTTATGAAACAGTCGATCTAGACATCATTTCAAATGATATATTGAATAACAAAAATTCATTAGAATTTTTAAAAACAAACTTTTTGGATTGTTTACAAAATGATAAAGTTAATAAAGCTAAGTTAGCAAACATTGTTTTTCAAGATAAAGAAAAATTAAAATTATTAGAAAATTATTTACATCCTAAAGTACAGTCTCAATTATTAGAATTGTTAGATAAAAATGATAAATTAACTTTCATTGAAGTATCTGCTCCTAAAAATGTAATAGACATGTTTCAAACAATTGTTTTATGGTCTCCAGAAAAAGTAAGGATTGAGAGACTTATTGATAGGGGTATGGAAATAGACGATATTAAAAATAGGATAAGTAATCAACCAACAGACGTATGGTGGCAGTCAATAGGAACAGTAATTATTAACGATGTCAAAGAAGACTTAGAGGGTCAACTTAAAGAAGTAATAGAATCTTTATTATGAACAAATTTAAAGTGATCTCGGAGTTTACACCAAAAGGGGACCAACCTGCAGCAATTGAAAAGTTAAAAAATGGAATAGAAAGTAATACTGATTTTCAAACATTAATGGGAATTACTGGATCAGGTAAATCTGCAACAATTGCCTGGCTCATAGAAGAAATTCAAAAGCCTACTTTGGTCCTTGCTCCAAATAAAGCTCTTGCCGCACAATTAGCCAACGAGTTTAAACAATTTTTTCCAAAAAACAGAGTTGAATATTTTGTTTCTTATTATGACTACTACCAGCCAGAGGCATATGTTCCAAGAACAGATACCTTTATAGAAAAAGATGCAAATATAAATGAAGAAATTGATAGATTAAGACACGCTGCAACAAGTGCATTACTTTTAAGAAATGATGTGATAGTAGTTTCATCTGTATCTTGTATATACGGGCTTGGTTCTCCGAAAGAATATAAAAATAAAATTATTCCAATTATCCAGGGTAATGAATTTGATTTAGATGATTTGATAAGTCAGTTAATTAAACAACAATATATAAGAAATGATTTAGTTGTTTCTCGAGGTACGTTTAGATTAAAAGGAGATACCTTAGATATATTTCCTGTGTATGAAGAAACAATTTTTAGAATTGAATTTTTTGGTGATGAGATTGAAAAAATATCTAGGATCGATCCGGTTACAGGTGAAATATTAGAAAAATTAACTGAATTAGCAATATTTCCTGCATCACATTATGTAACTTCTGACAAAGAAAGAAATAATGCATTAAAAGAAATCGAAAATGATTTAACAAAGCAAATATCAAAATTTGAAAAAGAGAATAAATTACTTGAAGCACAACGAATAAAACAAAGAACAATGTTTGATTTGGAAATGTTAAGTGAACTAGGTGTTTGTTCAGGAATAGAGAATTATTCAAGATATTTTGACGGTCGAAAGCCAGGTGAAGCACCGTACACATTAATTGACTTTTTCCCAAAAGATTTTTTAATGGTCGTAGATGAAAGCCATATTGCCATACCCCAAATAAGGGGTCAATATGAAGGTGATAAGTCAAGGAAGTCTACCCTCGTAGATTATGGGTTTAGATTGCCAGCTGCTCTTGATAATCGTCCATTGAAATTTGATGAATGGAAAAATAAAGTTAATAAAACCATTCTTGTATCTGCAACACCTGGTAAGTGGGAAAATGAAAATTCTGAAATTTTTGTCGAACAAGTTATTAGACCTACCGGTTTATTGGATCCTAATATAGACGTAAGACCTACTAAAAATCAAATTCAAGATTTATTGAGTGAAATAAAATCAGTAATTGATAACGGCAACAGAGTTCTTGTTACAACCCTAACAAAAAAGATGAGTGAAGCTTTGAGTGATTATTTTTTGAAAATGGGAATTAAAACTCGTTATCTTCATTCAGATATTGATACCTTAGAAAGAATTGAAATATTAAGAGATTTAAGAAAAGGGGAATTCGATGTTTTGGTAGGTATTAATTTATTAAGAGAAGGCCTTGACTTACCAGAAGTACAATTAGTTGCAATTATGGATGCTGATAAAGAAGGTTTTTTAAGATCAGAAACAAGTTTAATTCAAACAATTGGTAGAGCTGCTAGAAATAAAGACGGTTATGTGATTATGTATGCTGACAAAATTACGGATTCAATTACCAAAGCAGTTGGAGAAACAAATAGAAGAAGAGAAATTCAAGATAAGCATAATAAAAAATATAAAATTAATCCAGAGACTGTAAAGAAGGAAATAACAGATATTCTTGAAATTGTCGAAAGAAATAGACCTTCAAAAGATGATATTTTGTTTAGATCAAATTTGAATTTAAAAAATGCCTCAAAAGATGATTTGTATAAAATATCTAAAGATATAGAAAAAGAGATGAAAGTAGCAGCTGATTTATTAGAGTTTGAAGTAGCTGCTAGATTAAGAGACGAGCTTAAAGAAATTAAAAAAGAAATTATGGAACTGCCTAGCTAATGGTAAATGATTATTTAAAGGTCAAAGGCGCTAAAGAGCATAACTTAAAAGACGTAAGTATTGATATACCAAAAAACCAATTAGTTGTAATTACAGGCCTATCTGGTTCTGGTAAATCTTCTCTTGCTTTTGATACTATTTATGCTGAAGGTCAAAGAAGATATGTAGAAAGCTTGTCAGCTTATGCACGTCAATTTCTTGGACAAATGGAGAAACCTAATGTTGAACAAATTGAAGGTCTTTCACCTGCAATAGCTATTGATCAAAAAACCTCATCAAGAAGTCCACGTTCCACAGTAGGTACCGTTACAGAAATACATGATTATTTACGCCTTCTTTGGGCAAGAATCGGTATAAGTTATTGCCCCAACTGTGGTTCTAAAATAGAAAAACAATCTACTGATTTTATAGTTAATCAAATATTAGAAATTGGTGAGGATATATATGTTGAAATTCTTGCACCTATTGTTAAATCAAGAAAAGGTGAGTTCGAAACCTTATTTAAGGACTTATTAAAACAAGGTTTTAGTAGGGCCTATATTGATGGAGAATTAGTCCGATTAGATGAAGCAAAACGCCTAGATAGATATTTTAATCACAATATTTCTGTTGTTGTTGATAGAGTAAAAATCAAAAAAACCGGCGGAAGGAGACTCCCACAATCTGTAGAGGCAGCTATTAATTTAACAAGTGGTTTAGTAGATATTAAAATTGATGAAGACATAAAGTCTTTTAGTCAAAACCTTGGTTGTAAACAATGCGGTACTTCTTACGGGAAACTAGAACCAAGAGATTTTTCATTTAATTCACCATTTGGTGCATGTGAAAGGTGTAATGGAATTGGTATCAACTATGAAATTGATGAAAATTTATTGATAAAAGATGAAATACAATCTATTGATGAAAATGTCTTCCCTGAAATGTCTAAAAGAAAATATTTTCGTGCACAGATTTATGGTGTTTGTGAGTATTTTGATATACCAAGAAATATTCCATACAAAGATTTATCAGATAATGATAAATATATTTTACTTTTCGGTTCTGATGGAATTGAAACACCAATTAGATATACAAATAGATTTGGAAATTCTAGAACATGGGAAAGAGCATTCCCAGGAGTTATACCGTTATTTAAAAAAATTTATGAAGAAACAGAATCTGATCATCGAAGAGAATATTATATGCAATTTATGAGAGAGTTGCCATGTAGTGATTGTGATGGTGAAAGATTAAATCCTAGATCCAGGAATGTAAAAGTAAAATCACTTACACTTGGAGATTTCAACAAATTATCAATTAACAAAGCAAGTAAAGTTATTCAAAATTTAAAACTGAGTGGAAATGAAAAAGAAATCGCAGAAACAATTTTAAGAGAAATTAACGAAAGATTACTTTTTTTAAACGAAGTTGGACTTACTTACTTACAGTTAAACAGAGGAGCAGCAACTTTATCTGGTGGTGAAGCACAAAGAATAAGATTAGCTACGCAAATAGGCTCAGGATTAACAGGTGTACTTTACGTTTTAGACGAACCTTCAATAGGACTACATCAATCCGATAACAAAAAATTAATAGAAACATTATTAAGATTAAAAAATTTAGGAAATACTGTACTTGTTGTCGAACATGATGAAGAGACTATGAGAAGTTCAGATTTCATAATTGATATTGGCTGGGGTGCTGGTGAAGAAGGTGGAAATATAGTAGCTGCTGGTGATTTTGAAGCAATTTCCAAAAATAAAAAATCGATTACTGGACAATATCTATCAGGAAAACAAAAAGTTCCATATCCAAAAGTCAGAAGAAAGGGAAATAATGAAAAAATTGTTGTTAGAGGAGCACAAGAAAACAATTTAAAAAATCTTACAGCTGAATTTCCCCTGGGAAAATTTATATCTGTTACTGGCGTATCTGGAAGCGGAAAATCTACTCTTGTATCTGAAATATTATCTAAAGCTATACAAAATGAGTTTTCTCGGAAAAATTGGAGCCCTCCAGGTATTCATAAAAGTGTGAGTGGTTTAAATTATATTGATAAACTCATTGAGATTGATCAATCACCAATAGGTAGAACACCAAGATCAAACCCTGCAACTTATTCTGGTGTTTTCGATATGATACGCTCTCTTTATTCTCAAACAGAAGAAGCTAAAATTCGAGGTTACAAACCTGGAAGATTTTCTTTCAATGTACCTGGTGGAAGATGTGAAGTATGTAGGGGTGACGGAACAATAAAAGTAGAAATGTATTTTTTGCCTGATGTATATGTCATGTGTGAAGATTGTAAGGGTTCAAGATATAACAATGAGACATTGAATATACGTTGGAAAGGTAATTCAATTTCAGATATATTAAATTCTACAGTTGAAAATTCTTTAAAAATATTTGAAAATCAACCTCAAATTTCAAGGATAATAAAAACATTAGATGATGTCGGTTTATCTTATATAACACTCGGCCAATCAGCTACAACTCTTTCAGGAGGAGAAGCTCAAAGGGTTAAACTTGCAAAAGAGTTAAGTAAAAGATCAACAGGTAGAACTATGTATATTTTAGATGAACCCACAACAGGTTTACATTTTGCTGATGTTCAAAAACTTTTAGAAGTACTTCATATGCTTGTAGATAAAGGAAATACAGTATTAGTAATAGAACACAATCTTGACGTTATTAAAAATTCAGATTGGGTTATTGATCTAGGTCCAGAAGGGGGAGAGAATGGAGGAAAGATTATTTCTCAAGGAACTCCGGAAAGTTTAGCGTCTGATAAATCTTCTTTGACTGGCTACCATCTGAAATCAGTTCTGTAATGGAAAAATTAGAAATAAAGGAAATTCCAACTAGTCCTGGTATTTACATATTTAAAGATGAATACAAAGAACCTTTATATGTTGGTAAAGCTAAAAATTTAAGAAAGCGTGTGCCTTCATATTTTAGAGAAAACTCTTCATGGAAAGTTAAAAGACTTGTTGCAGAGGCAGAAAATCTAAGTTTTGTTGTTTCTAAAAATGAAGCTGATGCACTTTTAGCTGAGTATTCATTTATTCAAGAGTATAAACCTAAATATAATGTTCAATTTAAAGATGACAAGTCTTACCCATACGTCACTTTATCTAATGAGGAATGGCCTAGAGCTTATATTTCAAGAAGAATTAATCAAAAAAATAAGAACTTTGGACCTTTTCCATTTATAGGGTCGGCTCGAAGGTCACTTGATCATTTAATCAATATTTTTCCAGTTAGGACTTGTTCAAAAAATGTTTTCGAGAGACATCAAAAACTAGAAAAAGCTTGCTTATTATATGATATTGATAAATGTGCTGGGCCCTGCATTGGTGCTATCAATAAATCTGAATATATTGATTTAATCTCAAAATTAGAAAATTTCTATTCAGGAAAATCTGATCAATATATTGATGAGAAAATCAATGAAATGATGACTTTTTCAAAAAATCAAGAATATGAAAAGGCTCAACAAGCAAAAAGTATCATTACACATCTTGAAAATGCAAGAACAACTCAAACATTAATGGTCGCAGATAAAAAATCTGTAGATGTTGTTGGAATTGATATCAGCAATTTTGATGTAGTAATTTCTTGTCTTCTCATTAGGAATGGCAGAATAATTGGTGAAGTTAAGAAAACCCTTGAACCAATTGATACTGAACAATATGAAGAATATCTTCCACAAATAATTCTTTCTATTTTTTCTGAAAATCAACCATCAGATGAAATATTAGTAAGTCATAATTTTCCATATGTTGAAACAGTACAAAAAAGTTTATCCAAAAAGTGGGATAAAGATATCGTTTTAAAAACACCTGTAAAGGGATGGAAAAAGGATTTATTAGAAACGGCTATTTTAGATGCTAAAGAAATAAGAAGAGTCGTTAACTTTAGACGAAGAACAGATTTAGAATTCCGATCACAATCATTGGAACAACTAAAAAATAATCTAGATCTTAAAAATATTCCTTATCGCATAGAGGCTTTCGATATTTCAAATCTTGGAGCTGAGTACAGAGCTGGTTCAATGGTTGTTATGGATGATGGAATTTGTAAACCCTCCATGTATAGAAAATTTCACATTAAATCTTTTACCGGTCAAGATGACTTTAGGTCTATGGAAGAAGTAATTTTTAGAAGACTTAAAAGATTTTCAAAAGTCGATGAAAAAGACAAAAGTTTTAAGAGAAAACCTGATCTAATTTTAATTGATGGTGGTAAGGGTCAATTATCTTCTGCAAAAAGTGTTATTGATCATTTTGAATTAGATATTGAGGTAATAGGATTGGCAAAAAAACATGAAGAAATTTTTAAACCAAATCGTAAAGACCCATTTATTCTTGATAAAAGTTCTGAAGCGATGTTTTTACTTCAAAATATTAGGGATGAGGCCCATAGGTTCGCAATATCTGAAAATAGAAGGCTAAGAATAAAAAATTTTGATGATCAAACTTTGTTAAGCATTGAAGGAGTTGGTAATAAATCATCAGAAATATTATTAGAAAAATTCAAAGACGTTACAAGACTTTCTAAAGCTACCTTTGAAGAACTTAATGAAGTTGTATCTGATAATATAGCTAAAAAAGTTTATTCATACTTTAATGGAGATTTTTAAGTTTTATATATCAATCAATAAGATAATTTGTCCATGTAAACACATCACAATTAGAATATCATTAGGTTAAATATGGTATCTAAACGCCCAGAAGTATTATTACTTGTAGGAATGTCAGGAGCTGGTCGCTCCGCAAGTTCTAATGTATTTGAAGATCTTGGATATTATGTAATTGAAAATTTACCTACAAATTTAATACAGTCTGTAGTTGAATCAAATGATGTTGCTGAATCAAACAAACAACTAGTTCTCACAGTTGACGGGAGAGAAAGTTCAGCACAAAGCGAATTAACAAAAAGTCTTGATCGGCTAAGTCAGTCTGGGGTTCTTACCAGAGTTATATTTTTAGATGCTGATAATGACACCCTCATAGAGAGATATGAAGAAAATAGAAGACCACACCCTATGGGTAAAGATTCTTTAGACCAATCGGTAAAAAATGAAAGAGAATTATTAAAGCCCATAAGAGAATTAGCAGATCTTGTTATAGATACATCAGATATGAATGTTCATGAACTAAGAAAAAGAATTATTGAAGGATTCCAAGGAACAGCAAGTAATCAAGATTTAAAAATTTCTGTTACTTCATTTGGATTTAAAAATGGATCACCAAGAGATGCAGATTTAGTCTTGGATGTTAGATTCCTGCCTAACCCTCACTGGAGAGATGAGCTTCGAGAATCAACTGGGCAAGCGCCAATGGTTAGAAATTATGTTCTTTCATTTGAAGATGCACAAATATTTCTTGAAAAAGCTAAAGACATGATTGACTTCCTTCTCCCTAGGTTTACCTCAGAAGGAAAATCGTATGTCGGGATTGCAATAGGATGTACAGGTGGAAAACATAGAAGTGTTGTTATGACTGAAGAAATTGGAAAATGGTTAAAAACCGACGGTAAAGACGCTGTCATAATTCATAGAGATATGAAAGAAAATTAATTTAAAAAATTATGGTGATATTTTTCTAAATAAATTAACTAATGATTAAAGGATTTTAATTTGGTAAAAAGTGATTTGACCGATGATAAATATCTTGGAGATGTTCTAGTTAGATCAGATTTAAATGTTCCAATGATAAATAATGAAATTACCGATGACTTCAGAATATCTAAATCACTTGAAATCATTGATAAGATTTACGACATTTCCCGTACAATTACGTTTGTAAGCCATTTGGGTAGACCAAATAACAATTTAGAGTACTCTCTTAAACCAATAGCAGAAAGAATTTCAGACAAACTTAAAAATAAAAAAGTTCAATTTTTAAATAGTATTCAAGGTGATGATATAAATAATTCTATACAAAAACTTACTTCAAAGATTTTTGTATTAGAAAACTTAAGACATGACATAGGTGAAAAAAACAATGATATTGAATTTTCAAAATCAGTTACAAAACCATTTGAAACTTATATTTTTGACGCATTTGGAGCGTCACATCGAGAACATGCTTCTGTTGTAAGTTTTGGTAAATTTCTTAAATCATACCAAGGACCATTAATGACTAAAGAAGTTTTAGAACTAGACAAATTATTACACAATGATCAATTAGGTTATTCGGTTTTATTAGGTGGAGCTAAAATATCAGATAAATTAAAGTTAATCGATAACCTTTTACCAAAAGTTGAATATTTAATGATTGGAGGTGGAATGTGTTTTACCTTTCTTAAAGCAATGAATTTTGAAATCGGCAAATCTTTAGTCGAAGAATCATTTATTTCAAAAGCAAAAGAGTTAATTGATTCAAAATATGGAAAAAAAATTATATTACCAACTGATTTTGGAGTTACTGAATCGATCGAAAGCAATATAAGATACGAAATTAAAAGTGATAAATTTTCTGATAAGCATATAGGTATTGATATTGGACCTGAAACTATTTCTCAGTTTTCAAAGATTATATCTACATCTAAAAATCTATTTTGGAACGGACCAATGGGTATTTTTGAAATAGATGAATTTAGCCATGGGACAAAAGCAATTACTCAAACAATATCTAAAGCTGATGGCTATACCTCTGTAGGTGGGGGAGATTCTGTAAGTGCTATAAACAAATTTTCTGATTTAAATAAATTTAATCATGTTTCAACTGGTGGAGGTGCGTCTTTAGAGTATTTAGAAGGTAATAATTTACCTGGAGTAAACATTTATAAACCACTTATAATTTGATAATGAAAAAAATTATAATTGGAAACTGGAAACTTAATTTAGATCATTTAGAAGCTATCCAGCTTTTTCAAAAATTAAATTACTCACTTGATAGTGATATAGATAAAAAAATATCTATTGTTGTAGCTCCATCTCATACATCCTTAAGGTCTATTCAGACGATAATAGATGCAGACAAATTAAATATATTTTTATCGTCTCAAGACGTATCTATGTTTAATGATGGACCATTTACAGGCGAAGTTTCCGCTCACCAATTAAATAAATTAAATATTTCTTTTTGCATTGTTGGTCATTCAGAAAGAAGACAATATTTCAAAGAGACTGACGAAATTATAAATTCAAAAATTAACAATTTGATTAATAAAGAAATTACTCCAATTGTTTGTTTTGGTGAAAATATTGATCAAAGAAATGATGGAAGTTTTATGGACTTTTTGATAAATCAAATTGAAAATTCAACTAAAGGATTAAGAAAAGATAAAGTTGATGAAATAATATTTGCTTATGAGCCTATATGGGCAATTGGTACAGGTGAGACACCTTCTTTGCAAGATATTATCCATGTAATGTCAGAAGTAAAAGAGTTTATATCTAAAAAATCATTTTTTAATGAAGATAGTACAAAATTTATTTACGGTGGCAGTGTTTCTCCTGACAATTCTGGCGAAATTTTAAATTCAAATATAATCGATGGTGCTCTTGTTGGTGGTGCATCTTTAGATATTGAGAAATTTGTAAAAATAATTGAGTCTGTTGATTTATGAATCTCATTTTCGTAAGGCATGGTCAGAGTATTTGGAATCTTGAAAATAGATTTACTGGATGGGTCGATGTGGGATTATCTGATAGAGGTATTAAAGAGGCAATAAATGCTGGCAATACCTTACTAAAAGAAGAATTTATTCCAGATATTTGCTTTACATCATTTTTAAAAAGATCAAAAGATACTGCAAAAATTCTTTTAGATCAATATGACGATAAAATAAATCAAAATATAGATGTTCTAAATGATTGGACATTAAATGAACGCCATTATGGATCTTTACAAGGTTTGGATAAATTAGAAACAGCAGAAAAATATGGAGATGACCAAGTTCTTCTATGGAGAAGAAGTTATGATACACAACCCCCTTTAACATCTCAAAATTCTGAGTTTGATCCAAACATTGATAAGTTATATGAGAATATCAAAGAAGATCTTCCATTGGGAGAATCTTTAAAAGATGTAGTATCAAGAGTTAAAAAATCGCTTTC
>TARA_B100001093_G_scaffold121054_1_pt1 | contig 25131 bp, 20 predicted proteins | sample TARA_B100001093 | Tara Oceans TARA_B100001093 (sample SAMEA2623116) | marine metagenome | biome: marine biome (ENVO:00000447); feature: surface water layer (ENVO:00002042); material: "saline water (ENVO:00002010), including plankton (ENVO:xxxxxxxx)" | depth 5 m | reverse complement strand
GTTCGGCACGATGAGCGTCGAGAGCTTTTTCCTGCTTCTTGCTCATCGCGGTGAGCATGAGATTATTGATATTTTCCGGGTCGCTGCCGATGTCGTAGAATTCTTCCGCAACCCGAGTGGCGTTGGTGTAGTGGCGCTGTGCTACCGAGATAGTTTCGGAATTTTTGTCAGCGTGTTGTGTGATATTACGACGGATATCAGCGAGGTCAGAGAAGACGCTCGGTGGATTCCAGGAGAGATGCGGCATGTAGTTGCGAATGTAAAGATACTGCTTGGAACGAACCGAGCGGGCCATGTCGAAGACTTCATCGACGCGGTCGCGAAAGCCGTAAAGGTATTCCGGCGCGTCAATAGTGTTCGGCCCGATAAAAACGTTACCCTGCATGTAATCAGGAACTTCCAGTCCGACCATGGAGAGGAGCGTGGCGGGAAAGTCGACGAAGGTAACGAGTCGTTCGATTGACTCTCCGGGTTTCGCTGGCGCTAAGTGCTGCCACTTTTCGGGAAAACGAATCATCAGAGGCACGTGCATGCCTGAATCGGTAAGAAGACGTTTGTGCCGCGGCATCCCAGAACCATGATCGGAGTAGAAGAAGACGATGGTATTATCAGCGACACCCACATCTTCCAGTTCCTTGAGCCGATCACCGATCTGCTGATCCATCGCTGTAACGCAATCATAGTAGCGAGCCATTGTTTTACGGACAACTGGTGTGTCGGGGTAGTAAGGGGGAATGGGAGCAGTGTCAGGATTATGGAATAGATCTTCGGAAATAAGAGATTGGATATGCTGTTCAAAAGCCTTGTGAGGCCAAACCGCGGTGCGTGACTGGTGTGAGGTCATGTGGTTGAAGACTGAAAAGAAAGGGCGTTGGTCCCGCTGCTCTGAATTCCAGTGAGCGGCATCGCTGTTTTCGTTCCAGGATTCTTCGATGAGTCGAGTAATGCTGCCGGTATTGTAATCTGTCTTTACATTATTGGTGGTGTAGTAGCCGGCTTTTCGAAGGTAGGCTGAGTAGCCTGTGACATTGTCGGGCAGTGGAAAAGCGGAGCGCATCTGGTGGGTCCCCGAACTGGGTGCCCAGATCCCGGTGATTAACGTGGACCGGGAGGGAGAGCAGACTGGTGCCGCAGCGAAGGCGTTGGTGTAGCGGACAGATTCCTTAGCGAATTGGTCGAGATTGGGAGTGGTGGCGTATTTGTCGCCGTAGCAGCCGAGGGTAGGGCTCATGTCCTCAGCAGTGAGCCAGAGGATGTTGGGAAATGCCGTAGAAGCCGTGGTTTCAGGAGAGGGAGAGGGCAACTCGCGAGCCTTGATATTGCGAAAACGGATCATCCCTCCTTTGCCGTGATGCTGGATGCCAAAGTAGCCGTTGAGTGATTGCGCGTCCGTTACCTGAGCGATCTTGATGTTATTAACAAAGGTGGTGATGGTGGGACCGTCGCAGACAACGCGATAGGTGTTCCATTGACCCTCCTTGATCACTCCATCGATCTTTCCGAGGAAATCCTTTTGTTGTTCCTTCTTTGGGTAAAGCCAGCCCCCCATACCAATGGCGTAGACACCTCCGTTCTCACCGGGGACATCTCCTTCGATTTCGATTTGATATCCCTTGGGTTTACCTTCTTCTCCTAAAAGTCGGAAAGAGAATCCGGTATTCAGCCCGTCTTCTTTGGCACCATCCGGCAGCAGGACCTCGACAGAAGCCTCAAAGTTGTCCATCTTAACTTTACTAGTGACCCAGACGTTCTTGGTCGCCAGTAAGTGAATCTCTCCGTCGATGGCTTCAAAGGTTTCCACCTCTTCCCGAGGGGTCCAGCCCTCAGTGTTTTTGCCGTTAAAAAGGTTAATCCATTCGCCAGCGAAATTGGGCGAGGAGAAGGCCAGAGCGAGGACCAGGAGCATGAAGAACTTCATGGCATCACGGTAACGAATGGTGAGGTGATGCAAAGGTAAAAGGGAAGTGAATAGTCACGCGATCACCTTCTCAACAAGACGAAATCGATTGTCGTATTCGCCGCCGTTATAGGTGCGGCAACAGTCGTAGCAGGCAACGGCCCGCTTGATCTTGCGAACACGTTCGACCACTGAGCCGCAGACAAGGCATTCGTAGGTGTAACGGCGCTTCATCTTGCGAGACTGAAAGTCGAGATTGTGACAACGATCCTCATCAGGGATTCCAAGATCGCGGCAGGCTTGCTTCCACTCTGGTCCGTGGGGAAGAATGCGTCGCCCGTCTGCTCTCGCGTAGGATATGAGGTGGGCCAACTCGTGAAGAAAGGTGCCGAAAATTTCACGATCTCGAGTTTCCTCGGATAGGTCCTGAAGTTTCGGATTAAGCTCGATCTGGTCAGTTTGAAAGAAGGCTCGGCCGGCGGCAGTGCGCATACGACAGTTCCACGAAACAGAAACTCTCTCGGCGAGGATCGGGAGTTCCAGTTCTGTCGCGTAGAAGACCGCGAGGCGGATCAGAAACCTATCGAGCCCGGATTTTGGGTGAACAACCTTTGGTATGCGGGCGGGTAATGCAGTGGATGCTTCGAGTGCTGGTGCCGGAGCAGGCGCCGACGCACGTGGTGCCGCGTGGTGGTCTTCGGAAGTCAGGCGACTGTTGTCAAACAGTTCCAATTGCGTGGCCATGATGAGAGGTGCACCTATTTGGGGCTAGCGTAAGGTATGGTCTCGCCGGTGCGCTTGTCGATGATATTCAATTCTTCACCGACAGTTGTTACAAAAGAAAATTCGTCCACACTTTCACGAAGAAATACGTTCGCTCCGATTGTGGAGGATTCTCCGATCACCGTTTTTCCTCCCAGCACGGTAGCGTGAGGGTAGATCACAACATGGTCTCGAACGTCAGGATGACGTTTATTACCTTTGACGATGCGACCGTTTTCATCTTTTGGAAAGTTACGGGCTCCCAGAGTTACGCCGTGGTAGAGTTTCACATGGTCACCAATCGTGCACGTTTCCCCGATGACCACGCCAGTGCCGTGGTCGACGAAGAAGTGGGTACCGATGGCGGCACCCGGGTGAATATCGATGCCGGTCAGACTATGCGCATACTCTGTCATGATCCGTGGGATTAACGGGACGTCGAGTTTGTAAAGGCAATGGGCGCAGCGTTGGATTGCGATCGCCTCGATGCATGGGTAGGCTAAGATGATTTCGTCGAAGTTCTTCGCAGCGGGATCTCCCTCATAGGCTGCTTCCACGTCGGTCCGAAGCAAACGGCGAAGCTCGGGTAGATCACTCAAAAACTCACAGACGAGATCATGAGACTGGGCGGCAAGGCCAGCATGGGATTCACAACTTTCGTCATCACGAAGGCGCAGCGTTTTGGCGATTTCCACTTCGAGAGCCTCCATGAGAGACGCAATGACCTCTCCTGTGATCATTTCCAGTTCGTCCGTCGGAATTGGTTCTTCGTCGTGATAACCGGGGAACAGGACCTGCAGTAACGATTCGCAGGTGGCGATCACCTTACGCTTTGAGGGAAGGTTCGCACTGTCAATCCGGTTAATACCGCCGATCTCATGATAAGACGCAACGAGCGAATCGATTATTTTTTGCTTTCCGCAATCCATGGGTTTTCAAGAAGGTAGGCAGAGAGACGCTATTTCCAAGGAAAAGCTTAATGCGATTTGAATGTTATTTTGCGTGAACTAGTCGATTGCTTGAAATTCCTGCCTCCAGAAAATCAGTAATTGGGAAGGTTTGGGAGAAAATAGCGCAGGTTGTGAGGCTTTTTGGGTCGAGCTTCTCATGGGTTTCGCTGGAGAGTTTCAGACGTATACTTTTCGCTTTTGAAATCTTCTCTTAATACTCGGCCCCATCTTGACCTTGTGTTTATCACGCTGGTTTGGATCGTTTGGTTAGTGATTACAGTTGGCGCAAACCGTTGGGCCTTGTTTGTCGACGATTGGTTCATGCCAGTGACTATGGCTTTTGGTTCGTTCGTGGCGGGCTCCACGAGTCAGGGTGGTGGAGCGGTCGCATTTCCGGTGATGACACTTGGATTCAATATTGATCCGAGGGGGGCGCGGGACTTCTCGATGATGATTCAATCGATTGGCATGACCTCGGCAACGATGGTGATCTTGTGGAGGAGAATACCGATCGAGAAAACAGCGCTGCTGATAGCCGGGCTTTCGGGCGCTGTGGGGATTGTCTTTGGCCTCGAGGTGGTTCAATTCTGGTTTGAGTCAACCCCGACCAAGGTGTTCTTCGTTTCGCTCTGGCTCGCGTTCGGAGTCGCGCTATGGACGATCAACCGAGTCAAAGGATCGATAAAACGGGAGTCATTGGCTGATCGAAACCCGGGCACACTGATTTGCCTGGCCTTGGCAGGATTTGTGGGCGGCACGGTTTCGGGGCTGCTCGGTAGCGGCCTCGATATTTTTGTCTTTGCTGCCCTTGTCCTCGGATTCCGGGTCTGTGAAACGGTGGCGACTCCCACGTCGGTGATTCTGATGGCAAGCAACAGTGTGGTCGGATTTCTCTGGCGCCTCAGCGGAGGAGGGGGTGAAGCAATAGCTCCCGAGATCTGGAATTACTGGTGGGTTTGCATCCCTGTTGTTGCGATCGGAGCCCCGATGGGAGCGCGCTTCATTTCTAATCGCGGTCATCTCTTTGTGGTGAGGCTTTTGCTCGTCGTCATCGTAGCCCAGGCCCTCGGGGCGGTTTTCATCGTAAGCTTCGACGGGCCTCTGATCGCGTTGGCCGCGGCAACCTTTGGGCTGGGAGTCGCACTTTTCCTGCTCCTCTGGCGGTGGGGGCGACGCTATGCCTGATTTTTCGACTAGGTCCCAAAGTAGCGATCTCCCGCATCACCGAGCCCGGGTACGATGTAAGCATTTTCATCGAGCCTCTCATCGAGCGCGGCGGCAAAAACAGGAATATCAGGGTGCCGTTCCTCGAACGCGGCGACGCCTTCAGGGGCGGCGATAAGGCATGCGAAGCGCAGGCGGGTGGCCCCGGCATTTTTGAGCTCATCAGCAGCGTCGGCGGCACTGCCGCCGGTCGCGAGCATTGGATCAATGAGGATGACCTCAGCCTCTGTGATGTTGGCTGGCAGTTTACAGTAGTAGCTATGTGGCTGATGCGTTTCTTCGTTGCGGGAGAGCCCAATGTAGCCGACCGACGCTTCGGTAAGTATTTCAGTGAAACCATTGAGTAGACCGACGCCGGCTCGGAGAATGGGAACGAGCACGATCGGTCGTTCGAAAGCGTGTCCCTCGGTTTTTTTGAGTGGGGTTTCCACTTCAACGGTGATGGTTTCGAGATCTTTTGTGACTTCGAAGGTCATCAATCGGGCGATGTCGTGGAGGGCATGGCGGAACTCAGCGGTGCTGGAGTCCGTGGAGCGAATATGAGTGAGCCGCTCGCGGATGATGGGGTGGTCGACAACGGTCATCAGAGGAGGCTAAGTGGTTGCATTAGTGTCTACCTTTCGGTTGATCAGTGATCCGACACGGCAAGTTCTTCACCTTCCTTTTCCGGCTGACGAATGTTCTCAACCATATTGATGACATCCTGCGGCGGGGCTTTGTTGAAAGAGCAGACGATGAGAGCGACGGCGAAGTTAATTAGCATGCCGAGCGTGCCGATACCTTCGGGAGAGATTCCGAACCACCAGCTCTCAGCGGTATTGGCATCAGGGTTGATAAATTTAAAGTAGATGATGTAGGCCGCCGTGAAGACAATTCCAACAATCATTCCGGATATTGCACCCTCTTTGTTCATGCGCTTACTGAAGATACCAAAGATGATGGCGGGAAAGAATGAGGCGGCTGCCAGGCCAAAGGCGAAGGCGACTACTGAGGCGACAAAATCAGGAGGATAAACCCCGAAAATGCCTGCTATGACCACAGCAACACCAGCAGCACATCTTGCAATGAGCAATTCCTGTTTATCGCTGATTCCGGGGGCGAGTGTCTTTTTCACCAAATCGTGAGATACTGAGGTTGAGATAACGAGAAGCAGTCCTGCTGCGGTGGAGAGTGCTGCGGCCAATCCGCCTGCAGCCACCAGGGCAATAACCCAGTTTGGGAGCTTGGCAATTTCGGGATTTGCCAGAACCATAATGTCCTTATCGACATAGAGCTCGTTGGCTCCTTCGGTCGGCTGGTTGAAAAGGAGGCGTTCTTTATTTTCTCCTCGGTTGTCTCCATCGTATGCCGGCTTTCCGACCATAGAGGCGCCCTTGGTATATTGGATGATACCGTCGTCGTTTTTGTCCATCCATGCGATAAGTCCAGCGTTCTCCCACGACTTGAGCCACTGGGGAGCCTCTGCGTATGGTTTGTTCGGGACCGTTTCGAGTAGGTTGGTTCTCGCGAATACTGCAACTGCAGGGGCGGTCGTGTAGAGAATAGCGATGAATAGCAGAGCCCAGAAAGCTGAAACACGTGCCGCGCTGACCTTTTTAACGGTGTAGAAACGAATGATGACGTGGGGCAGGCCTGCAGTACCGACCATGAGGGCCATGGTGATGAAAAACAGATCCGTTGTCGATTTGTTGCCTTGTGTGTAAGCGTCAAATCCAAGTTGAGTGCTGAGCCCGTCAAGTTTGTCGAGGAGGGCGATTTCTTCACCTATCACGTTGGAGCCCAGTCCAAGCTGAGGAATGGGGTTTCCCGTCAACATCACCGAGATGAAAATGGCAGGAACCATGAAAGCAAAAATGAGAACGCAATACTGAGCGACCTGAGTGTAAGTGATGCCCTTCATCCCACCGAGGACGGCGTAGAAGAAGACAACCGTCATGCCGATGAGCACTCCCCAGGTAATTGGCTCAAACCCAAAAAGCATTGGGCCTTCAACTTCTGAAAAAAGGAAGCGAGAAAACACCACGCCGACGCCACGCATCTGACCGCAGACATAGGTGAAGGAAATAAAGATCGCGCAGATGAGTGCGACCAGTCGGGCCGTTTTGGAGTAGTAGCGATCACCGACAAAATCTGGCACTGTAAATTGCCCAAACTTTCTGAGGTAAGGTGCCAGAAGAAGCGCGAGGAGCACGTAGCCTCCGGTCCATCCCATCAAGTAGCGAGAGCCATCGAAGCCATCGAACGAGATGATCCCTGCCATCGAGATGAATGACGCGGCCGACATCCAGTCAGCAGCGGTAGCCATGCCATTGGCAAGGGCAGGGACGCCGCCTCCTGCCACGTAAAATTCGCCTGTAGATGCGGCGCGGGCCCAGATCGCAATGCCAATGTAGAGGGCAAAGGTGAGGCCGACAATAAGGTAGGTCCAGGTTTGAACGTCCATGCAGTGAGAAGAGAGCTGAGGCGAGGTGGTTAGTGGGGGTATTAATCCTGCTTTGACCCGTATTTTTTATCTAGTTTGCTCATCATGCGAACATAGACGGCAATGAGAATGACAAAGACATAAATACTGCCCTGCTGAGCAAACCAGAAGCCGAGTCGAAAGCCTCCGAATTGGATTTTGTTGAGCTGGTCGACGAAGAGAATGCCGCAGCCATAACTGACGATAAACCAAATGCTCATGAGAATCCCGACGATGCGCAAATTGGATCGCCAGTATTCTCCATTGGAGTTTGAAGAAGTTTTGTCAGACATGAAGTTATACAAACAGGGTTCTGGTTGCCTCGGAAGGCACATCGATAGGCCATTCACTTAACGGGAAAGCGTCCTCTTTTTGAAGGGGAAAATGGCTAAAGTGGTCGAAATCCTGAAAAAACAGACCACATTTCATTATCATGGCCAGCGATCGCAAAAAGTTAGAGCTCCACGGAGAGGAGCAGATTCCCGGAGGAGGCGTCCTCGTGATTGCCAATCGACTGTCGTTTGAGGACCTGTTGCACTTAGAAACACTGCTTGGAGAACGTCAACTTGTCTACCTGATGGAGCGGGGGCTTGAGTATGATCCCCTCGTTCAGGCTCATCTTGAGAAGACGGAAGTTGAGTCGATGAAATTTTCCTTGGAGGAGGCTTCTAAGGACATTTTTAAGAAAGAGCTTCATCAGTGTCTGGTCGATGAAAGCCTGGTGATTTTTGTTCCCGGGGTAGCGAGAACCCGAAGCGGGCAGACAATTACAGTTCCCTCCGTCACCTTAAAATTTCTTATCAGTGCCGGTGCCCCGGTTTTGCCACTTTTTGTGGATCATCCCGAAGAGACTTCGCTTTCGGTTGAGAAGCGCGGAGCGGTCGAGCGTGTCGTTTTGTCTTTTGGAGAAGTGCTTCACCGTGAGGCGGCCAATCTCGCCAATTTTCAGGAGAGCCTTTTGATCGCCGCGGAAACTGCCTACTCACAGCGACCAATCTTAAAAAGTAACTTGGCCTGGGAAATACTTAAGGGCCTCAAGAAGCATAGTAAGACGACTGAAATTATTGATGGCTTAGACGGACAGTCATTGCGTTTCGACAAGCTTCTTGCGGCTGCAATTGTACTTTCGAAGTATATTCGCGAAGCGACTGAAATGCCACGTATTGGGATAGTCTTACCTCCTGGGAAAGGTGGTATTCTTTGCAATGTGGCGGTCTTGCTGGCTGGAAAGGTTCCGGTTAACCTGAATTTTACCGCCGGCGAAAATGCGATTGATTCCTGCATCGAGCAAGCAGGGTTGGATAAATTTATCACAGCGGATCCTTTTGTAAGAAAGATGAGTTCTTTCAAATGGCCGCCCGACAAGAAACTCATCTTTATTGATCGAGTCCTGCCTGAGCTGAAGCCAAAGATTATTCTTTGGCTGATCCTTTCGAAGATTTGTTCGGCAGGCCTTTTGAGAACTCTGCTGAAGGTTCCGAAGAAAGGGGGACACGAGGAAGCGGTGCTTCTCTTTACCTCGGGAAGCTCGGGAGATCCAAAAGGCGTTGTGCTATCTCATCGCAATTTGCTCGCCAACGTGAACCAATTTGGTGCCCGCATTAATCTAAATTCGACGGAGAAGGTGCTGGGATGTCTCCCTCTATTCCACAGCTTTGGTTGTACCGTGACAATGTGGTATCCAATGATCGAAGGTGTCAGCGTGGTGACTTACCCGAGCCCATTGGAGGTTCCGAAGCTCGCCGAACTGATAGAGAAACATTCTGTAAGCTTACTTTTGGCGACGCCGACCTTTCTACGAGGTTATTTGCGCCGCGCTAAGAAGGAGCAACTTAAGAGCGTGAAGCTCGCAATTACTGGCGCTGAGAAACTTCCCAAGAAGGTGGCTGAGGCATTCGAAGATCGTTTTGGAAAACCGGTGTTGGAGGGATACGGTCTAACAGAGACTTCCCCCGTGACTAATGTGAATATACCTGACCCTGATGCGCCAGAGATGTCAGGCGGACAAGACGCCCCCATGATTCCCAATCATCGTTTTGGTTCTGTGGGGCAGTTTATTCCAGGTGTGGCGGTCCGCATCACAGATCCGGAAACTCACGAGCCACTTTCGCTGCACACCGCTGGTATGATCTGGGTGAAAGGTGCCAATATTTTTGAGGGCTATCTTGGTCAGTCGGCAAAAACTGCATCGGTCGTGAAAAACCAGTGGTTCATGACGGGCGATATTGGGCGTCTCGATGAGGATGGATTTCTCTACATTGAAGGTCGTCTCTCTCGATTCTCGAAAATTGGCGGTGAGATGGTGCCTCACGAGACGGTTGAGGATCATATCAACAAAGCCCTCGGTCTTACCGATGATGAGCGGCGTGTTGCCGTGGTCGGCGTTCCGGACGAGGCCAAGGGCGAGGCTTTAATTCTTTTAAGTTCTGATCCGGATATCAATCTCCAAGAGCTTCGCGCTAAGCTGACGGAGGAAGGGATTCCTGCTCTTTGGATTCCCAAGAAGGTGGTTAGTGTTGAGACTATTCCAATTCTCGCGTCTGGAAAGCTCGACATCAAAAGCTGCGAGGGTTTGGCGCAGGATGCCTGACCCCTTACATGGTTTCCTGCAGGCTTGGCGCACTTGGTGATTATCGGGACGGGAGATGAACAGCCCGGTAATCAGCCTGTCACAGAATCCGTGTCGGCCTTTTTCTTAGCCCGTTTCCGCTCGTTCGCATCGAGGATGCGCTTGCGTAATCTAATATTCTTTGGTGTCGCTTCAACGAGCTCGTCGGGCTCGATGTATTCGATGGCACGCTCAAGCGAGAATTTAAGTGCTGGAGTCAGGTTGACAGTCTTGTCGCTGCCGGCGGCGCGGTGGTTGGTGACGTGCTTGGCCTTAGTCGGGTTGACGGGGAGGTCATCCGTGCGCGGGTTCTCCCCGACGATCATGCCCTCGTAGACGTTTTCGCCGGGGCTGATGAAGAGCTTGCCGCGCGTTTCAATGTTGAGCAGAGAATAGTTCATCGCTTCACCTTTCTCCATGGAAACCAGTGTGCCAGTATGACGCGTGCGGATGTCGCCGGAGTCGGGGCGATACTCTTTAAATAGATGAGACATGATACCTTCACCGCTCGTGAGGTTGAGCAGTTCGAATTCAAAACCAATGAGGCCTCGAGTTGGTATCGTGACCTCGAGATTAGTGCGGCCGTTCTTGGCGCTCATCGCTTCAGTTGTGCCCTTGCGGTTGGCGAGCGATTGCATGCAGCCACCGACCGCGTCGTCGGGAACTTCGAGGTAAAGAGTTTCAAATGGTTCGTGCATTTTACCATCGATCTCGCGCTTGATCACGGTAGGGCGGGTGACGAGCACTTCATAACCTTCTCGTCGCATTTGCTCCACCACCACGGCGACCTGCATGGCACCGCGGGCGCTCACCTTGAACTCGCCGGCACTGGCAGTGTCTTCCACTTTAATGGAAACGTTAGTGCGTCCTTCCCGTATGAGTCGATCCCGAATTTCGCGCGAGGTGACACGATCACCTTCAGTTCCAGCAAAAGGCCCATCATTTACAGCAAAGGACATCATCACTGTGGGAGGATCAATCTCGACGAATGGAATATGAGCAGCCTCGGAATCGGCAGCAATTGTCTCGCCAATATCGACGTCCTCAAACCCTGACAAACCAACAATATTTCCCGCGACAGCAATTTCAGCTTCACTCGTAGCGAGAGCATTATATTCGAATACTTTGGAAATTTTGGCGCGCTGGGGCTTTTCGCCGTCATGGATGCGCCAGACGGTGTCGGCCACCGAGACGGTGCCAGAGAGGATCTTGCCGATAGCGATTCTTCCGACGTAGTCAGACCAGTCAATGTTGGAAACTAGCATAGTAAAGTCGGCTTCAGGATCGACTTTGGGCGCTGGAATTTTCTCCATAATCGCATCGAGCAATGGCACCATATCGGGTGCGTTTTCGTTTGGCTCAACGTCAGCAAATCCATTCTTAGCGCTACCGTAAAGGAAGGGGGCTTCGAATTGTTCTTCGGTGGCCTCGAGGTCAAGGAAAAGCTCCAGCACCTTGTCGTGAACTTCGAGCGGCTCAGCATTGGCACGATCGATCTTGTTAACAAAAACAATGGGAGTCAGGCCGGCAGCGAGGGCTTTCTTGAGTACAAAACGAGTTTGAGCCTGCGGTCCCTCGTAGGCGTCGACGACGAGCATGACGCCGTCGACCATCTTCATGACGCGTTCCACCTCACCCCCGAAGTCGGCGTGTCCCGGGGTGTCTACAATGTTGATGATGTTGTCGCCCCAGCGAATGGATGTGTTCTTTGCTTTAATCGTAATCCCGCGTTCTCGCTCCTGATCCATCGAGTCCATGGCGCGATCGTCAACCGTCTGGTTCTCGCGAAAAGAGCCGGCCTGCTTGAGCATCTGGTCCACAAGTGTGGTTTTGCCGTGATCAACGTGAGCGATGATGGCTATGTTTCGGATGCGATCCGGGGTGATAGGTATCTCGGACATAACGGCGGGAATGACCGCTCGAAATGCGAGAATGCAAGCAGGGAAGTGGGAAAGGGAGGAATCGCCATCTATTCTGAACATTAGGCAAAACGAACAGGGTTGACTGCTTGACCCAACCCTGTTCGGTTACAGCAGAGGGCTCATCTGGGCCCGAGAATGATGCGAACTGATTTGACTGAGCAACTGGCAACGGATCTACGCGAGTGGATGCCGGTGGGGCAGCGCTACCTTGTGGCTCTTTCTGGAGGTCGCGATTCCATGGCGTTGACGCACTTTCTGAAAGCGGCTGGTTATCGCGATCTCGTGCTTTGTCATGTGAACCATTGCCTGCGTGGCGAGGAATCCGACGGTGATGAAGCGCTGGTCAGGGAAACTGGAGAAGCGACAGGGTTGCGGGTCTTTTCCACCCGTATCGACGTAAAGGCGTTGGCGGAAAAGCGAAAGCTATCGATTGAAGCTGCGGCGAGGGAGGCACGTTACTCTTGGTTTGCCGAGGTGGCGAAAGAGGAAAAATGTTGCCGGGTGGTGACTGCGCATCACTCTGAGGATCAGGTAGAGACGGTCTTGATTAATTTTTTCCGTGGATCAGGTAGTCGCGGAATTTCAGGGATGAAGCGTCATTCGCACCGCGATGTGGACGGATTGGAACTAGAACTCTTCCGACCCTTACTGGCGGTAGAGCGCGACCGTATCGATAAATATGTCGAGGTTTACGAGATTGCTTTCCGCGAGGACTCAAGCAACGCTGAGGACTTTGCGTTGCGCAACCGTGTTCGGCATCGGTTACTTCCCGAGGTGGAATCGATTTTCGGCAGGAATGTTCGAGGGGCCGTCTTGAGAGCGGCGGAACTATCGAGAAGAGATGAAGCGTGGATGCAGGCCAACCTCGATGACCTTTCTGTAAGGGTGTCGGGAGGTCTCGATGTAAAGCGGCTTCGCGAACTGCCTGAAGCCCTGCGTAATCGGTGTCTTATGGAGTGGTTGAGGGAGAGTGGAGTTCCGAATTGCGGGTTCGATGAGGTATCCCGTGTTGCGGAAGTGGCTATGTCGACGGACCGGCCTGCCAAATTGAGCTTGCCTAGAGATTTTCATGTGCGCCGTCGAGAGGGTGTGCTTTTCTTGGAGGCCCCCCAGCCATAGTCGACAGGAGTGCAGAAGAACCGAAATTAATGGCCTATCGAATTTTAGTTACTGGAGGAGCGGGGTTTATCGGATCCAACCTCATTTATTATCTTCTCGATTCGGCTGAAGCCGATCTAGGTATTTCGATCGAGAGGGTGGTCACACTGGACAAACTGACCTATGCGGGAAACCCTGAAAACCTCGAAGGACTGGCTGGCGATGGAAGGCATCGAATGGTGCAGGGGGATATTTGTGATGCCAATCTCGTTAGTGCTTTATTGAAAGAGGAACAAATTAACTCCGTAATTCATCTTGCAGCTGAGTCTCACGTGGATCGCTCGATCGATGCCTCATCGGAGTTTATTCAGACCAACGTGGTTGGAACCCACACGATGCTAAATACTGCAATGCAGTGGGCCAATATGGGAGAGGCAGACTTCCGGTTTCTTCATGTCTCGACCGACGAGGTCTATGGGGCCCTCGGTGCTGATGACCCTGCTTTTTCCGAGGTAAGTGCTTACGCGCCGAATAGCCCCTATTCAGCTTCCAAAGCGGGAAGTGATCACCTTGCTCGGGCGTGGTTTCACACTTATGGGTTTCCTGTCATCATAACCAACTGTTCCAACAACTATGGGCCACGCCAGTTTCCTGAAAAGCTTGTCCCGTTGATGATACAAAAGTTGTGCCTTGGAAAAAAACTCCCGATCTATGGTGATGGCTCTAATGTTAGGGACTGGCTTTATGTGGAAGATCATTGCCGAGCTCTTGTTTTGGCTTTGGTCAAGGGGGCTCCCGGGGAAGCCTACAATGTTGGTGGTAAGTGCGAGTTATCCAATCTGGCAGTAGCGAAGACCCTGATTACTGTAGTTGCAGAGATGGTCGATTCTGTCGATGCACAAAATCCAGAGGAATGGATTGAATTTGTTACTGACCGGCCTGGACATGACTGGCGATACGCGATCGATTTTTCAAAGATCAATCGCGAACTGCAATGGGAGCCTAAAGAGTCCTTCGTGTCTGGCTTGAAGAAGACGGTGCAGTGGTACTTAGCCAACCAGAGTTGGATCAGCCGGATCGAGGATGGTAGTTACCGCGGAGAGCGTTTAGGTCTCGGCGACTAGATTATTCTGTGGGAATGACACCAAACTCAGCGAGGGCGCAGGCCACCTCGTTCATAGGTAGTCCGATGACATTGGTCATGGAACCTTCGATGCGCTCGATAATGTCAGCACCGTATTCTTGAGCAGCATAGGCTCCGGCTTTGTCCATGGGGTTGATCTTATCGTGATAGGCAGTCATCTCTTTGGACGAGAGGTGTTTGAAATGAACGTCAGTGACGACATCAAAACAATTTTCTTTGTCGCTGTTGTATTTCATGATCGCGACGGCCGTGAAGACCTGGTGCGAACTTCCGTTGAGAGATTCCAGCATGTGGCGGGCTTCTGCGCGGTCCGCCGGTTTGGTAAGGACTTGATCGCCGAGCAGGACAAGGGTGTCGGCGGCGACGATAACAGTGTCAGGATGACGGTTGGCTACGGCTTCTGCTTTGAGCCGTGCATTCATTTCTGTAAGAGTCCTGATCGGAATTGAACAATCCTCGTTTTCTTCGACATCCGGGTTGACTACCTCGAAGACAAAACAGGCTTCTGTCAGCAGGTCTTTGCGGCGAGGTGAACCTGAAGCCAGAATTAGTTTTGGGGTTTCGGCCATTTTGTAGGTTACCGATATTCGGAGGCAAAAAAGGGATTGTTTCGCTTTTCTTCTCCGACCGTGGTCACGGGTCCATGGCCGGGACAGATAACGGTTTCATCAGGAAGCGTAAGAATCTTTTCCTGATTATTTTTCCAGGCGTCAGCGAAAGAGATCATGCCACCGCCCATGGATCCGGCGAACATGGCGTCTCCGACGACGGCTACGGGTTTGGCGAGTCCCTCAATGTAATAGGTAGTCCCGCCGACGGAGTGGCCGCTGGTTGTGAAGGTCTCGATGGAAAGGTTTCCAATGGAAAATGAATCGCCTTCTGAAAAACTCTGTGTTTCGGGCCAGGGTTCGGCTTCATTGGAATAGACACACACCTCCCCGCAAGCAGTTTTGAGCCGATCTAGATCAGCAATGTGATCATTATGGGTGTGAGTGATAAAGATGGTGTCGATGGTTATGCCTGCACCGATTGCTTTGTCGACGAGTTTGGTGCTGTCGGTCCCCGTGTCGAAGGCTGCCCCGACTTTGGAATCGGGATCCCAGACTAGAAAAGCATTCACTCGCATGTCGCGGTAGGGTGTGTTTAGAACCTCAAGCCCTTCAAGCTCGACGGGACGTGGGCGCCATACTTTTGAGGCCGACATGGTAAGTGCGCGAGGGTCGAGGCTGAGGGCTTCGGCAACTTTCAATAGAGCAGGCTCATCACAGAATTCTCCGCGGCACAGTCGATGCAGGACATCAGGGCTGACGCCGGTGGTTTCGGCCAGATTGCCTTCCGAGATGTTGCGGCCACGCATGGACTTGGCGATGATGTCCTCAAAGAGATCTTCGATGGGGATAATAGGGCTCATAATTCCGGAGATTGTCGGGTTTTCCGGCAGAAAATCATCTCCATTTAGAAATTTTCTTGTCCAGATTTCTGAAAAATGCCATCCTGATGCTAGGAGTGGGTGTATTTACATTGTATTCTCCAGCACTAAATGCGCCTTCGGGCAAATCATAACTACATAACGAAAGGAAAACCCATGAAATTACAAATGAAACGAGAAGGGGCATTTACCCTGATCGAATTGTTGGTGGTGATTGCAATCATCGGCATCTTGGCCAGTGCAGCAATGCCGGCTTACAATGGCATTCAAGAGCGAGCCAAGCGCACCAAGGATGTGAATAACATCAAGCAGATCCTGCTTGGATCCCGTGCTTTCGCAGCGGATAACGAAGGACTTTACCCCTCTTACGACCCTGATGAAGATAACGGAGCTGAATTCTCTTCTTCAACCGATGCCTTTAACGTTCTCATTCCAGACTACATTGATACAGAGATTATTTTCTGGATGCAGACCAAGCATCCCGACAAGCTTCGTCCCCCGCGTGAGGACGGTGAACTGGAGGACGACGAGAACGTTTATGCCTATGTGAAGGGCCAGACCGACACTAGTTTCAGCCGATCACCTCTGGTCGCTGATGGTCTCATGCAGAGCGTCGGTAGTTATGGTGAGTATCACCCCTGGCTCAAGTCAAAGAAGGCTGTCGTTGGTTTTTGCGGCGGTCACGTGACTGAAGAGAGGCTGACTACCGGCCAATCGGGCGCCACCGTTAAGAGTAAAGATGGTCTTGTTGATGATATCTTTACTGAGCGCCAAACCTCCGGCGACGATGGTCGCTCCTCTGGCGGTTGGCTTGACACCAAGCAGGACAATGTGCTGCTCCCCGATTAATCGGTCCCTACTTTAAGGGGTTTAACCCCCGAACTTTTGCCCGGTCAGGTTTTCCTGATCGGGCATTTTCTTTTCCGGGAGAGGCGAAAGAATGCCGCAAACAAGGACTCGTCTTCACGTTGTCTTTGCCCTACTGATAGCGAAATGAATGTCACACCTATAATTCTTGCTGCCGGGATGGTAGCTTCGTCTCTCACTTTTAATGCTGTCGGCGAAGATGACGTCGAAGTGCTTTTTAACGGAAAAGACCTAACTGGTTGGAGCGGTAAGAAAGCTAACTGGTCCGTTGTTGATGGAGTTATCGTGGGAACCACCACGGATGAAGATCCTCTTCCCTACAATCAATTCCTAATTTGGGAAGGTGGCGAGGTGGAGGATTTTGTTCTTACAGCTGAACTTAAGTTGACCAGCAACGGAAATAATTCCGGCATCCAGTATCGGGCAAAGCTTCGCCCAGATCTTGGGGAGCAGGTCGTCTCAGGCTATCAATGCGACATGCATCCAGCAGTTTGGGCCAACGGCATGGGATACGAGGAAAAAGGCCGTGGCATTATCTGCAAGCGTGGTATGAAGGCCGTGATTACTCCTGAAGGGAAAGCTAAGATTGTCGGGGAACTGCCCATGGAACCGGAGTTTGATACTTCCGAGTGGTCAACCTACAAAATCACAGCGAAAGGCAATCATCTCGTCCACGAAGTGAACGGTGTGAAGACTATTGAACTTCATGATCATCAGAAAGAAGCTCGTGCCTTGAGCGGGGTAATTGCCTTCCAGATTCATAAGGGGGCCGCGATGAAAATTGAAATCCGCAATATTAAGCTCAAGCGTCTCCCCAAAGCAGAGTTGATCTCTCCTGATGAGACCCCAATTCCCAAAGGAGCGCCTGATGTGAACCCGCCGCGGAAACCAAAGGCTAAGGCTAAGGCTAAAGCCAAAGTCTGATCGATTTTTGATCAGAATAGGGGTGCCGCTGGGACAGCGAGTAAATCCGTGAAATGCGAGCAAATGCTCGCATTTTTCCGTTTGGGCTTTATCGAAGAAAGACCCCCGATGATCGCGCTCCGTCGTCAGTTTTTTCTCAGCTACGCCGTCATCGGCAGTGTGATGCCGTTAATGACGGTGTTCCTTCGGGAGCAGGGAGGATTCAACTTTCTCCAGATAGGCTTGGCGATGTCGTTGATGAATATTCCGATGCTGTGCTCGCCCGCATTGATCACGTTGTTGGCGGATCGTAACGTCGATTCAAGGCGCATCCTTGCTATAGCCTACACCTGCAGTGCGTTCGTTCTCTCGGCGATGTATTTTTCGCACACAATTGCCCTGACATTGACCTTGTTTATTTTTCACGGGTTGTCTTTTGTCGCAATGTTGCCCTTGCAGGACGGATACTACTTTTCGCTTGCTGAGCAGAAACGCCGTTCGGGTGAATCGGTTATTAGTTACCCGCTCATTCGCGTCTGGGGAACTGTTGGATTTATCCTGCCAAGTCTGATTCTTTATTTCCCGCTCTCAAAGGGTGCCACGGCAAATGCAATCCTTCCCTGTGCGGTGAGCTTCTGCCTACTAAGTTTGTTGAATAGTTTCACCTTGCCGACGGTGGAGAAACCGAAACGCACCAGCAATCGGCTACCCACCAAGGAAGCCTTGCAGGCGATCTTTGCTCCGAATGCTCGCTGGCTCTCGATTGGGCTATTTTTTGGTTTTATGGCTGTGTCAGCTTTCTATGCCTTCATTGGGAATTTCTTCGATGAGTCGTTGGGTATTCCAAAAAAATACATCGGGTTGATTATTAACATCGGGGTAGTCATTGAAGTGGGGTTTACTCTCATTATGCCGTGGATGCAGCGAAAGATAGATCTGAAGGGGATTATGGTTTTGGGACTGTTCTGTATGGCTCTGAGGATGGTCCTGCTTGCGTTCTTTCCGACGCCAGCGATGGCTGTTGTGGTGCAGTTGTGCCATGGCCTAGAGGTTCTCGCGCTTTTTGTGGGGCCGGTGATGTTCCTTGACCGTCTCGCGACTGATGAGTTCCGTAATTCGATTCAAGGAGTGTTTACCATGGTGATTGGAGGAGTGGCGAGAGTGGTTGGAGGAGTGGCCGCCGGTTTGATCGTGATGAGATTTGGCCTTCAGGGAGGATTGCTATATGGAGCTTGTCTCTCAGCCTGTTCGTTTCTTATTATCGCCTTTCTCTTTCATCGGATTCCGCCTCGCAGCGAGATTCACGAAAATGCGGTTCCTTCAGCCGATTCCGCATGATATACGAAGACCGTTTCTCTAAAAATTAGCTCGATGTCCTCCCCTGAACCAGATTGTTCAAAGCATTGGTCTAAGGCGTCAATTGCCAGCCTGATCCTCGCGATTGCTGGATTCTTTTCGGTGGGTATCGCCGTGGGTTTGTTCCTCGCTGCGATCGCCGTGGTGTGTGGCCATGTCGCTCGACACAACGCTAAGGTAAATGATCTTTGCGGAGGGAAAGTGGCTGTGACTGGTATAGTGATTGGCTATCTAGCGATACTTTCGTTCCCCTTGTGGGTGGTGATTGCTGTCGGAACGTTCCCCACACTGATGTTTTACGGGGAGGGGCGAAATGAGATTGCCCGCGAGGTGAGTAAGGCACGGGTGGAGAGTCTCTATGTGGCTTGTGAGGATTTTGCCCGTGAGAACAATAACCGTTACCCAACGGAGTGGGATCAGCTCACTGGAAGCTATATTCCTGGGCATGAGCTGAGAAAGTTATTGCGAAGTCCCTACAAAGGTGGTGTCCCACGAGCTTGTGAAATAGTGCCTCATGACCGCCCCGTGCTCGCAGTAATCGCTGAGTCCCTGATTGTAATTCAGGAAATTGCCCCCGAAACAGAGCCACAAATTGCTGTGGTTTATGCTGATGGAACAGTAAAGTTAACCCATAATCCTGATTACCAATGAAGACTACTCCCCTACTGACCATTGCCCTCGTCACTTTCTCTTTTTCGGGCATCCATGCTGACAACAGTGTGATCTATCTCAAAGCGACGGATACGGAAGAACTCAAGGCGAAAGATGGACAAAAAGTAACAGTGCATGGAGAGACCGCAGGAACCGGTAAATCATCGTCAGGAACCAACTTTGTTAATTTTAAGGGCGGAGAGTTCTACCTGATTACCTTCAAGTCGGATCTCAATCTATTTCCGGAAGGGGAGCCGGCCGACCTCTTTGGCGGAAAGCGCCTCGCCGTCACTGGAGTGATGTCGATTTACCAAGGGAAGCCTCAATTCAAACTGACCTCACCGGACCAGGTGCGCATCCTCGAAGCTGGCGAAGAATTCCCGCCTAAACAGCAAAAAACCAAGGTGGAACCCAAACCGAAGGCCTCCCCCCAAAAGGCTCCCGCACCCGAACCAAAGCCGGAGGAAGAGTCGAAGCCGAGGCCACCAGTTGACTCTTCAGAATACTTTAAGTAATTCCGCGGAACTACATGCCTACGGCGGCGCGGACTCGGTCTGTTACTTCGCAAGCTTTTTCCGCGGCACGCTTTGCCCCTTCTTCGAGAACACCGTCCACGTAAGCGGTGTCTTTGACTAGTTTCTCGCGGCGTTCCTGCATTGGTGCAAAGTGATCACGAATGGCTTCAAAGAGAGTCTGCTTATAATAACCGTATCCTTCACCACCGGCACGGAAAGAGTCTTCCATGACTTTCACTGCTCCTTCAGAGGCGAAGAGCTTGTAGAGTTGGACTATGTAGCTATCGGTTGGATCCTTGGGATCATCGACCGGTGTGGAGTCGGTCACGATTTTCATGATTTTCTTGCGAAGCTTTTTCTCAGTCTCTTCGAAAATATCAATCGTGTTATCGTAGCTCTTACTCATCTTCTGGCCATCAAGGCCCGGGATCATTGAGGTGGCTTCACGAATTCGAGGTTCAGGAATGACGAGTAAATCTTCTCCGTAGCGGTCGTTGAATTTCTGCGCCACGTCGCGGGTCAGTTCAAGGTGCTGCTTCTGGTCTCTACCAACCGGAACAACATTGGAGTCAAAAATTAGGATATCAGCTGCCTGCAGAAGAGGATAGGCAAAGAGGCCGTGAGAAGGCGAAATACCATGAGCTATCTTGTCCTTATAGGAAACACAACGCTCCAGCATTCCCATCGGAGTGACACAACTGAGGATCCAAGTTAGTTCGGTGACTGCAGGAACATCGGACTGCCTCCAGAAGGTAGATTTCTGGGGATCAAGGCCGCAGGCTAGGAAATCGATTGTGAGGTCGCGGACATTCTCCTGAAGTTGTGTAGGATCGTGAGTGGAGGTGAGAGCGTGGTAGTCAGCGATAAAATAGAAGGCATCGCCTTCGTCCTGAAGGGCGATGGCGGGCTTCATCATGCCGAAGTAGTTCCCGATGTGTGGGCGACCACTAGGTTGGATGCCGGAGAGAATTCGCATAGCAACTGGTGAATGCCAGCCTATTTACGGAGCGGGCAGCGTGAACGTTTCATCACCCTGCGACCGAAATCAAATGCAGGTCGAGAAATGGAATTAAAAAACAACTGTTCACTTTTTTACTGGACTCTTGAACAGTATAAGGTATTCTGAATGAAATCCTTTGGCATATTATGGTTGAACTGCTATCTCCTAACGACAATGAAGCTGGATCCCCGTCCACCGCTTCTCACGACAATTCCAATAACAACAAGGTCAACGAAAACACCGAAGTTGCTGCTACAGAAGTTGCTGCTAAAGGCACGACTGAGGAGCCTAAGTCAGCTAAGCCTTCAAAATCAGCTAAGCCTTCTAAGGGAACTCGAAAGACCACGCCGAACTCCTCAACGAACCCCTCTCCTAAGAAATCCGATATGGCCGCTCAAAAGACAGACAAAGACGCTAACCGTGTAGCCGAAGCTCGATCCAAGAATCTGGACCTCGCTATTTCCCAGATCCAGAAAGACTTCGGCGAAGCCGCCATTATGCGGTTGGGTTCGGACAACCACCTGGATGTTGACGTCATTCCGACCGGCAACCTCATCATTGATCGCGCTCTCGGAGCAGGTGGCTTCCCTCGCGGACGGATCGTAGAAGTTTATGGTCCTGAATCTTCCGGGAAAACAACCCTGACTTTGACAAGTGTGGCTCAAGCGCAGAAAGCAGGTGGCCTTGCCGCCTTTGTCGATGTTGAGCACGCGCTCGACCCGCAGTATGCGCGCCGTCTTGGGGTTGACCTCGACAATCTGTTACTTTCCCAACCGAGCTCAGGCGAAGAAGCACTCCGAATAGTGGAAACATTGGTTCGTTCCAATGCTCTCGACGTCATTGTGCTCGACTCGGTGGCGGCTCTCGTCACGAAGCAGGAACTCGACGGTGAGATTGGCGATGCAACGGTAGGGGCTCAAGCACGCCTTATGAGCGCGGCTCTTCGAAAACTGACTTCCATTATCTCTAAAGCTCGTACCGTGGTTATCTTTACTAACCAGATCCGAGAGAAAGTGGGGATTATGTTCGGCAACCCTGAGACCCAGCCAGGTGGTCGTGCGCTCAAGTTTTATAGTTCCGTTCGATGCGACATTCGTCGCACCGGGGCCATTAAAAATTCTGACGGCACTGTTGCCGGCAACCGGACAAAATTAAAAGTGGTGAAGAACAAGGTGGCGCCGCCTTACGGCGAAGCTGAGTTCGATATCATGTTCAACGAGGGAATCTCCGCGGCCGGATCCTTGCTAGATCTCGCAATCGAGAATGAGATCCTCCAAAAGCGCGGATCGTGGATCAGTTACAAAGGTTCCCAGTTGGCACAAGGTCGTGACGCCGCGAAAGAGGCACTGAAAAATGATGAGACACTTTACGCTGAGATCGAAGCCGAAGTGAAGGCTGCGATGGATGCGGACGATTAACGTTTTTCTGCCTTTTAGCTGTTAACCTTTTCTAAAGGTAAACACACGAAACGTTTTAAGCCGACTTCGCCTAACGAATAGCCGATGCGTTTTCGCTAGGCGGAACAAGCGCTACGCAGAGTGCTTCGTTAAGAACTCCTTCACTGCTGCGGTCGTCGCTTCGACCGGATAGCTCACCTGTTTCTTCTTTTTGAGCGCTTCAAGAGACTCTTCTTTTGGAACTTCACCAATCGCCTTCTTGAGTACGTCAGGGAATTTGGCCGCGTGAGCGGTTGCTAGAACGATGTTTGTTTTAGATAGATTGAGATCTTGGAATCCACAGGCAGTATGAGGATCTACCACATAGTCGTAGGTCTCCTTCACGGTTCGGATGTTTTTCAAAATATCTTCATCAGAACTGTAAGTTGCTGTGAAATTTGAAGCGTTGAAATTCGGAATGGCTATTGAGCCGTTCGCGATGAACTCAGCCATTTGAGCTAAGGTCGCGTCTGCGTTCTTCTCGTTGTGGTAATAGAGGAAACGCTCGAAGTTCGAGGCCACCTGAATATCCATGCTTGGCGCGTGGCTTGGGTGAACTTTTTCAGGCTCATAGGTGCCACTGGTGAAGAGGCGATAAAGGATGTCGTTCTGGTTAGTTGCCACCACGAACTGGTCAACCGGCAATCCCATCTGGTGGACCAGCCAACCGGCAAAAATATTCCCGAAGTTGCCGGTTGGAACAATGAAATTAACATCATCACGATTTTCCGGAGGGAGCTGCATGAAGGCATGGACGTAGTAAATCGCCTGCGCTAGAACACGCACGATGTTGATAGAGTTGATCGCTGAGAGGCGAAGCTGTTCCTTCGTCTCAAGATCGCTCATCAGTTCCTTTACGATGGCTTGGGCATCATCGAAGGACCCCTTAATCGGTATGGGAAAGATATTGTTGGCGCCGGTGCATGTCATCTGTCGCTCCTGGAGCTTTGAGATGCGACCCTCTGGATATAAAACAAAGGCGTTAACTCCTTTTTTGCCAGCAAGCCCATGGATCGCAGCGGATCCGGTGTCCCCTGAGGTGGCACCAAGCACATTAATAGTTTTCCCTGTGCGCTCGATTTGCTCCTCAAAAAGATTACCAATGAGTCGGAGACCGAAGTCCTTAAAAGACAGGGTTGGTCCGTGGAAAAGCTCAAGAACAAAAAGATTGTCTTCCAGTTGAGTGAGCGGAGCACTCATGGTGTCACTGAAGTCGCCATAGCTTTTGTCGACAATTTCGACGAGATGGTCCGGATTATGATCAGAGTCAAAGAGGCCTAGAATATCCCAGGCGAGAGCTGGGTAGGGAAGAGCGTCTTCGATTAGAAGATCGCTTGGCAAGAGAGGAAGATTTTTCGGGACATAAAGTCCGCCGTCAGGTGCGAGCCCATTGGCGAAAGCATCGAAGAAACTGACGGGGTCACTACCCCCTCGTGTCGAGACAAATTGCATGAGTAAAGCTAAAGCGTTTTTAGAGGTTGGGAATTGAAAATTGCTGACTAGAACTAACTGATGTCTTCCACTCGCAGCAGGACGGGTGATTCGCAAACACAATCGAGTTGGCTGATGCGTTCTATAGCGGTCTGAACGATCCCGAAGGGCGCATAGTGGAGCATTAGAACAATAGGTGCAGTTGCTTCGTCATGGTCCTCTGGCTGTATTAATGAGAGAATGCCGACATCAAGTTCGCCGAGTAGGGTAGCGATCTGCGCGAGAACTCCGGGCCGGTCCTCAACTTCGACCCTGAGATAATATTTGGAGACACTTTCTTCGATCGGAGCGGGTTTACCGTAGAGCCCGTGAGTGACAAAGCCGGAACCGGTGCTTGAGCCAATCAGGGAAGTGGCATCCGCGATGTCGGCGATGACTGAGCTGGAGGTAGGATCCTGCCCAGCGCCGGATCCGTAGAAAAGGGTCTCTCCAACGACATCACCTTTTACGAGAATAGCATTAAAGACACCCTTCACCGAAGCGAGGATGTGTTCATTGGCGATCAGTGATGGTTGAACGCGGACTTCGATAGCCCCTGTTTTTTCGTGCAATTGGATGATCGCGAGAAGCTTGATAGAATAACCGAGCTTTTCAGCGAAAGCGATGTCTTCACGATGAACGTTTTCAATACCCTCGACGTAAATCTGGTCACAGGGGACCCAGCAGCCATAGCTAAGCGATGCGAGGATGATCGCTTTATGAGCAGCGTCCCACCCGTTCACATCCAGCGTTGGATCGGCTTCGGCATAGCCCAGTTTCTGAGCCTCACCTAAGGCAGTCTGGTAGTCGAGTCCCTCCTCGGTCATCCGTGTTAGAATGTAATTACAGGTGCCGTTGATGATGCCAGCCATGGTCTGGATGTGGTTGCCGATCAGAGACTCCTGAACCGTCTTTATGATCGGGATACCACCCGCAACCGCAGCCTCGTAGTAGATGGGCTGGCCATGTTCTTCGGCGATCGCGAAAAGTTCCTGCCCACGTTCGGCAAGGAGCGCTTTGTTTCCCGTAACAACGGCCTTTCCGTTCTCAAGTGAAGCTTTGACCAGGTCGAAGGCACGGTCGATGCCACCGATCAATTCGACGATCAGATCGATTTCCGGATCATGAACTAAATCATTCAGTTCAGTGGTGACGAGTTCTGAAGGTATCTCGACGGAGCGAACTTTGGTGAGATCACGCACCGCAATACGGCTAATAACGAACTCGCGTCCTGTTCGCTCGCGAAGCAGGTGCTGGTTCTTTTGAATGTTCTTGTAGACTCCGGCCCCGACGTTGCCAAAGCCTGCGAGACCGATCTGGAGGTTAGTTGCCGACATCTCCCTCAAAAGACGGTCTCCGAAGGCCTCTTCGCAAACGGATTTTCGAACCTTTCGTATATCTAAAGTAAATGAGAACGACGTCATTCGGGAATTGCATT
>TARA_B100001093_G_scaffold198506_1_pt1 | contig 25132 bp, 30 predicted proteins | sample TARA_B100001093 | Tara Oceans TARA_B100001093 (sample SAMEA2623116) | marine metagenome | biome: marine biome (ENVO:00000447); feature: surface water layer (ENVO:00002042); material: "saline water (ENVO:00002010), including plankton (ENVO:xxxxxxxx)" | depth 5 m | reverse complement strand
ACATACCCTGTTATAAATAAATCCACAGGAGAGAAACAAGAACTCTCTATGTCCATGGCTTCTTACGATAAGTGGCGAAAGGACAATCCCGATTGGGATAAAGACTGGTCTGAAGGGACTGGTGGAGTTACTTACGGAGATCCTAAACAATCAGATGGATTTAAAGAAGTGATGTCCAAGATCCAAGATCATCATCCACGTGCTAACCTTTCAAGGTTTACTTAATTATGCCAGTAAAGAAAAGAGTTAAGGAGAGAAAGAATGGTAACGGAAACGGTACCGTGTCAAGGACAATGAAAAGAAAACCACCAATAAATCTTGATCATCTCAGGACTATTGAACCTCTGACACCAAGTCAAGAGGATGTTTTTAATGCGTTCGCTGAAGGAAAGAATTTAGTATTACATGGTGCTGCTGGTACTGGTAAGACATATGTTAGTCTCTACCTAGCACTACAAGCAGTATTAGATCCCCAGACACCTTACAATAAGGTATACATGGTCAGATCTCTAGTCCCTACAAGAGAGATAGGATTCTTACCAGGTGATGCAGAAGATAAGTCTGACTTGTATCAAACACCATACAGAAATATGGTACGATACATGTTTAACATGCCTGACGAAGGAGCATTCAGGATATTATATGACAACCTAAGAGGTCAGGGATCTATAGATTTCTGGTCTACATCATTCTTACGTGGAGTAACACTTGACAGGGCGATTATAATAGTAGATGAGTTCTCTAACCTAAACTTTCATGAGTTGGATTCAATCACTACTCGTGTTGGTCAGGATAGTAGAATCATATTCTCTGGAGATTATACACAGTCTGACTTGGTTAAGTCTCACGAAAAGACTGGTGTGCTAGACTTTATGAAGATCACACAAGCTATGGAATCATTTACTTGTGTTGAGTTCGGTATCAATGATATCGTGAGGTCTGGATTCATAAGAGAATACCTCATCAGCAAACATGAAATGGGATTTAGTTAATGTTTAATTATGTTGGTCCTGCTAAGCCTCTTGAGGAGGTTACTAGTAGGACTTTAGAGACTGGTCGTTTCTATAAGATTGATGACCAATGGATGCCTAGTATCACTACAGTGGTGGGCAACCAGAGTAAGCATGGTATACTACAGTGGCAGAAGCGAGTTGGTTTCGCTGAAGCAGAGAAGGTCCGACGTGCATCAGCATGGCGAGGCACACAGTACCATAATTTAGTGGAGAAGTATCTTAAAAATGAATTGGAGGAAGATAAGGAGAGCAAGGGTCTTCCCACTTACCTTTTTAGGTCTGCTCGTGAGACTCTTAATCGTATTGGTAATATTCACGCTATTGAAGCCCCTCTTTTTTCTAGGACTCTGGGCGTTGCTGGTCGTGTTGATTGCATTGCTGAGTTTGATGGGGAGCTTGCTATAATTGACTTCAAGACCACCAAGAATCTTAAGAAGGTAGAACACCTAAAGAAATTCTTTGTGCAAGAAGCAGCATATGCTTACATGTATTATGAGTTGACTGGAATTGAAGTAGATAAACTTGTAACATTATCCGTTGCTGAAGATGGAAGCATGCAAGTTGAGCAAAGATATGACAAGGATACTTACATCGATACACTTATCGAATGGATCAGACAGTATCATAATGAGAAGGCAGTAGCATGACAGGGTGGGTAGCACCAAAGTACAAAGGAGGTCCAAAAGATAGTTGGATGTTTCGTGAGGTCTTAGGTATACCTTTTTATAGGTTTGATTTGGGTTACTCTAATGAGGATAAGGTTGAAGAGATTGATAAGATACTCTCATCATTACCTTGGAGTGACAACAGTACAAATCAGATCTGGGGTGGTGTTAAACATGAAGGTGGAGGGGGAAGCGACCTCTACAATCACGAACCCCTACGTTATCTTTTCGAGTGGATGCAAGACTGCATGGCCGAAGTTTGTGATAGGATGAAGATCCCTAACGAGATGATATGTAATGCAGCATGGGCAAATAAAAATAGACCAGATGAATGGTTTTTTGATCACACTCATTTTAATTGCTTCTTAAGTAGTAACTATTATTCATCTGGTGACTCTAATGCAGTTACTAAGTGGTATTATCCGAATCCTTATTTTGATAAAACTAATATATTTCCTGTTAAATATTCAGGACAAGATGAATATGATAATATTTACAACTTAACTCATGAAGAACCTACTGTTCCTGGTAGGTTTATAGTTTTCCCACCTACTATTCGTCACAGAGCTACCCCAAATCAGGAAGAATGTGATAGAATAACAGTAGCAGCAAATTGGTTCCCAACTGGACTGATTGATGCTGGTGGAGTTTCCCACCTCAATGTAAAGGTTATACAATGAAAGAAATTGAAGAGAAATTTATGACACAAGGTAAGTTTACCTCCCTAGTTGAAGAAAGGGTGAAAGACAGTCAAGGTCTTATAAATTATATTGAGGGAGTCGCCTCAGTATGTGAAGAGTTTGAGATAGAGGTAGAGACAGTAAATAAATTGATCTCTAAACCATTAAAGGATAAGATCAAGTGGGATGCACAACAATTAAATTACATTAAACGTACAAGTAAAGCAATTTTAAACCTATGACTGACAATTTCTTCCAATCAGAAGTAGTACAAGAGGAGTTAGAGGCAATACAAGAGTGTTATACAGAGCTCTTGAAAATGTCTGCTGGTCTGAAAGATTTTAACCCACATGAAAGGTTAGAGCACATCGAAAAGACTCTAGAGTTAGTAGCAAAGCAAAAGGTATTCTATGCACGGTTACAACTTGCAGCTAACGAGTTACAAGATGACGACTCAGCAAAGGAAATTAAAAGTAAAATTGAGATGATGTCAACAGAGTTTTCTGGTGGTATGAATCTCACTATGGTACTAGATCAGATGGAAGATAAGTTAAGGGTGTGGAGAAAGGAACTTAAAGAAGAGGGCGTTGACAAGGCATAAATAGTATGCTACTATAATCCAGTAGCAATATCACAATACAAATTCGGAGACAAATACGAATGTCATTTGCAAGTCTAAAGAGTAAGTCAGGCAAGTTTGCACAGCTTACAAAAGAGATAGAAAACCTTTCCAAACCTCAAGGAAGGGGTCCAGACGAAAGACTCTGGAAACCAGAGGTAGATAAGAGTGGTAACGGTTATGCCGTTATTCGTTTCCTACCAGAGCCAGATGGAGAAGATCTCCCTTGGGCACAGGTATGGAGTCATGCATTCCAAGGCACTGGAGGTTGGTATATAGAGAATTCTCTTACCACACTCAACCAGAAAGACCCTGTTGGAGAATTGAATAGGACACTATGGAATAGTGGACTAGACGCAGATAAAGATACTGCACGTAAGCAGAAGCGTAAGCTTTCTTACTATAGTAACATCTACGTTGTTAAGGATCAACTTCATCCAGAAAATGAAGGTAAAGTATTCTTATATAAGTATGGTAAGAAGATTCATGACAAGATTGCATCAGCGATGCAACCACAGTTTGAAGATGAAACTCCAATCAATCCTTTCGATCTATGGAAGGGTGCTAACTTTAAGATCAAGATCCAGACCATTGGTGGATACTGGAATTATGACAAGAGTGAGTTTGATGCTCCCTCAGTGTTAGGTGGATTGGAAGATGATGCTCTTGAAGCAGTCTGGAAGTCTCAGCATTCTCTTAGTGAGTTTACTGATCTTAAAAACTTCAAGTCTTATGAGGAGTTATCAGCACGTCTGAATGTAGTTCTTAACAAGTCATCAAGACCTGTTGTAAGGACTAACGAGGAAGATGAGCAACTAGCACCTCTTACTAGTCCAGTTGTCAAAGCGGACCCACCTGCTCCCACTAAGTCGGGGTTTGGTGCTAAAGTAGGAGAAATAGAAGAGTCGGGTGAATCACCAGATTTATCTTACTTCGCTGCTCTAGCTAATGAAGACTAAATGAAGAAACTACTACTGCTCCCACTTCTACTCGCTGGTGTTATCACACCAGTTAAAGCAGAAGCATTAACTTGGAATGAATTCTGGGAGCCGTTTGTAGAGTCTTATCATTACGGTCACAGTCATGGGTCTCCCCATTGGCAAGACTGGCACTATGATCATCATCATTCACCCTATCGTAGACAAAGACCTAGAAGGTGTGAGGTTACGATTACCAAGAAGTATTGGGTACCAGGTTATTACCTAGGTCGCAGCAATACATGGATACCAGGTTATTATGAGCATCGTGATGTTATAGAGTGGGAAAGATGTAGACGTTAGTTGCGTATATTATTTCAATGTTTGAACAAGCAAAACCCCCGAAAAAATCGGGGGTATTTTTTTGTCTCTAGAGGTTTTTTAACATTTCCATTTTCTAAGTGCTAGTGCCTTACGAGTTGGTTTACCATCTTTCTTCATTGGTCCTTTAACACCACCCATACGAGCACAGAAAGATCTTTTACGAGGACCGCCTTCTGGTTGAGGTGCTTTTAAATCAGATCCAGGATTCTCTCTTTCGTAAGATTTTCTACCCTTCTCATTTAATCCACCTTCTTTATTCTTACCTTCTTTACGTTGCCAAGCAGCACCTTCAACATTTAATGTCTCTGGATAGTCCTTATCACCTTTCTTTGCAGGTTTCTCTCCTCGTTTTCTCTTAGCATGGATGTTATCCCAGAGACCTTTCTTACCTTCATCTATCTCATTCTTTCTTACATATTCTTTACCACCAGGTCCGATATCAGTTACCTTAACTTTGATCTTTGATGGATCTTTAAGTTTAACTTTGACCTTTTTCTTTGCTTCTTCTATGAATTGTCTGTAAGTTGTCATTGTTAGTAACCTGATTGTGTTGTTGCTCCACCGTATTGGTTAGATGTGGATGTATTGTCTGTTGCACCTGCTGTAGAAGTGGTTGTTAATACTGTGGTACTACCATCTGCTAATAGATCACCCGCACTAATAGTTGGATCTGAGGTATCAAATGTCCTAGATGAGTAATCCGCTTCAGAAGCAAAATCAATAGAACTGGTTTGACCGATATTTGTGCTATAAGTCGGTTTAACTGTTTGAAACTGCTCTTGAGTAGTATTCAAGGATTTCTTAGTTTGGTTTTCACTGTCAATTTCGCTATTTGGAAGATATTGACATAAGTCTCTAAATTCTTCAATAAAGCTTCCAACGTATTGTTTCCTTAAAAGGTAAATATTGCGTTTTTGGTCATTTTTATCACTTTCAAATTCATAGACAGATATTGGTCTAACTAGATCATCTTTAGGAATTGCAGTTCCGTCAGGTTTGGTATATGACCAATTTTCAGGCACTGTGCGTCCTTCTTTAACTATAATACGACCTTTGATATCTTTTATCTCTTGGGTAACCCAGTGATGGACAGAATCAGCATCTTCTTCATATACATTATCTATATAACGTTCTAACTCGTCTTCAGACATGGGCCACTCATCATACACATTAATGATATTATTGCATAGTAGCACTACCCAATCGAAACCCATATTTCCATATATGTCACCAGCAACTTGATCTGGTCTTTGGTTGTTTTTAATAGTATATTGAGAAAAACCAATAACAACGTCTTCTAACTCATCACGTATTTTAATCCGTCTAAAGATATTTTTAGCTAGTTTATATGGATCAACATTATTTTGTCGATAACTGGATGTCCTTACAAAGACATCGGGTAGGGAAGAAAAGTATGCCATTATGCTATATCGTTAGTGCGGTCAGAGAAGAAGTCACCCCATCCAATACCACCAAGTCTACCACTTACCCAAGCTTCTAATTCTGATTCTGTAGGTTGTCCTCCAGGACCAGTCCCAACAATACCATCTCCTTCTCCAGGTTCGTAGGTGTCTTTCGTAAGGTATGCAGTTTCTTTCATTTGTAAGTTAATGTTGTATACTAATGGTCCCATGTCTTGATAGTCATCATTTACGCATGATTTTAATGATGTCCTATCATCCATTGATACTTGGAATTTTTCCATTACAAGGTTAGTTGGGAATCTAACTATAGAACTTAAAAGTCCACCACTACCATTATCAGGATTACTGATTGATTCATTTCCACCACCTTTATCAGTATATCTAACTATTTTCAATCTGAAGTATTCAGGTAATACTAACCAATTCTTACCATCCTTTTTAGGTAGCGTTGCTTGTCTGAATTGTCTAATAATTTTCATTATAGTGACTACATCAGCACTACTTTTTGGTATTAATTGGAAAGTAAAATTATGTACTCTAAATCCAGTTGGACCTTCATATACTGCTTCAGCATATGGGTTAAATATCTTTCCTTGAGTTAGTGATGATAATGTATTTCTATTGAGGTTTGGGTTTACTCCTGTAGCTCCCAATGCTGTATTAATTAATGAAGCTCCTGCTTTATACCCAATTCCAGGCAATGCTGCTTTTGAGTATCTCTCAATTTCCTTACTAAAATCTTCCTTAGTTATATCATCACTACCTATCATTTTAGAAGCAGCATCTAATGCTGCACCACCTTCTGGACCTAATTCTGCTTTACCCCACTTCTGCCCATATTCTTCAGTTAGTTTCTTGGGTAAATATAAGTATACTGATTCTCCAAATTGTTTATTATCTTTATGATGGAACATATCAAACTTAAGATAGTCAATCACTTTTGTAGGAAATGCAGATTCACTACGAATTGCATCTTTACTACTAGTGGAGTTGACTCCTATTGGTTTAGCTTGAGGAAATACTAAGGTCATGGCATATAGCGGAAAATACCGACCATCAAACAAACATAAGTATAAAGGTGATCATACCAATATTATTTATAGGAGTTTGTGGGAAAAGAAATTTATGCATTGGTGTGATCGTAATGTAAACGTATTGGAGTGGGGAAGTGAAACGATTATTATACCTTATAAGTCTCCCTTGGATAATAGGACTCACCGTTATTATCCTGATTTCTATGTCAGAGCAAGAACCAAGGATGGAAGAATCGCCAAATCGATCATCGAAATTAAACCAGATGCACAGACTAAACCCCCTAAACGCAAATCGCAGAAAGCTAGGACTTTTCTAACAGAAGTTAAGACTTGGAATGTAAATAGTGCTAAGTGGAGGGCAGCAAGACAATTTTGTGCTCATAAGGGCATGTCATTTATTATATTGACCGAGAAACATTTAAACGTATGAGTATCTTTACAGACGTAAAAGACCTCGCATCAGGAGTAAAGCAGTCTAAACAATGGTATAGAGAGCAACTTCAGTATGGACTGGAGGAATATGCTGGTGCTTTTACCGTAGGTGATATAATCTTCTTTAACTATTCAGCACAGACACCAGACTTAAAGTGGTGGGATACCTTTCCTATGGTACTAATCACAGATGTAGACTATCAGAAACTGCAATTCTCTGGCGGGAATATGCATTATCTACGTCCAAACTCTCGTAAGAGTATGGCATCTACATGGTCTTCTGGTAGTATTTCATATCCTATGCGTTGCCATCATAAATACTTTATGTCTAGTGTCACTAGTGCTTATAATGTACCTCAAGAAGAGTTGCGAGATATGACACCACTTCCAGTTGAACAGTTTGTTATAAGACCGAAAGGTTTAGGTAGGGTAATGGAAGTCCCTAGTAGTATAATTTGGAGTAGACTCAAATGAGTGCTAATAGTTTTGATACCTTTAAGGAGCTGATAGTATCAGGTAAGAGAGAACCTGCTCGTTCTAACCTGTACGGTGTTAAGATATACTTACCACCATGTCTATATCAGAATATGCCTGAATTGAGGTCATCTAGGGATGTGCAGATAGCAAATAATTATCTTGCTGACACTGTAACAGTACCTGGTAAGACTCTTACTGAAGCAACACATGATAATAGTTTTGGACAATCATTTAGATTAGCATCAGGTCAGCAGAGTAATAATGAATTGTCTGTAGAATTTGTCATGGACAAGAATTTGTTTCATCGTCAATTCTTTGAGAGATGGATGAATTATGCAGCACCAGACTCAGAACGGAGAGTTTCATTTTATGATGAGTATACTACTAATATAATGATAACTAAGTGGGAATTGGGATCCCCTGTTAATTGGACTGCTATAAGTGATCAAGGTAGGGAGTATAGTCAAAGACTTAATAGTGTTACAGGAGTTTGGCAGTATTTCGCTTCATGGCCTAAGGATATGGCACAACTCACCTTTAATAATGGTCCTACAAATTTAGTTAAGTTTGCTGTTAAATTTAATTACGAGAGATATAGATTCGATACAATTGGTGCTGACGAACTAGGAATAAACACCCCAGATAGATATATTAACTCCTTCTCTGAGGGATTATCTTCGGTAGGACTTAGTGGTCAACCACAAGCAGCTCAATTTGGTGTCTAAATAGAAATATAATAATGCAATCGTTATGCCGTTACCTAAGTTAGCCATACCTGAGTATGAAGCGACCTTGCCTGTTACAGGTACTAAAATATCATATAGACCATTTCTAGTTAAGGAAGAGAAATTACTCTATCTTGCTATGGAGTCGCAAGACAATAAGCAGATGGTCAAAGCAGTGAAGACTATTATTAAAAACTGCACCAATTTAAAGTCTAAGGTTGAAGATCTCGCTACTTTCGAGATTGAATATATTTTCCTTAAGATCAGATCTGTTGCTGTTGGTGAGACAAGTGAATTTAAAGTCACATGTCCAGATGATGAGAAGACCCAAGTTACTGTTAATATTCCTCTTGCAGATGTAGGAGTTGAAATACCAGAAGACCACAATGCTAAAATTCTATTAGATAGCAATGTTGGTGTGGTTATGAAGTATCCTTCATTGGATGTCTTTATTCAACAGAATCTTACTGATAACCCTAATATTGATGACATCTTTGAGTTAGCTGCTAGTTGTATTGGGCAGGTATATGACAAAGAAGAGGTTTATGATTCTTTCAGTAAGAAGGAAGCACTTGAATTTCTTGAGAATTTGAATTCTGAGCAGTTCCAGAAGGTGCAAGGTTTCTTTGAGACAATGCCTAAATTGTCTTATACGATAGAAGTCTTCAATCCTGAGACTAAAGTTAAGAGTGAAATGGTACTGGAAGGACTAGCAAGTTTTTTCGAGTAGCGTTAATGCATGACAGTCTTGAGAATTACTACAAGACTAACTTTGCGTTAATGCAACACCACAAATACTCTCTAACTGAGTTAGAAAATATGATACCGTGGGAACGTGATGTTTATGTGAATCTTCTTATTGCTCATATTCAAGAGGAAGAAAGGAGACAAAAACAAGAACAATCTGGTATGTCTTTATGACAATTAGAAGTTACGTTAAAATTAAACCATTAAAAGATGATGGTGCTTTTTCTGCAAATTTCAATGAAATCAGGAAGGGTATCAATCGTACTGGAGAAGTAGTAGAAAATATTGGTAGTAATTTAGTTGAGACACATAAACTAATAAGGTTTGAGAAAGAATGGTTAAGGGATGATCAGAAGAGAGAGGTAAAGGAAGATAAGGTTGAGGCAAAGGAGAAACTTAGTACATTCCAAAAATGGTCTAAGGGATTCAAGAATATGTTCCGTCTCAAGCAAAGAGAGGAATTAGCTGAGGATCCTAATGATAAACAAGAAGGTGATGAATTAGCACCAGAGGAAAGTGCAAAAGTTAAGGTAATGGGTAAAGCGATGGGCTGGTTGAAGTCTCTAGCTAATTTTTTAATGCCTATATTTAAGTTTTTCCTACTAAGGGCAATGCTTAAGTGGTCATCAGATCCAGAGAATGCTAAGAGATTAAATAAAGTTTTTAGACTAGTAGTAGCTATAGGTAAGTTTGCATGGAATATTGGTAAATTTGGTGTAGGTCTTATTGTATCTGGACTTAATAATGTATTTGGTGCATTTGAGAATGGTGATGGACCTATTAAGAAGGGATTTAGTTTCTTATTTGGTGCATTTAAACTATTTGCTGGTTTTAAGACTCTTCAATATCTATTGAATCCTCTTAAGATATTCACTGATGGTAAGAGATTACTTGGACTATTCAATAATGTTAATGATAAGGAAGTAGAGTTTAAAAAGAATGAGCAGTGGCGTAAGTTTGGATATAAGGATAAGGAAACAGGTAAGATCTATACGGAGCAAGAATATAAGGCACAGAAGAAATCAGTAGAGAGACAACAGAGGAAGTTAAGAGCACAGGGTAAGAATGCACAAGCAGATAAGGTTGGGAAGGGTTTTAATAATAGGATAAAGAATCCTACCAGATTACAGAAGGGTAAGAATATAGGTAAAGGTTTAATGAAACCTGGTGCACAGAAGGGTATTGCTGCTATTGGTGGTATAACTCGTATTGCATCAGGTATTGCAATGGGTGAGGATAAGACTACAGCAGTTGGTGCTGGTATTGGTCAGGCAGCAGGTGGTATGATAGGTGCTGCTGCTGGTACTGCATTATTGGGTCCATTCCTAGGTCCATTTGCACCTATTGTGGGTAATGCTATTGGTGGTTTCTTAGGTGAGTGGGTAGGTAAGACATTCTTACCAATGATTAAACCAATATTTGAACCTATCCAGAAGATGTTTAAGATGTTGGGCACAGTGGTTACTGACATTGCTGGACAGACTGGTATTACAGAATTCCTTGGCACATTCTTCCAGTTTGTAGGAGAGCTTGGTAAGGTATTATTTAATGTGCTTGGGTGGATAATGAAACCAATAACGTGGTTGTTGGGTGGTGCAATTAAGGTACTTGGAGGTGTTATAGGTTTTATCATCAATTCTGCTAAGAAGATATGGGCAATAATATCAACGCCTGGTAAAGTAATAAGGCAGATTATATGGGATAGATCGTTAGAGAATGTAGGAAATGATATAGAACTTGAAGACGTTGGTAGCAATTCTGTTGGTGGACCTGTCAAGACTCCTGAGAAGAGGATGCGTGGTGGGATACTACCCATGAGGAAGGAACCAGATATAATTCAAAGGATGAGAGGTGGTTCTGTTGCCAATATTACTAATAATAATATAGAGTATGCTGCTGGTGGTAAAGTTATTAAACAGATGTTTGCTACTGGTGGAGATGTTACGACTAATATTAGTAACACTGTTAACAATACGAAAGAGAAATGGAATCCTACTGTTGGTAGGTTGAGTCGGACTATTCCTCAAGGACCAGACTTTGATATGCAATCAGTGAGTGATAAAAGAGATATGGTTATGAAGAGTATTCAAGAGAAGCAAAGGAGAGATACTCAGATGGATGACTTAATGATATTACCACCTAAACTTATTGTACAAAATAATACTCAGAAGGTAATAAATAATGTAGGTAGTGCTCCTGCCAAAGCAGTATATGTATCACCTAGTCCAATGTTTACCTGTTAATAAATGGCAGAAGTAAAAGCTAAGGTCAATAAAGCAGTTGTTTATAAGATGATCTCTTATAAAGGGAAGACTGGTGCGAACAACTATACTCCTTTAACAGCAGCACAGAGATTACCTAAGCACGAGAGAAGTATATCTACAGGATTTACTACTCTTATTGCTGGTTTGAATGCACTTGGTGCTACTCTTAATAGTATTGCTAATAATGTGCAGAACATGTTAGAGTTCTGGAGAGATGCTATAAGCACCCAGATCAGAGGACAGACTGATGTATTAAAGCAAGAGAAGAAGACGGATGTACAGGAGAAGAAATTAGAGAAGAAGAAAGAGAAGCAGAAGTTTGATCAAAGGAAGCTAGGAGAGAGAGAAAAGGATATAGAGGCATTAAAACCTAAGAAAAAGAAGTTTAAATCTACCTTAGAGAAGAAGGAGACTAAGAAACCTTCATGGTTGCAAACTCTTTTTAATGCTTTAGGTACCTTGGTAACTATGGCAGTCCTCAAGGTTGTATCTGAGAACCCTGAGACTATTAATAAGTTAGTTAAGGTAATACTTGCTATAGGATCATTTGCTGCTAAAGCTATTGAATTCCTTGGTGGTCTAGCACTTGATGGTATTATCGATTTCCTTGAGAATCCAATAAGTTTGAAAGGATTCTTTGGTATATTTAAGTTTCTACTTGGAGCAGTACCTTTATTTGCTGCATTTACCTTTCTAAAGAATCCTGCTGGATCTATTAAACTTGTTGGTAAGGTGATGGGTGGCATCATCAGTGGTCTCAAACGAATGTTTGGGATGAATAGTAAGGCAGATAAATTAAAACAATTCAAACTTAAGAAGTTGGGAGGACAGAAAGGTAACTTCTTTACTAGTAAAGCAGGTAAGATTGGTCTTGGTTTAGGTGCTGGATTTGCTACTGGTACAGCAATTAAAGCTGCTGGAGGTACTAATGCTGAGGCAGTAGGCGGTGGTGTTGGAGCAGCAGGTGGTCAAATGGCAGGTGCAGCATTGGGTGCTGCTACTGGTATTCCAGGTATGGGTGTTGTTGGTGGTATGGTTGGTACCATGGCAGGTGGTGCTGTTGGTAAAGCGATAGGTCCTATGGTAGAACCGATCATTGAACCTATGAAAGAATGGTTTAGCATGGTTGGTAAGGTATTCAATGATGTATTAGCAGATATTAAGGAACCCCTAGAGGAATTCTTCACTACTCTTGGGAAGTTTATGAGTCAGATACTTGAAGTAGTAGAACCTCATCTACCAATGATTAGTAAGATAATCAGTGTAGGTCTACAAACAATGTTTGCACCTTTATTCTTAGGTATCAGAGCATTGACTGCGGTCATGAAATTATTTACAGGTGGGGACAAAAAGAAAGACGAGGATGTTAAACCTACTAAGGGTAAGATGGATGGTGGTAAGGTACCACCTCTTGCTAAGGGTGGTTGGATAACTGGACCTCAGTCTGGATACCCAGTCTCAATGGATAGTGGTAAATCTATATCATTCATAGGACATGGTACTGAGTGGGTAGGTAGAAAGAGAGCGAGTGGTGGATTTGTTATACCATTTGATACTCCTGCTACTAGAACTAATAAGAGTCTAACTACTAGAAGATATAAAGAAGCAGCTAGAGGTGGATATACTTTACCAACTTATGCATGGGGTGGTAAATGGTTTAAGAATAAAGTAAGTCAGGTAAAGGATAGATTAGTTGATGAGCAGGGTAAACCAAAGGGTGCAATGGGATGGTTAGCTGGTGCTGCTGATCAGGCAACAGGAGGTTTCTTTGATTTTGATAAGCAAGGACATTCATTGTATCAAGCATCTGGGGTGCTTCAGAAGTCAGGTGATCTCATAGATAATCTTAAGCAGAAAAGAAATGAAGAAAGAAATAAGAGGTTGCAAGCTGCATTAGATGGTGCTCAACCTACAGTAATTAATAATGAGTTGGATCCAATTAGTATGGGAGGTGGTACTCAAGATTCATTCCCAATTATAGTACCAAGTGATCATGACTTAGATCAAGATAAGTATATAATGCCTAAGTTTGGTCTCATCGCTGAAATGAAAACAGATCCTGTGGAGTTAATGTAAATGGCAATAAAGAAGTTATTAGACGCTGTAACAGGTGAGTGGAGAAACGTATCATACGGTCTCACTAGAGAGGATACCTTTCAGAGTGGATCTCCTAGAGAATATTTAATGAAGCAACTTGAGTTGGAAACTATTCATGGTGAAACCTTTGACATTGAGAATATTGTAGTAGACGTTGCATATCATGAGTCTATTGAGTCAGCATTTCTTAGGGCTGATATTTCTGTTGTAGATGCTTCTAATTTTTATCAGAGACTACAAGGTGGTGAGAAGATTCATATTAATTGTGTTACTGCTACTGCTCTTGATAAAGAACCATTGCAGACTACATTACAGGTGTATAAGATTGGTAGTGTGATTAAAGCTGAGAGAGGACAGATGTATGTTTTACACTGCGTATCTCCAGAGATGTATCATGATGAGATGAATAAGGTATTTAAGGGATTCGGACCTGGTGAGAAGAGTAAAGCACCTAAAGAGAATTGTTTACCTAGAATGATATGTGAGGATTATCTTAAGTGTAAGGGTAATGCTAAGAAGGTTAAGGCGAAAAGTTTTGAGAATCATTCCCCATACAGTTTCATATCATGTAATTGGAAACCATCTGATGTAATTGCATATATCTCTGACAGAGTTAGTAGGATTGAAGCTAAAGGATCGTCTAAAGGATCCAATAAACAATCTGGTTTCTTATTCTGGGAGAATAGGAATGGATTTAATTTTAGATCTATTGATGGTATTGCTTCAGGTGGTGCTACTCAGGGTAATGTATATACCTACACATATCAGATGAAGGGTAACGAGGGTGTTGATGGTAGATATGCTATTGAAACTGTTAGTTATCCAGATAAATCAAATCATCTGGAGAATATGAGGATGGGTACCTATAAGAATTCTGCTATAGGTATATCAATGGGTGAACAGAAGAATAGTTATGCACCTACTTCTGGTAAGAAAGAGCAAGCAGATGAATCTGAGGACTGGAGAGCAACTGCTACAGGTGGTGCTGGTAAAAATCCTGCACCAGGTGGTACTATATCAGCACCTAGGATATTAACTTTGAATGATGTATATGGTAAGGCAAATAAGGTTACTGAGGCATATGGTGGAAGGGCAGAGATGCCTATACAGATACCAGAATTCTTTGATATAGAGAAAGCAAAACCTACTAGGATGAAGATAAGAGTTTTGCCTGGATTGACAAAGCAACCTAACACATCAGCACCTAATAATGGCACGAACCCTAACATAGATGCTATGGCAGTTGCACAATATGCAGCAGCGAGGTATAATTTACTTAAGGCAATTAAGTTGAATATTACCGTTCCTGGTAATACTGAACTTACAGCAGGTTCTTTGATTAAAGTAATCATACCTGCGTCTTTGCAAGACGGTGATAATGTCCAGACAGACGAACAGTTTAGTGGACTATATCTTATTGCTGGATTGACACACTTGTACCGAAGGACTGGCATAACTACCAAGTTGTATCTTGTTAGAGATTCCAAACCAGAGCGTCAAAAGAAGAAGACCGCATAAATAACTATACACTCTACAGAGACAAACATGACAACTATAGAGCAACACATACAGCATGATAAGGAAAAGATCGATGATCCAACAGTATCACCTGCTGCACGTCGCCACTTTAAAGAAGAATTACACGACCTTATCGACTATGCTGACCACCATAAAGCAGAGATAGATGCTGGTGATCATCATGATCCAAACTGCTTAGAACTATTCTGTGATCAGAACCCTGATGAACCTGAGTGCTTAGTCTACGACGATTAAATGAAATTCGAGGATGTAGTAGGTCACTACAGGAATAGAGATCAAGCATTTTCTAATCCAAGTACGTGGCCTCAGATCGATATTCGTATAGAGAAATGTGATAAATGTAATCACATGATTACCACTAAATCGTGGTATAAGTATAAAGGAGAAGAAAGTCCATATAACTATATACAGTATGATTATGAGCAGATGGATGAAAGCATCGTCTATACTAAAACTCGCAATCTTCTCACTGATACTGATTCCTGTCCTTTCATTTGGCACTGGGATGGAGTTTGGTGGAACGGTAATACTGATGGAGAGTGCATCCAAGGTAATACGAGGATGGTCTCCAAGATAAGATTCAATGGTAATGAGTATCGTGCTATTGATACTGGATATGATTTAGAGACAGGAAAGTTCCGATGGGGTAAAGAAGAATCGGAAGGAGAATTTCTCTTTAAAAGACTTGATAAATAAAAGAAAACTATATTAGTAATGGCAGTACGTACTGATTACATTGGAAGAGACGGATACACCTGGTGGGTAGGAGAGGTCGAGGACATTGAAGACCCCTCTGAGATCGGGCGTGTCAAGGTGCGTATTCTTGGTTGGTATACTGGTAGTGGCGATTCTGAGGCATATTTAAAAGAAGTACCTAGGGAAGTATTACCTTGGGCAACTGTTTTACTGCCTTGCGATCAACCACAAGTTAAGTCCAGTGGTACTTCAACAGAATTGCAATGTGGTGCATGGGTATTAGGTTTCTTCCTTGATGGTGAAGAAGGAAATATACCATGCGTGTTGGGTGCTTTTAGAGGATTCCAACAAGAGAAGAATGAGTCAATGACTACCATTGCTGACCCAACGATTGCAGAGAAATTAAAGACTGCATCTCCGAAGCAAGATAATTTAAAAGGTGAATCACAATTTGATGGATCACCATTCCCTAAGACACCCCTATCACCTGCTAGTCCTAAAGGTGCAGTTGAAGAGTCAAGAGGTGCTGGTATTAATATGGCAGAGGTAGTAATACCAGGTCATCCTGTAACTAACCCTTCTAAACCACCTGTAAATGCACAGAGTATTGGTGATGGTGTTGCTGGTCCTTCTGGTAAAGGATTTCAAACAGATATGAAGAGGATGCTCACTGAGTTGGGTGAGATGTCTGCTGCATTGGGATCTGGTCCTGGTGGATTTGTTTCTATTATCACTGGTAATCCAGTAGCAGGAGATAAGGTGAGACAACACCTAGGTAGGGTAATGAACTTCTTATCTAGTGGTATAGCAGGTATTCTTGCACCTCTTAAAGAGATGTTGGCGAAGTTAATTGCTGAGGTCGTAGCAATGCTTGTTAAGATTGTATCTCAGTTTGTACCAGTTATAGTTGTACAACTACTGATGACATTCTTAGAGCAAATCTTTGCTCTATTCTGTGCTAAGACACCAATGTGGTTAGGACTGGTGAAGAGTGCGCTATCGGATACGGCAAACTTTGCTAATCAAATGGCGAGCCTTGCTGTAGATAAAATTGCTAAGAGTGAGATTGCTGGTAAGGTTGATTCTGCTGTTAAAGGTTTAAGTAATCGTATCTTAGATGGTATCACCAGTGCAATGAATCGTGTTAAGGGTGTTGCTGGCGATGTGATATCTGCTATTGGTAGTGCTAAGGGTGCTGCTGGTCTAGGTGAGATGGGTGAAACCGTCCAAGCAATATTTGAGTTTGACTTTTCCTCATTAGATTGGGGTAGTTTGATGCAGATCCTTCTTGCTATTTTAGGAGCACTATTCAAAAAGAGTTGTAACAGGAAGATCAAGAGGCCGAAGTCTAAGGCATGGTTCCCTCTCATAGGTACAACAGAATGTGATAACTTAGAAGATGCCATTAAAGGCACACCATATGAGAATGTGGATAACCTTTATAATCCAGGCACCTCTGATGAGACTGTAGTCAATATGGTAAGTAAGGTTGAATCAGTAAGTGGTAGTTATATTGACGGGATGTTTGAGAACACCAACCCTTACTTACAACAAACATATAGTGCATTAAATGGTACAAGAATTATAGATGATGCCACTAAAGGTAAAGAGAAGAGGATGGTTACTGGTCCTGGTGGTGTTTCAACTTTTGAGGATAAGTTTGGTAATAGACATACCAACGTACCTAATAATGATACTAAGATATGTGCTAGAGACGAGTGTAAGACTGTCAAAGGTAATCATGCTATGACAGTAGAAGGTGACTTCTATCTTAAGGTAATGGGTAACATGCATTTCGAGGTAGGTGGAGCATGGAATACACATGTATCTCAAGGACCACAGTCAGAGTCTTCTGGCGATTCTCAAAACCCTACAGAGACTTCTGATGCTGCTAGTCAACTTTCACAGGCAGATACTAATGTGACTTCTGGTCAGGTAGGAGCAGATATTGTAGAGCAAGCAAGGACAGGTCAGGTTAGTGATTCTGGACAATCACAGGTAACTGCTGCTGAAACCAGCGAGATGTATACTTCTGATCAGAAGAGGAGAGAAGATTTAAGAAAATTAAATGTAGGTGGTTTCTATCCAGTAAATGACATTCCATTTCCACCTGGATCTGATAGTATGGGTAGGACAACATTTGGACCACAGTTAGCTGGAGGATTAAGTGAGGAGACTGAGCAGAAATCATCTGCTAGATTCGAGGGTGATCGTGATATATCAGTGGGTGGTGAGTATAAAGTCCAAGGTGCTAAAGTTAGTTACATTGGTATTGAGTCTTTAGCTATCAATGCTCAAGACGTTAAGATTGAAGGTAATGCTATTGAGTTGATTGCAGATGGTGAGATAATACAACAAGCAAACTGGATAACATCATTCTTAAACTCTGGAAGATTTGAGTTTATTGCATTATTCAATCCCACTTCAGCATCCCTGACTGGTCAATTCAACATGGTTAAAGGTGCTATCGTTGATATTACTACGGATTTACCATTCCCAGCAATTGCACCACCAGCACAAGTTAGAATCACAGTTGGTCAGACAATGCCTGGTAGTATGGCAGATGTGTTGACTGGATCTCAGAATTGTTTCCATGCAACTTTCATCACTGCACCTACTGGTGTTATTGCTGAATTTGTGCCACAAGGTGCTATTATTAACCAGTGTAACAATGGTATGGGAGCATACGTGGTCAACAGTGGTTACTTGGCAGTAGGTTGCTCTGCTGGTCCTTGTCAGGTCTTTGGCTTGCCAATTCTACTAAACTAGGGTATAATATTTTCAGTGACCCATCTAACATGACAGAGATAACAGGAGACACAGACACATATCTAGAGCATATCTGGATTGATGTCAAGAAAAGAGAAGTGAAAATCATGGACAATGAGGGATATGATGAGATAATTAATTGGGAGTTTACTGAAGACGGAGTAGATGGGTTTACTGAAACGATACAGCATTTCAAGAGACTGGTACCAGATGACATGATTACATACTTATGAATATCATAGATTTAACACAGGCAGAGTTACAAGAGAACCTGCCTTTTTCATTGAATCTGGTGGAGAAGGGACATACCTTAAAAGTAACAACTGATAATGGTATTGTCTGTATTATATCACCAGTAGCATCAGTTGCTCAGGATCCAAAAGATCCAAAGCTAAATATTCCAACACCTGATGAGTTTGTCCCAGATCCAGTGGGAACACGAGCATTTGTAGACGGAGCTCTAAGGGATATGACACAAGGGTTCTGACATGAAAGGACGTATCACAAGAAAATACTGTTACCTTGATGGTAAGATAGTTGATATGTGGTATATACAGGGTATTCCTTTCACATTTGAGGAGATACCACAACCAATGGCAGAATTGGATGAAGTTGAGCACGAGGCAGAAGATGCCACTGGATATGACATGCAAGATATGATGAGATGGTCTGAATATCTAATAGCAGAGCAATGCCATCCTCTACTGTTTACAGTAGAAGAATTTATAGAAAATTATGAGGAAGTCCCTGAATGAAATTATTTTTAGATACTGCTGATGTCCCGACCATTCTCAAACATTTTGAGACTGGATTGATCGATGGTATCACAACTAACCCATCTCTCATTAAGAAGAGTGGTAGAGATCCATTAGATGTTTATCGTGAGTTGGTGATTGCTGGTGTCCCTGATATTAGCATGGAAGTTGTAGAAGACATGGAGTTTGAAGCAAGGAGACTTGCTGCTGAGTTTGGTGATGTTTGTACTGTTAAGGTACCTTGCACACCAGAAGGTTTAAATGTATGTAAAAAATTATCAGACGATGGAGTTAGAGTAAATGTTACGCTTATATTCAATGCTGCTCAGGCTATCTTATCTGCAAAGGCAGGTGCTACGTACGTCTCTCCTTTTATTGGGAGGTTGGACGATAATAGCGTTGCTGGGTTGGAGGTTATCAGATCTATAAGTGAAGTCTATAGGGTACAAGGTATTCAGAAGACTAAGATACTTGCAGCATCTATTCGTGATGTGTATAAGGTATCAAGAGCATTCTGGAATGGTGCAAACATAGTTACCATGCCACCTAAAATATTTGAAGGGATGTATAAACATATTCTTACAGATAAGGGACTAGAGATTTTTGATAAAGACTATCAAGATACTCAGAAGTCTGTATTCAATCCACCAGTCTCAACGATTGGTAGGCACGGAAAAGATCTGGATGTAATGCAATGAGACTAACACAAAAAGTAATTGACGAGATCCAAGTTGCAATGCAGCACACCAAAATGAATGGTGATGTTAATTGGGTAGATGGTGACGAGATAGACGTATGTCTCGGTGGTACATTTGCTGGTGATAAGTTTATTAGTATTATAAACAGAACACGCAGTAACACTACGAAGAATGGATGAAATCAAATGGGATTATGAAGATTTGAAAAAGGCACTGCTTGACAGTGCCTCAGATTATGATAGAATAGTTAAAAATATGAATAAAGATGACTCTAAACACAGAGAAGAGGAGAGCCCAAGTAAAGAGTAGATTTTATTATCTCTTCTGGGGTATTGCTACATTTTCAGTTGTAGCAGGTCAAGTATATGTTGGATCTGGTTATAGATCATTTGCAAATTCCTTAAATAGACTCTTCAATACTATTGAAGTTGAAGTGCAACAACCAAGATTTTATTGAACATTAAAAATCCCCCTTGAGGGGGATTATAAACCTTAGATCAACATAAAAGATCTTGGCAGAGTCGTTGTTGTTCGTGTGAGTCGCTTTCAATAAGACAGGCGAAGTAATCATCTATTAATTCATCCTGTGGGGTGTTTAAGCAACGGTCTTCTCCAACATGGGAGTGTTTCCACTCAGCTAATTGATTTTGTGGTCTTAAGTTGTGCATAGGTTTACAGAAGGGGGAATATAACGAAGTTGAAATTTCACTTCATCTTGTGGTTTCCTAATTCTACCACTATTTATGTCTTGGTATCAACAAATACATCAGGAAGTTAACAAATATTATTGCCTACGAGATTATACCTAGTTGAAAAGTTACACCTGTAACTAGTATAAATAAAACTGTAAGAATTGTACTGAAATTCTGTGGCAACTAAAAGAATATCCCAGTTAGAGACAATTGCAGACGATTTAGTAACTGGTGAAGCTATTCTGCCTATTGTCATCTCCGATCCACTAATACCTAATAGGAAATCAAAAGTTAATCAACTTTTCCGTGGTGTCAGCGCAGGATCAGCGACAGCACCAGGTATAGCTTTCGACCTTGATCGAAACACTGGTGTATATCAGAGCTCTGTTGATGAAATTGGTTTGACATTTGGTACTGCTTCTCTCTACAATAGTAGAAGAGCAAATACTGATGGATCTTCCACTCTCATAATAAGAGCTATTGACACAGGGTCTGCTATAACCAGTATTGAGATGCAACCACAAAGTAGTGGTTATTTCACTGTTGCTGGACAAATGATCCAGACAGATGCCAATTTTTATTTACAAGGTGATCAGAATACTGCTAAGAGAGCATATTTCAACGTAGATACTATCTCTACACAGTCAGGCACACGTAGATTTGACTTACCCAATGTGGGTGTCAATACCAGTACAACTATCGTTGCTAATGATACTTTCCAGACTTTAACTAATAAGACAATTATTATTAAAGACGCAGAATTACAGATTACTGGATCTACTGATACTTCAAAGATCGCTAAGTTTGAGACTGATGCTTGGGAATCTCCAGGATCACACACTTATAAATTACCTGACTTTGGTGCTGCACAAACACAATCAACATTAATTGATGATATTACTGAGCAGAATTTATTTAATAAAAACTTAGTTAATCCTAAGTTTTCTAACACACCATCTGGTGATGAAGAGAATAACCCTACAAGGTATGCTATATTTGATCAGTCATTACTTACGCAGAATAGGACAGTTCAATGGCCTGACCTTAACATTAGGGTAGTTGGTGAAGCGTCAGCACAGACAGTAACAAATAAAGTTTACAGTGGGGCAGTCTTCAGTGATACTGATCCTACTGATGGTGCAGGTAGAAAGATACAGTTTGATCTCTCTAATATAGAGAATAACCAAACATATACCTTTAGTTTCCCAGATAACGAACCAACAGCACCGTTAAATAATGGGTCAGATTCAAATATGCTTGTTGCTGAGAAGAAAACTCAGACCTTAGTCAATAAGACTATGGAAGCAATGAAGATAAATAACCCAGGCGACCTTGATGGTGTCATAAGTATTGATGCATCTAATATAGATGGTCCCGTTTCAATTCAGTTTCCAAACGCTGATGCAACACTTCTTTCAACTAATAACATTAGTGACGTTGCTATTAGTTTCGGTGGAGCACTAGCAGCACCTGTATTAGGTGGGCAACTAAGGATTCAACAACATTTCATGTCAGGATGGTAACTAACAAATGACCGCAGGAAGATTAGCCGCCACGAAACCTGGCGCAACAACAAATACAGTACTTTATAGGACACCTATAGATCGAAGTGCAAGCGCAGTATTAAACGTTTGCAATCAGTCAGCAGGTGCTTTGGCATATAGGACTGCAATAAGAGATTACGAGCAAGTACTTCACCTAGATGGGTTGAATACTTCTGCATATAAGTTTGCCAAAGGTAATCCTTTATCAGGATATAAAATTACTATAGCTCCTGGATTTCAGGATATACAAGCAGTACCTGGTACTACATTTACAACTACTAATGGTGCTACTGCTACCATCTTAGATGTATTTAAACCAACCACTGATGTGACTTACTATGGTAAAGTATTACCTATTAGTAGCACTGCATTAGCAGCAGACAGTCTCGCTGGCACTCCAACAAACGGAGAGACTCTTACTGGTTCTACTTCTGGTTTTACTGCAACACTTAGGGGTAATCAGGGTGGTACAAGTTTTAACATAGAATATACTGATATAGCATCTGGAGCAACATCCATTAAAGTTTCTAGGACAACTGGTCTTGCTGATGGAATGTATATCACTACTGGATATACTGGTACACTTGGTGGACAGATTGCAACCATCAACTCATCTGGTATTAATACTACTACTAATACTTTAACTGTCACTAGAGCTGCATTAGGATCTACTGCTGCTGCTATTCCTGGTGGACAAGCATCTATCGCTTGGTCTGCATCTGCAACAGTTACAACCATAGCAGAAGGATCCACTTATATTACGGGTGATACAACTCTTACTGTTGCTAACTCTACTGGAATTACATCTGGTGGTATAGTATTGATTGATAATGAGTTAGTAGAAGTTAGTGAAGTTAATGGTAACGATCTTACTGTTGTAAGAGGACGTTATGGTACTGCTGATGTAGATCATAATGATGGTGTTAACGTAACTTTATTAACTAATAACGGCACATATCTCTTAAACTACTGGAGTGAAGGTGAGACAGTTACTGGTGGTACTTCCAATGCTAGTGCTACACTGGGATTTGATGCTAACCAATCTGCTACCATAGCAAATAAATATGTCTTTAGTACAACTGGTGTATCAGCAACTGATCACGCAATATTATTTCCAAACCCAAACCTGAATATTGATAGGACTTATAAGTATGATCTAACAGATTCTACTTGTACTAACTATCCATTAAAATTCTCAGCAGATGATGCTGAAGGTCCTAATGGATCAGGTACTGAATACACTGCTGGAGTCAGCAAGGTTGGTACTGCTGGTCAGGCAGGTGCATATACTTCTATAGCTGTTACTATAGATACTATTCAAAGTCTTAACATATATGCTGATGGATCACCTGGTGGATCAACTACTGGAGTTGGTTTACAATTAAACGTAGAGCAGGATCCATCATATACAGATTTGTATATCTATGATATTAAAGGTGAAGCACTTGCAGCAGCAGATACATTTACTATCGCTGCTATTACACAAACTATTGAGGCAAGTGGTGTTACTCCTGGTCCTTTTGGTTATGTGCATGATTGGGATCCAGCATTATGTCACTTAAAGGTTAGTATTGGGGAAGGATCACAGGCATTTGCTAATAATGATTCATTCTATGATACTCCAACACTGGTAAATGGCACACGTGTCATGACTACTGTTAGGACTGGTAAAGCATTATCATTAGGATCTCCTAGTGGTGCTGATGGATCAAGGACACAAGGTACATACACTAACATATCACCTAATTCAACAGGTGGGTCTGGTGATTTAACCACAACTAAAGTTACTGTGGATGTTGATGGATCAGGTGCAGCGACTGTCACACTATTGAATGGTGGATATGGTCATGCTGGATCAGATACCTTGACAATTAATGATGCTCAACTCGGTGGTGGAGGTGCTGCTAACCTAACAATTGATGTTAGCACAATTAGCACAGGTATTCACACAGATCAGACTGGAGTCTATTCAGCAGAAGATTATATCTTCTATGGTAATGCTCTAGGAGCAAATGTGACAGATAAGAATAGTTCAATCATAGTGGGTCCTGGTCAAAACCTACTTGTATATTCATCAGCAGGTGATATTAGTTACGTCCTTAATGGATTTGAAACAGCATCTGAGGACTATACAGTAGTCCAAGCGACCAAAGCACAAGTCTAAATACTAGGTAAGGTTTAAAAATAAATGGCACTTACTCGTCTTAAGAATATTATCACGTCGAGGACGGGACGTATTATATACGTTAACCCCGACGACTTTGACGCATCGGATGCATTTGACAACCGAGGTAACTCAGCATTGCGTCCATTTAAGACGTTGCAACGTGCTTTCCTTGAGGTAGCACGATTTTCATATAGAGTTGGACTTTCAAACGACGAGTTTGATGCCTTCTCGATTTATCTGTACCCTTCGGAGTACGTAATTGATAACAGACCTGGTATAGCAGACTATAACCAGATCCAACCATTTAATGAGAATACAAACTTTGATCTCACCTCTGCTTCTAACGAGCTTTATAAATTCAATTCAACTCGTGGTGGTATTATCGCACCAAGGGGTGTGTCTGTTATAGGATCTGACCTTAGAAGAACTAAGATTACTCCTAAGTATGTACCGTATCCAACAGTACAAGGATCATTAGGTATTACTGCTGCTAACGAACCAGTTCCTGCTGGTATATTCAAACTAACTGGTGGATGTTACTTCTGGCAGATGTCATTCTTTGATGGTGATAACACTGGTGTATACTATCGTGATGACTTAGCTCAGATAGCTCCAAACTTCTCACACCACAAACTTACTTGCTTTGAGTTTGCTAACATAGAAGATCTAGAGTTATATTATCAGAAGATATCAAAAGGATACGCAGTTATCCCAGATACCTCTGGTGTGGTTGCACAAGACCAGATGCAGACAAGGGTTGAGGAAAACAGAATTGTTGGTCCTATATCTGATGA
>TARA_B100001093_G_scaffold519484_1_pt1 | contig 25323 bp, 22 predicted proteins | sample TARA_B100001093 | Tara Oceans TARA_B100001093 (sample SAMEA2623116) | marine metagenome | biome: marine biome (ENVO:00000447); feature: surface water layer (ENVO:00002042); material: "saline water (ENVO:00002010), including plankton (ENVO:xxxxxxxx)" | depth 5 m | reverse complement strand
ATTTCTTCTTCAAAAATGAATGCATTTTTAAAGTGTTTTTTGTAGGTTATTAATGTTTTTTCAGCATCAATTCTAGATCTAAGAGCATGTACTTTGGTTTTGAAATAGGGTTGCTCGTAAGAAGTTTCCACTAGAACATTTGGATATAACTTTTTAAATCTATTTTTTGTTTCAGACGAGCCACTTCTATTCCCTGAGTAAAGCTGAATACGAAACACATTAACATTATTTGAACTCCTTCTTTTTTTCTTGATGAGTAAATCGTCAACGCGCTCTGCGTTAATGAAATTCAGACTTGCTTTACCTTCTTCAGTGTATCTTTCTTCGTCATAATCCCATTCTGAATTAGTCTCTTGTGCAAACGCACCAATAGAAATTGTAATTAGTAGGATAAGTAAGTGTTTCATTTTTAGTTTTTTTGTAAGTACAAATCTACTTTTAATTTTCTTAAGTTAAAAACGTCTATATACGCAGCTAATTTAGAATCGATATAAACTAATTAATTTATGGTCATCTTGTTTATGAAAAAAAAGGAATGTGCTATTTTTGCATTAAGAAAATAGGCTACCTAAAATCTTAGAAAGATCGCATTATTATGAGAAGTCAGAATTGTAAGTCACCTTTTAGGAAGGCGTTAAAACTTTTAACACTACTATTTATAACAACAATTCATTTTAGCTTTGCTCAGGATATTGAGTTAGGGGAGAGTTTATTTTCAAATAACTGTGCTTCATGTCATTACCAAGGTCCAAGAGATAAAAAATTGGTTGGCCCTGGATTGGGAGATCACACCTTGGATAAATACTCTAAAGAGTGGTTATACTCATGGATTCGAAATTCTGCTGAATTTATTGCAAGTGGAGATGAACAGGCAATTGCAGTATACGAGGAGTACAATAAAGCAGCGATGTCAGCCTTTACGTATTTGACAGATGATGATCTTGATAATATATTGGCATATCTTGAAGTAGGTTCAGCAGAGGTAGAAGAAGTGGCAGTTGAGTCTTCTGAAGAAGTATCTTCATCATCTAATCCATCGACTATATTAATTATTCTTTTAGTAGCATTAGTTTTATTTGCGGTTGTTTTAGCTCGAGTTAAAAATGTTCTCAAAGAACTCAAAGGAGATTCAACGGCTTCTCTTCTTAAAAGTGCTATTACTTGGTTAAAAGCAACCCCAATTGTTGTTGGTCTAGTTGTTTTATATTTTGTTTTAAGTGGACTAGGTGCGGCTTGGGATGGTTTGTTAACTGTTGGTGTTCATCAAGGATATCAACCTGAACAGCCCATAGCTTTTTCTCATAAATTACATGCTGGTGAAAATGGAGTAGATTGTAACTACTGCCATTCTGGTGCTCGACATAGTAAAAGTGCAGGTGTGCCTTCTGCTAATGTTTGTATGAATTGTCATACATATATCAATGAAGGAAGATCCGAGCAGGGTACTCAAGAAATTTCAAAAATTTATGCGGCTATTGGTTTTGACCCTGAAACACGATCTTATATAGAAGGCTATGAGCAGCAGCCTATTGAATGGATTCGTATTCATAATTTACCTGACTTGGCATATTTTAATCATTCTCAGCATGTAAATGTTGCAGGTGTCGAGTGCCAAGAATGTCATGGACCAATTCAAGAGATGGAAGTCGTAGAACAATATTCGCCACTAACTATGGGCTGGTGTATCGATTGTCATAGAGAAACAAAAGTAGACACAACCAATAATTATTATCATGACCTTAATGATAATTGGATTGAAAAATATCATGGAGAAGATATTACGGCCGAAAAAATCGGTGGTTTAGAATGTGGTAAGTGTCACTACTAATTTGAAAAGGAAATAATTAAGATGGCTAAAAATAAAACATATTTCCAAGGTATAGATGAGCTGGTGAATAACCCTAAACTGGATGAGCTCAAACAAAAAGAATTTGTCGAAAACCTCCCTGCTGAAAGTTTCTTAGCAGATGAAAACAAGTTGTCAGAGTCTTCAACTTCTCGTCGTGATTTTTTAAAATATCTAGGATTTAGTACTGCAGCAGCTTCTTTGGCTGCTTGTGAAGCCCCAATTCAAAAAGTAATTCCATTCGTTGTAAAGCCAGAACAAACTGTTGCTGGAGTTGCTAATTGGTATGCCTCTTCTTTTTACGATGGAAACGAATTCGCAAGTCTACTTATAAAAAATAGAGAAGGTCGTCCTATACTTTTAAAATCTAATAATCTATGTAATCAAGGTGGTGTTTCGGCACGTATTCAGGCGTCTGTATTAAATTTATACGATTCATCTCGATTAAAAGGACCTTTAGAAAATGGTGAAGAGTCTTCTTGGTCAAAAGTAGATTCTGCTATTGAAGATGGATTAAAAACATCTTTCACATCTGAAAAGCAAGTTGTTCTTTTAACCTCATCTATAATTTCTCCTTCTACAAGTCAAGTACTTAAGACGTTTATTAAGAAATATAATGCAAAGCATATTATTTACGATGCTTTATCGGTTTCTGGGATGTTAGATGCTAATATGGAGAGTTTTGGAGTTAGAGCTTTGCCGACTTATCGTTTTGATTTAGCCGATATTGTGGTATCATTTGGTGCTGACTTTTTGGGTGATTGGCTTGACTCCGGACACCCTAAGGATTATGCCAAAAAAAGAAATCCAAATGGATTAATGTCGCGGCATTATCAGTTTGAATCAAACTTATCTATGACTGGTGCAAATGCGGACTACAGAACACCAGTTAAGGCATCTGAAATGGGGGTTGCTCTTTTAAATATTTACAATTTTATTGCTAATAAAGCAGGTGCCGAAATTGTAAATGTTCCTGTTTCGGATTATAGTACGCAATTGCAAAAAGCTGCTAATGATCTATGGAATGCTAAAGGAAAGTCTTTGGTTGTTGCTGGAGGTAATGATAAAAATATTCACATTGTTATTAATGCAATTAATGACTTGTTAAGTAATAATGGAACAACTATTGATTTTACAAAAAGATCTTACCTAAAACAAGGTAATGATGCTGATGTAGCTACTTTATTAAACGATATGAAAGCCGGTAAAGTTGGAGCTTTAATTGCTTACAACACTAACCCGGTTTATAACTTAGCTGATGGATCTGCTTTTGCAGAAGCATTATCCAATGTTGATATGTCTGTTTCTTTTTCTGATAGAAATGACGAAACAGCATCTTTGATGAATTTTGTGTGCCCAGATCATAATTATTTAGAAAGTTGGGGAGATGCAAACCCTTACACTGGAGTCTATACTTTAATTCAACCCACAATTCGACCTTTATTTAATTCAAGACAAGCGCAAGCATCTTTAATGAAGTGGTCTGATTTGGGTGAAGACTATTATGCTTTCGTTAAAAATTATTGGAAAAAAAATATTTTGGGTTCTACTGCATGGAATAAAGCATTACATGATGGCGTTCAAAATGTTACTACTTCTGAGAAAAATCTTTCTTTTAAGGCTTCTATTAAAAAGCCTTCTGAAATTTTAAATCAAAAATCGTCAAATGGGATTGATCTTGTGCTTTATGTAAAGCATGGAATGGGTGATGGACAGTTTTCAAATAACCCATGGTTACAAGAACTTCCAGACCCAATTTCTAAAGCAACTTGGGATAATTATTTAACAGTTTCACCTCGCTTTGCTAAAGAGCTTGGTTTGACAAATGAATATGTTTCAAATGGCGCTTTGAATGGCGATGTAGTTGATCTTAGTTTAGGAGATATTTCTTTAAGAGTTCCTGTCTTGATTCAGCCAGGTCAAGCCTTTAAAACAATTGGTTTGGCTTTAGGGTATGGAAGAAATAGTGCTGGTAATGCTGGTAATGGTGTTGGTGTAAATGCATATGTTTTTGCATTAAATAATCAAACAACAATTTCTGACGTTGTAATCAATAAGGTCGAAGGCGCTATTCACGAATTTGCATGTACTCAACTTCATCACACCATGATGGGTAGAGATAGAATAGTTAAAGAAACAACTTTTGATGCCTTCAAAAAAGATCCACGGTCTGGTAATGAGCAAATGACCTTGGAAACACATAAGGGACCTATGGAACCTGAGAAAATCACCTTATGGGAAGAGCATGATCGTGATGTGCATTGGTGGAATTTGTCTGTAGATCTTAATAGTTGTACCGGTTGTGGTGCTTGTATTATAGCATGTCATGCTGAAAATAATGTGCCTGTTGTTGGAAAAGAAGAAATCCGTCGTTCTCGTGATATGCATTGGTTGCGTATTGACCGTTATTATTCAAGTGATATGACGGAAGAAAGAGCAGAGGAACAAGGTATTTCTTCCATAGACAAATTCTTAGCTATGGAAGATGCATCTGCATCTGAATCTTTAGAAGTTGTGTTTCATCCGGTAATGTGTCAGCATTGTAATCATGCGCCATGTGAAACAGTTTGTCCTGTTGCTGCGACTACTCATTCTAGAGAAGGACTTAATCATATGGCATATAACCGATGTGTTGGAACAAGATATTGTGCAAACAATTGTCCTTACAAAGTTAGAAGGTTTAACTGGTTTAATTATTCTGATAATGATCAGTTTGATTTTTATATGAATAACGATTTAGGTAAAATGGTTTTGAATCCTGATGTTGTTGTTCGTTCACGTGGTGTTATGGAAAAATGTTCAATGTGTATTCAAAACATTCAAAAAGCAAAACTTGATGCAAAGAAAGAGAATAGAAAATTAAAAGATGGAGATGTTGATTGTGCTTGTGCTACCGCTTGTGATAGTGGTTCAATGGTTTTTGGTGATGTGTTAGATAAAGAAAGTAAGGTGTATTCAGAATCTAAAAGCCCAAGAGCATATCACCTTTTGGAAGAATTAGATACCCAACCATCTGTATGGTATCAAACTAAAGTACGTAACAAAGGATAAAATTTAATTAGATAAATAAAATGCATTACGAATCTCCAATTAGAGAGCCACTTATCCTAGAGGATAAAACGCTACATGATATTACGGAAGACATAGCTCGTCCTGTTGAAGGGAAAGCTAATAAGTGGTGGTGGGCTTTGTTTTTATTTTCGCTTACTGCTTTTGCATGGGGTGCAGGATGTTTAGCATACACTGCTGGTACTGGAATAGGAGTTTGGGGTCTGAATAAAACAGTCGGATGGGCATGGGATATTACTAACTTTGTATGGTGGGTAGGTATTGGTCATGCGGGAACACTTATATCAGCTGTTTTACTATTATTTAGACAAAAGTGGCGTTTATCTATTAACCGATCAGCTGAGGCAATGACTATATTTGCAGTTGTACAAGCAGGACTATTCCCAATTTTTCATATGGGTAGACCATGGCTTGGATATTGGGTTTTCCCCTTGCCAAATACTTATGGGTCTTTATGGGTTAATTTTAATTCTCCATTATTGTGGGATGTTTTTGCAATTTCTACTTATTTAACTGTTTCATTAGTGTTTTGGTACATGGGATTAATTCCTGATTTTGCTATGATACGCGATAGAGCAGTTAAACCAATTACAAAGAAAATTTATACAATTTTATCTTTTGGTTGGTCAGGAAGAGCAAAACACTGGCAGCGATTTGAAGAATTATCTCTTGTTCTTGCTGGTTTAGCTACCCCGCTGGTACTTTCTGTACACACTATAGTATCAATGGATTTTGCAACTTCTGTAATTCCAGGTTGGCATACAACTATTTTCCCGCCATACTTTGTTGCTGGTGCAATATTTTCTGGATTTGCTATGGTACAAACATTACTTCTGGTAATGCGTAAGGTTGTGAATATGGAAGCTTATATCACGATCAAGCACATTGAATATATGAACATTGTTATTATGGTAACTGGTTCTATTGTTGGTGTTGCTTACATTACTGAGTTATTTATTGCATGGTACTCTGGCGTAGAATTTGAGCAATATGCATTTCTAAATAGAGCAACAGGTCCTTATTGGTGGGCTTATTGGGCTATGATGACATGTAATGTGTTTTCTCCGCAATTTATGTGGTCCAAGAAGTTAAGAACAAGTATTGCATTTACATTTTTCATTTCTATAGTTGTTAATATTGGGATGTGGTTTGAACGCTTTGTTATTATTGTGACTTCTCTTCATAGAGATTATCTCCCGTCATCATGGACCATGTTTTCGCCAACCTTTGTAGATATAGGTATTTTTATTGGGACAATTGGATTCTTCTTTGTGCTATTCTTGTTATATGCCAGAACATTCCCAGTAATCGCACAAGCAGAATTGAAGACGATTGTGAAATCATCAAGTACTCAAAGTAAAAATAAAGCGCATGAGTAAAAAAGTAATATACGGAATATACGACGACGATGATGTGATCTTACAAGCGGTTAAAGACATCCGTGAAAAAGGCATTCACGTCAATGAGGTATATTCCCCATTCCCGATTCACGGTCTTGACCATGCATTGGGTTTAAAACCAACTAGGTTAGCTATTACATCATTTATATATGGATGTACTGGATTGTCCCTTGCATTACTTATGATGTGGTATATGATGATTGAAGATTGGCCTATGATAATAGGAGGTAAGCCAAATTTTAGTCTTCTTCAAAACCTTCCCGCCTTTATACCTGTTACTTTTGAGATGACTGTTTTTTTTGCAGCACACTTAATGGTCTTAACTTATTTAGTCAGATGTAAGCTATATCCAGGTTCTAATCAGAAAAGTCCGGATCCTAGAACCACTGATGATATGTTCCTAATGGAAATTGAGTCGAATGGAAATGACAAGGATATTATTGCTCTTATTAAAAAAACAGGTGCAGTAGAAGTTAAAGAAGAAAAAATTGACTAAACGATCTATATAATGAGAAAAGTAATGAAGATCGCATATTTAATTCTAGCTACTATAGTTACCTCACTAGTCCTTAAATCTTGTGGGGCAGATGGTAACCATCCAGGTTATGAGTATATGCCCAATATGTATCGTTCTCCATACTATGATACGTATACTGAAAATCCTATTTTCGAAAATGGTATTACATCACAAACGCCTGTAAAAGGGTCAATTCCTAGAGGATTTATTCCGTTTGAATATGAAAATTCGCTTGAGGATTATTTGAGGGCAGGTATTGAGCTAAATAACCCACTTGAATTAAATTCCCAGACTCTTGAAGAAGGAAAGCAGTTGTACGAAATGTTTTGTAAACATTGTCACGGAGAAAAAGGTGATGGAAAAGGCTCAATTTCTCACCCATTATATAGTGGTGTCCCATCTTATTCTGACAAACTGGCCCCTCGAAGAACAGGAGCTTCAATGAGTGAGTTAAAAGATGGAAATATATACCATGCCATCACTTTTGGATTAAATGCTATGGGACCACATGCAAGTCAGTTAACTCAAGAGGAAAGATGGAAAATAGTACATTACGTTAATGTACTGCAAAAAAGATCTAATTAATAACGATAATAAGACGTAGAACCATGTATACGGTTACTAAAAATACGAAGCTCACTTCATTAGTACTAATGCTTATTGGCGTTGTTGCCTTGGGTTATGGATTTATTCAAGGTGCTGGACACTATACAGATGATGAAGTTACTCACCAAGTTGAGACTTTTGCTCATGATTTACAACTTCATATGGTTGATCATAATGATACTCATCATAAAGTAGTAAAAAGTGCTCATAAATCTACTCACTATCATCATGGTGTTGAAGAGGCTCATTTTACGCCTTTATTTCATAAAATTGAAGAAGAATTTCATTTGCATTTTACAAATGAGGAAATGATGGAGGCTCATGATGTTGAGCATGTTATTCATTCTACAATACATGCATTACATGCAAAAGCTCAACGACCATGGTCGAGTTTATTGGTCGCAGCTATTTTCTTTTTAGGTGCCTCTTTATTGTCGGTTTTTTTTCTTGCACTTCAGTATGTTGCCGAGGTTGGTTGGTCAGCTATATTGAAGCGAGTATTTATGGCTATTGGGTCTTTTTTACCATATGTAGCTGTAGTAATATTATTGATTATTTTGACTGGAGGATTCCATATGTTTGGAAATCATACATACCATTGGATGGCTGACGGGATAATGGATCCTGCAAGTTCAAATTACGATGCAATTATTGCTGGTAAAGAGGCTTATTTAAATTTTGGCTTTTTCTTTATTAGAGCTCTAATTTATTTTGCTGGTTGGTTCTGGGCACTTAAAAAATTAACGCATTTATCTCTTCAAGAGGATATTCACGGCGGTCTTAGTTATTATAACACTAGTAAAAAGATTTCTGCAATATTCATTGTCTTTTTTGCTGTTTCTTCTTCAATGATGGCATGGGACTGGATTATGTCTATAGATACGCACTGGTTCTCTACATTGTTTGGATGGTATGTGTTTGCGAGTATGTTTGTTACCGCTTTGGTTGTGATATTTATGGTAGTAACACACTTAAAAAATCAAGGCCAATTAGAGCATTATAATGAAAGCCATCATCATGATTTAGCGAAATTTATATTTGCTTTTAGTATTTTTTGGACTTATTTATGGTTTGCACAATTTATGCTTATATGGTATGCAAATATACCAGAAGAAGTAACTTATTATATAGCTCGTTTTGATAATTATAAAGTGCCTTTCATGACTGCATTATTCTTTAATTTTGCAGTACCAATTATTATGTTGATGAGCCGAGATGCAAAACGTATTACTAGTAGAGTTTTGATTATTGGTTCGATTATCTTAGTAGGTCATTACTTAGACTTTTTTGTGATGATTATGCCTGGTTCGGTAGGAAGCCACTGGAGTATTGGATTTGTTGAAATAGGTGCTTTTCTTGGACTTTTAGGTTTGTTTATTCGTGTTGTTTCAAACAAGTTATCTACTATGGAGCTAACACCTAAAAATCATCCAATGCTTAAAGAAAGCAAGCACTTCCATATATAAGCTTTTAATATAGTCTAAAAAAAAACCCGCCGATTTCGGCGGGTTTTTTTGTCTAAGCATTTCTAGAATGGTAAGTCGTCTTCAGGACTTGCTGGTTCAATTGGCTCTGTAGGAGGAATGTCTCCAGCTGTTGCTTCTTGCATAGCTTCTACTTTTTGAATTCTCCAAGCATCTAAAGTGTTAAACACTCTTATCTCAGCCGAAGGGTCTTTTTGCCATTCTCTACCACGTAAGTTGAAGAAAATTTCAACTTTATCACCGATACTAAATTGGTCAATTAAATTTGTTTTGTCTTGAACCAATTGAAACATTAAAACTTGAGGGTATTGTTCTTCAGTTTCAATTACAAATTCTCTCTTTTTAAAGCGGTCGCTAATGACTTGTTCATCATGAATGCGCTTAAGTTTTCCTTCTACAGATAGATTGCTCATTTTATACTTGATTTGGTTTTTCAATTAATAGTGTGCTCCAGGCATCTAATACGTTGTTTTCTTGTAACAATTTTTTACAATGATAGTGTAAATTTTCTCTAGTTTGTTCTTCGTCTAAAGAAGATTTTAAAATCTTTACAAGATCTTTATTTCCTTTGAATTTTTCGACATCTTCCATAGATGGAAGTGATTCAACATTTGCTAATTTTGCCAAATCATTTCCGGAAAGAATATCACTATTTCTAATATGCTGTGGAAGTTGATCGTATCCAATTCCAATTTTAGAATTTGGCTTTTGTACTTCGAACAGTGAGGTATTGGAAGCTCTACAATACCAGTTACCACCCATTCTACCAACGAGATCAATTTTGTTGGGGTCGATTTGATGATGCTCATTCAGGATGTTTTCTGAAACATGCATTTTTACAATTTCACAGACCACTAAATTCCCAGCACCCCCTTCTTCTCCTAGAGAAATAATGTCTTTTACTATACACTCCATTTGTACAGGAGATTCTTTTACTCTGTATGGTTTTACCTGAATAGATTCTAAAGGCGTTAAGCCAGATTTAATAAATTCATTAACACCTTCTTTATACTCAGTACTCGAAAGAGATGTTTGTTCGACTATAGGATACGATACAACATTAATGACAACTTCTTTAGTTGAAACTGCATTTTCTAGCGTATGCTTTGTTGTGTTATTTCGTACGCGTCTAGCAGGAGAGAAAATCGCAATTGGTGGATTTGCACTAAAGACATTAAAAAAAGAGAATGGACTTAAGTTTGGACGTCCTTCATTGTTAATTGTACTTACCAAGGCAATAGGACGAGGCCCCACTGAGCTGAGCAAGTATCCGTGTAAATCTTTTGTGCTTAATTCTTTAGGATTTATTTCAAGCATGTCCTTTTAATGATCAAAACAAATGTAGGAATTTACATTGGTGTGCAATATGAAAAATAGAATAAAAATGTTTTTTAGTTGCTGAAGATTAAAATAGTATTAAATTTGCCTCCGCATAAGTTATTAGACTTATCGTTTACCACGCGGATATGGTGGAATTGGTAGACACGCTAGATTTAGGATCTAGTGCCGAGAGGTGTGTGGGTTCGACTCCCTCTATCCGCACTAAGCTTACCTTAACAGGGTAAGCTTTTTTACTTTAAAGGCTATACATTATTCGAGTCTGAAAAACGAATCATAAAGTCATATTAATTATGATACCTTGTCTTTTATTTCTATAAATTTACATTTGTTTAAAATTGTTTCAAGGAATGAAGGTGTTTAAATATGGTGGTGCTTCAATAAAAGATGCTGAGGGGGTAAAGAATTTAGCTGTAATACTTACCAAGTATAAGGAAGATAATCCATTGGTAGTTATTTCTGCTATGGGAAAAACCACCAATGCGCTAGAAGAAGTTGCACGAGCCTTTTATTTAAATCAAGATGATGCGTTAGAGAAACTGAATTATGTGAAGCAGTTTCATAATCATATTTTGACTGAATTATTTGATAAGGGTCATTCTATTTATGACGTTGTTTCTAATTTGTTTCTAGAAATTGAGTGGGCTATAGAAGATGCTCCAAGACCTGATTACTCTTATGAATACGATCAAATTGTATCAGTTGGAGAATTGTTGTCTACAACTATTGTAAGTACTTATTTAAAAGAAATTGGAATTGATAATGATTTGTTGGATGCACGAGATATGGTTAAAACTGACAATAACCATCAAGAGGCTCGAATAGATTGGGATTTAACGAGCAAGTTAATTTTAGAAAAAGTCAACAAAGATCAATTAACCATAACCCAAGGATTTATAGGTTGTACTTCCGAAAACTTCACCACCACTCTTGGAAGAGAAGGATCGGATTATAGTGCTGCTGTTTTTGCAACTGTTTTAGAAGCAAAAAAACTTGTTATTTGGAAAGATGTTCCTGGTGTACTTCATGCTGATCCACGTTATTTTGAAAACCCTAAAAAGATTGAAAAACTTTCATTTCAGGAAGCTATAGAGCTCGCATTTTATGGTGCTACAGTTATTCACCCCAAAACATTACAGCCCTTAAAACGAAATGGGGTTCCATTAGAAGTTCGTTCCTTTGTAAATTTTGATGAAAAAGGTACTTGGATTTCAGATGATGGTGTTACCCAACCAGCCACTTCATTTTATATTTTGAAAAAAAATCAAACCCTATTATCCATTTCTGTTAGTGATTTGGATTTTATTGTAGAGAACCATCTTTCTTCTGCTTTTTTAATATTAGCTAAGTACAATTCCAAGGTAAATCTGGTTCAGAATTCTGCAGTGTCTTGTTCGTTTGCATTAGATGTAGATGATTTGCAAATAGATTCTTTAGTTCATGAATTGTCGGAGCATTTTATTGTTACACATGACTCAGGTCTTGAGCTACTTACTGTGCGTCATTATAAAAATGAAGAGGTAGAAAAATTTCTGAAAGATAAAGACGTGTTGTTAACCCAGAAGAACAGCAAAACAATTCAAGTGCTTTATAAGTGATAATGATTTAAGCGCTAGCCAGTGTAAGTATAGAGCATTTACACGCTGCTTGTTTTTGAAGAGTTTTAATGTATGCCTCAATGGTTGCTCCAGTTGTAAAAACATCATCAACCAAAAGAATATGTTTTCCTTTTAATTTATCGGTATTATCTAGTTTAAAAGCTGACTTTACGTTATCCCATCGTTCCAATCTATTTTTATTTGTTTGACTGGAAGTGTTTTTTATGCGTATTAGCCTATCAGGCTCAACAGGGATTTTATGAATGTTATGAATTCCTTTTGCAATTAAATCACTTTGATTGAACCCTCTAATTTTTAACTTTTTTCGATGTAAGGGTATTGGAATCATACTGTCAAATTCTTGAAAAAAAGCAGCGCCTAATTTAAGTGCTAATTGCTCTGCAATGTAGATGGCTAATTTTTTTTGATTTTGATATTTTATGGAATGAAGAATGTTTTGGACACCCTCTTTCTTTGTAAAGTCAATAAAAAACACCCCTTTTTCTATTTCAACTCTACCACGTAGTGCTTTTTGAATTTTATTTGTGTCAGGGTCAGATTCATGGATCAGGTTTAATTCACATTTCAAGCACAATTCATCTTTTGTATTAATGACAAGTTTTGAACAGGCTCCACAATGTTTAGGGAAAAAAAGATTAAGAATATTATGCATTAACAATACTGAATTATTTCATTAATATGAATTTAAGGATTAATGAGAAATTATTAAATCAAGCACCATTAATTAATTTATCTTTCGAGTAGAAAAAATAGAAAATGGCAACAATCATATCATATAATGTAAATGGCATTCGCGCTGCGCTAAAAAAAGGCTGGGCAGAATGGGCAAGGGCTACAAATGCCGATGTTATAGGTTTGCAGGAAATTAAAGCACAAACCGATCAATTAGATTTATCGATTTTTGAAGATCTGGGTTACCATCATTATTGGTTTTCTGCTCAGAAGAAAGGTTACAGTGGTGTGGCATTGTTGTGTAAAGAAAAACCTTTGCATGTAGAATATGGTTGTGGTATAGAAAAATATGATTTTGAAGGCCGTGTTATTCGAGCTGATTTTAAAGACTATTCGGTTATTTCTGTATACTTTCCTTCTGGGACGACTGGTGGTGTTCGACAAGACTTTAAAATGGGTTTTTTAGCGGATTTTCAGGAATACGTTGGATCATTAAAAAAGCAGATTCCGAATTTGATTATTTCTGGAGACTACAATATTTGTCATGAGGCTATCGATATTCATAACCCGGTTGCCAATAAAAACACTTCAGGTTTTTTACCTGAGGAACGTGCTTGGGTTACCAGTTTTATTGAAAGCGGATTTATAGACAGTTTTAGGCATCTAAATAAAAACCCTCATCATTACTCATGGTGGAGTTATAGAGCTGCAGCTAGAGAACGGAATAAGGGGTGGAGAATAGATTACCATATGATTAGTGATACACTTTTACCTCGATTGAAAAGAGTGGCTATTTTATCTGATGCGAAGCATTCAGACCATTGCCCGATATTGGTCACTATAGAATAGTAAAAAAAAAGACCCGATTCGGGCCTTTTTTATGATGACTATTTAATAGACAATAACTTGTTGGGTTTCTTTGTAATTGCCAATAATACAATTTAAGAAATACAAGCCGGGTTTTAACTTAGGCTTTAAGACGTCTAAATTCAATTGATGCTGACCAGCATTAAAATTGCTGCTTAGTGAACTAATTTCTTTTCCTAAGACATCTATAAGTTTTAGCTCAACCATATGAGGGTTAAGTAAATTAAATTGGATATGAGCATCTCCATAGCTTGGGTTAGGGAATACTTCTAAATGAAGATTGTTAACTATTAATTCTTCTGAACTTAAATTAGGAACACCAAAGCGAATGTTATCGATGTATAGGTATTGCCCATTACTTCCAGAGAATTCAAATAAAGCTTGAACTTGTGATTCCCCTGTCCACGAACTTAAAGATATTCTTTGTTGCTCCCATAAGGATTCTGTTGGGGTAAAATTAAAATATGCGTTTGAAGAAGTTGTTGTTAAATCATCTGTGGTTTTACTCAGTCTATTTATCCATGATTGCCCACAGTCATCTGATATTTTCACGTTTAGTTCATCTTCACTTAGAGCACTTTTACGGGCATAAGCATAATCATAGTATAAATAACATGGAGGTGTAATGTTAGACAGGTTAAATGCAGGCATGTAGGCTTTTCTAGGGGCACCTTGATCTACAAAGTCGGAGCTTCTTATCCGGATAGACCCTTCAGAAGATGAACTTCCTGCTGAATTCCAGGACCATGTCTGTCCTTCAAAATAGTCCTCAATATACCAGTCCTCAAGATTGTTTTCATTAAAATGAATGGTGTTAGGCGCAATTAAAGCATCAGACTGATCCTGAATGTAAATTGCATCTTCGATTGTTTTAGTGTTTACACCACCTGAAGTTGTTACAGAGAGACTTACATCATATGAGCCAGGTTCACTATAAATAATTGTAGGGTTTTCTTCTGAAGAACTAGAAGGGTTTCCACCATTAAAAGTCCATTCATAGCTTGAGGCAGAGTCATAATTCCAAGATAAGTTTTCCCATTCAATTTCTTCTTCCGTACAGCTTATTGATGAGGTACTATAAAATTCTATGTTTGCCAAACAATCTGGCGCATTGTAATCTTCGTGAACGCCTGTTGCCATTAAGTTTTCATCTGTAGGTAAAAGATGTCTGTATATGTTAGAGAAACCAGCCTCTAAATGACCTCTCATGACTGATTTTTGTCCCTCAGTAAACATCTTAGAACATGATGCATAGTCCATGTAATTTTGAACGTTATCTATACTACCACAGGTGTTTTGTGATAAATTACATCCTGACGATCCTATTGTATTTGGCGTGTCTTCAATGCCATCGTCATCAGAACAATTTTCTTCTAAGACTGGGTCATTTGTGCCTCCCCAAGTATGAGACAAGCCTAAATAATGACCTATTTCATGTGTTAAAGTTCTTGATGAAAAGTTCCCTCCACCTGAAGCCCCAATACTTCCAAATTGAGAGGCTCTAACAACAATCCCGGCGTTCGTGTCATTATTTGGTGCTGAACCTGGTAAAAAAGAATAACCTCCCGCACCACTTTCAATGTTTGAGACCACCCAAATGTTAAGATATTTCTTATGATCCCATTTCACCAAATCTTTTACGTTTTCTCCTGCACTATTGGTGAGTTCGGAATATGTTCTGGTGATTCCCTTTGTACATTCTCCTTCAGGGGTTAGTTTGGCCAACTTAAACTCAAGACCTATGTTTGCCACAATATCTATGAATTCAGATACAACTTGTGAGGTATCACTATTTAATTTTTTATAGTCTAGATTTATGATCCGCATTGCATCATGGACTTGTGCGTCAGAAATATTATTGCTTCCCCCATTGTGAATAATATGAACAACAACTGGAATCACATAAATTTCATCATCATTCTTTGTGTTACTATTTTTTAAATATGAGTTAACTTCTTGTTTAATTAATTCTGTTTTTTTTCGTAATGTAGGGTCAGCCTCAAATGCTTTTTCCATCATTTCATCTGTACCACAAGTTTTATAATCTTGTGCATACATGAGTGCAGTTGTAAGAAAGCTGATAAACAATAAATAACGTTTCATAAATTTGGTGTATTATATTCAACAACCTTATTATAGTAATCCCTTTATAACAAATATGTCATGTCATTTGTTAATGAGTTATTTATGCTGAGTATAGATTTGGCACAAATCTACTAAATTAGTGCTGAGATTTATATAAATTTACAGGATGAAACTAAAATATTTATTTGTATATATATTTTCGGTCTCTGTTTTTCAGTCTTGCGTGTCTATAAAGAAGTTTAAAGATTTGGATGCAGATTATTTATCTGCTAATCAGCAATTAGAGACTCAGAAACAAGAACTAAGCGATTTTAAGTTGCTCAGCACTGAATTAAATGAGAATGTATTAAGTCTTTCAAAAAGAGCTAGTTCTTTAGAAGCGGATACTATTGATTTAGGAAAAGCTTATAGAAAAAAAGTTAGAGCGTATAACGATTTGAGCGCATCGTATGAGTTGTTGATTAAGAATAATTCTAATACGATAGCCAAGCAGGCCGAAGAGAATAGAGCACTTATGGAGCGTTTAGGTCAGATGGATATTGATCTTCAGGAAAGAGCGCGCGCGATTAAATCAAGAGAAGAAGAAATGCTCCAATTACAGCAGTTGTTAAAAGAAAAAGATGATAATTTAAGTCGATTAAAAGGCAGTGTTGCCAATGCTTTATTAGGGTTTAAAGGCGAAGGATTAACGGTTGAAGAAAGAGATGGTAAACTTTATGTTTCTTTAGAGAATAGTTTGCTATTTCCTTCTGGAAGTTGGAAAGTTAATGATAACGGTAAAAAGGCAATTGTTGAATTGGCAAAGGTTTTAGTTCAACAATCAGACATTCAAATTATGGTAGAAGGACATACTGATGATGTACCATATAAAGGAACAGGACTTATTAAAGACAATTGGGATTTAAGTGTGATGCGTGCCACTGCTATTGTTCGTATTCTTTCAAACAATAAAGGATTAAAAGCAAATCGTATTACGGCAGCTGGTAAGGGATCGCATAGCCCCTTGGTAGAAAATAATTCGAGCAAAAACAGAGCAGTTAATAGAAGAACAGAAATTATTTTAAGCCCGAATATGGATAAATTAATGGAGCTTTTAGATTAATCGTGTTTCTTTTAAATTAATACGCTTTCCAAAAAAATGTTGGGCGCTTTGCTCAAAAGATTCGGTGTAATCTGACACATGAAATTCTTGTTTTTGATTTATAATTTGATCATTCAATAAATTTGCTTCAGTTAGTTTTTCTCTAATGTATTTCGAAACAATTTTAGCTGAGTTGATTATTTTCACCTGTCCATCATAGTACTGCTTTATTTCATCCTCTATTAGAGGGTAGTGTGTACAACCTAATATTAAATGATCTATGCCTTTTAGTTCTTCTCTTTCTAGGTAGTTTGAGAGAATGGTATTTGATATTTTATTTTTATAAAAGCCCTCTTCTATCATTGGAACCAGTAACGGTGTCGCCATAGATTTTGTTCTAATCTTAGGTTGATTATTATTTATTTTAGTGACGTAAACTTTTGATTGTATAGTATTTTTTGTTCCAATAATTCCTACAGCTTGAGTTTTAGATTTACAGGTATGGTCTACCACCGGATCAATAACATTTACGGCAATCGCTTTTCCATTACAGATTTTTTTTACATCATTAAAAGCAATCGCTGAAGCTGTGTTACAAGCCACAACAATCATTTTACATTTTTGTTTTAGTAAAAAAGAGCTGATGTCTTTACTAAAGCGAACAATAGAATTTGGCGATTTGTCTCCATAGGGAAGGTGTTTGGTGTCACCAAAATACACAATTCGCTCATTGGGCATCAATTTAGCAATTTGATGTCCAACAGTTAATCCTCCTATCCCGGAGTCAAATATTCCTATGGCACTGGTTTTATTCATCCAAAAAAAACATCCCAGAAGGGATGTTAGTTTATGGCATTTTAATTATTCGATGCCTAATTTAGATTTTACCAAAGGCATAATATCTCGTGATTCCTCCCCGTATACTATTGAGCCTAAGCTAATGTCGAAGATGTAAGTATAATTTTGTTCTTTTGCAACTTCATCAATAGCATTTTGTGCTTTTTCAAGAAGTGGAGAAAGTACCTCATTTCTTTTTTGTTGAATGCTTTCTTGACTCGTTTGTTGAAATTGCTGAATACGAAGCTCAAGATCTTGAATTTCTTTAATTTTAGCTTCTTTAACTATATCAGTCATTAATCCTTCATTTGTTTGAAACTCTCCTGCTTTTGTTTGGTATTCACCATACATTGCTTGAAGTTGTGTTTCTAGCATTTGGCTGTATTCTTGAATCGCTTTGTCTGCATCTGCAGTTTCAGGCATAATCATTAAAAGTTGCTCTGAATGAATGTGTCCAAATTTATCTTGAGCAAAAAGCGTGCTTGTTAAACATGTGATTGCTACGAGTACAATTGATGTAATTTTTTTCATTTTTTAATTGTTGAGATTAATAGTCATATCCAAGGTAGTCGAGGATCTTTTCACTTTTGTCTAGGTTTTCGTCAGCATAAAGCATTAATAGGTCACTAGACTTGTCAAAAATAACACCATATCTACCTTGTTCAGCATATTCTTGAATGGCATTATAAATGAGATTTTGAATGGGTCTGATAAGCTCTTCTTGTTTTTTGTAAAGATCGCCATCGGTTCCAAATCTTTGTTGTTGAAGTTCCTTAACATCTTTTTCTTTTTGAATGATTTCATCTTCCCGGTCTTGTCTCATCTTATCCGTAAGTAATACTTTATCTGTTTGATAGGCACGATAAAGTTTATCAATATCTTGGTAACCATTTTCAATTTCTTCTTGCCACTGGTATGAGATGTTATCCAACTCTTGCTTTGCTTGTTTGTATTCAGGAATGTGCTCTAAGATAAACTGAGAATCTACATAGGCAAATTTTTGAGCCTTAATGTTTCCCACAAAAATTAAAATACAGAGCAGTAATAATATTTTTTTCATAACGCGAATTTATATAAATTAAAATTGTTGACCAATCGAGAAATGCGTTTGCCAGCCACTCTTTTGAGTTGCACCTGGAATAGGGTCATAACCATGTGCAAAATCGAAACCTAACAAGCCAAACATGGGCATAAATATTCGAATACCAAACCCTAAAGATCTTTTAACTTCAAAAGGGTTGAAGTCTAAAAATGAGCCCCAAGCATTTCCAGCTTCTGCAAATCCAGTAGCGTATATTGTAGAGCTTGGGTTTAGCGATAATGGGTATCTTAATTCAAGTGTATATTTTGAGTAAATACTTCCACCCGCGGTTAAATGTTGAGATAAAGTGTTGTTGGCATACCCTCTCAATCCAATAACTTCTCTTCCATCCATGTTAAAGCCCATTAATCCATCACCACCAACAAAAAATCGTTCAAATGGTGGTAGGCCGACCTCTGAATTATAATCCATTAAAAATCCAAATGCACTATGTGTCTTAATAACTAAATCAGCAAAAGGGTTGGCATACCAAGTCCCATTAAATTTAATTTTAAAATATTCCAGCCACTCATATTTTTCGTTTAGAGTCATAGTGCTGTAATCTTTTTTATTAAATAATGAATAGGGTGGTGTAAAGTGTCCAATAAATGTAAATTGAGATCCTGTCTTAGGAAAAATAGGGTCAAATATTGAGCTGCGGGAAAATGTTGTTCTGTAACTGATGTTTTTTGAAATCCCATTTGAAAATCCAGGGACTAATGCTCGGTTTTTTAATTTATATTGTTGCACACTAATGGATTGGCTCATAGAGAAATAGTCATCCGGCCAGCGTAGTCTTTTACCTAAACCTAAATTAAGGCCGATGATATCCAATCTATTGTCAACAACATCTGTACTGTAGTCTTGTATTGAGTGGTAAGCAGAAAAATTTAGTGAATTTGGTTTCTTTCCACCTAGCCATGGTTCGGTAAATGAGAAGGAGTAATTTTGGAAAAATGAACCATTTGTTTGAGCTCTAATTGATATTCTTTGTCCATCTCCGGAAGGTAATGGGCTCCATGTACTTTTGTCAAATATGTTTTTTAAAGAAAAGTTGTTAAATGTTAAACCAAGTGTACCTACGACACGTCCAGCACCCCATCCGCCTTGTAATTCAACTTGATCTGAAGGTTTTTCTTCAACGCTATACTCAATGTCTACATTTCCGGTTTGAGGATCGGGTTTAGGGGTAACACCGAGTGTTTGTGGATTAAAATAATTTAGCCGATTTAATTCTTCTTGTGAGCGAATAATATCAGAACGGCTGAAAAGCTCTCCAGGTTTTGTTCGAATTTCACGCATTATTACATGATCATTTGTTTTGGTATTACCTACAACAGAAACTTTATTAATAGTAGCTTGTTTTCCTTCATAAATTCTGATTTCATAGTCGATAGAATCCTCTTCTACTAGTGTTTCTACAGGGTCAATGTTAAAGAATAAATACCCATCATCCATATATAATGAAGTGATGTCTGTTCCCGTTATACTCATTTGTAGGCGTTCATTCATCATTTTTTCATCATAAACATCTCCGGATTTTATTCCCAACAATAAATCCAGGTACTCTGAATTGTATTTTGTGTTTCCTAACCAATCAATATTTCTAAAGTGGTATTTTATTCCTTCTTCAATAGTAATATTAATATCTATTAAATTTGAAGAGATTTCATCTATATTTTCTAAAACAATTTGAGCATCTCTGTATCCTTTCTCATTATAGAGATTAATAATTTGTTCAAGGTCAGTTTTAAAGGCTTTATCTAAAAATTTTGAAGTTTTAAAGATCCTAAAGAATTTTTTTTCTTTTGTTTCTTTAAGTGTACGCTTCAACTTTTTCTCACTAAATTGATTTAAACCTTCAAATGTAATCGAGTTGATTTTTACTTTTTCTCCTTTATTAATCTCTATATCTAAAATAACACTAGACAATGAAGTTGGATCTATAATTTGAGAAGTTTCAACAGTTGTGTTTAGGTATCCTTTGTCTTTAAAGTATTCTAGAATTATATGTTTGGTATTATTTATTATGTTTTCGGTGACTATTTTACCACGAGTTAGTTCGATTTTGTCTCTGATCTTGTCTACTTCTGATTTTGAAGCGCCTTTAAATCCAAATTTCGAAAGTTTTGGGAGTTCTTCTAGGTGGATCTCTAGGAAAACATTGCTTCCTATAACTTTACTTGCATCAATACGTATATCAGCAAATAAATTTTGATCCCATAATTTAGTTATTGCTTTAGAAAGATCTTCCCCAGGGACCATAATTTTGTTTCCAACATTTAACCCAGATAAAGTTATGATTGCGTTTTTGTCTAAATTTTGGATGCCTTCAACTGTAATTCCTGCAATTTCATATTCTACCGGTCTTTCGTAAGAGATGTTTTCTAGGTTGTTACCTATGTTAATCTGCGCAGATAGAGAGACCGGAAGAAGTAGAATCAAACTATATATTAAGAGATGTTTTTTCATTTTAATTTTTTATTTGTTCTGAGGTCTTACCAAATCTTCTTTCTCGACTTTGATATTCTATGATAGCATCTAAAAAATCAGTTTTCTTGAAATCAGGCCACAATTTAGGGCTAAAATACAATTCTGCATAGGCAATTTGCCATAATAAAAAGTTGCTAATTCGATATTCTCCACTTGTTCTAATTAGTAAGTCTGGGTCTGGATAATCGGCGGTGTATAATTCATTTGAGAAATAATCCTCATTAATATCATCAACTTGTATGGTCTTATCAGCAGCTTTTTGAGCGATATTTTTTATCGAATTAATTATTTCTGCTTTTGAACTGTAGCTTAGTGCGATGACCAGTTTAAGTCCATTATTTTCTGTGGTTTCTTTGATGACATGGTCTAATTTTTTCCGACAATTATTTGGTAAGATGTCTTTTTCTCCAATCGTAAAAAGTTGGATGTTGTGTTTTTTAAATGTTGAAATCTCCTTGTTTAAAGAAGACACGAGTAATTCCATAAGTGCATTAACCTCGGTTTTAGGACGATTCCAATTTTCGGTTGAAAAAGCATATAGAGTTAATACAGAGATACCAAGCTCAACAGATGCCTCAACTGTACTTCTAACAGAATTAATACCTTTTTTATGACCAATAGCTCTGAGAAACCCATTTTTTTTAGCCCATCTCCCATTGCCATCCATAATAACAGCAACATGTTTTGGGATACGGTCTTTGTCAATATTTTTAAAAATATCATTCATTATGGGAGTAATTCTTTAGGACACTTTACCGGTCTGTTTTTAATTTTGTAGCTAATCGTAATACCAGTAAAGTTATACCAGTCATTGTTGTTTGGGTTTCCTCTTGTTTTACCAATTATTGCATCATCTGTGCTTTGGTTTGCCATTTCAGTAGCTTCATCTGAAAGTAGGCTTGAATTTACATAGTAGCCACTCACATCATCTATATAGTCTGTTGCCGTTGTTCGCCAAATCCACTCTATACTTAAGGCAATTTTTTCATTAAGATTGGCTTTGTACCCTATTCCGAAAGGAATAGCAAGGCTATTTAGGTTATATTTTTTATTGGTATTTGCCTCTGTTTCCTGTCCTTCAGTTCCTAAATTTTGTAAATCCACCCATTGATTAAGGTTGTTTTGAGCTTGAGGATTGAAGGTGAAAAAAGAAAGACCTGCAAAAATATAAGGGCTATAAATAGTTTTTCTTTTATGGATTTTAAACCGTTTAAAGTTAAATTCGAAACCTACACTTATATCTATTATTTGTGAACGGAAACTAAGATTTCTAGATTGTGTGTTTGGATCATTAGATAAGGCATCGTCTCCTTTTAATCTACCATATAGAATGCTTGATCTAAAACTAAGGTAGTCGTGAAAGTTTATTTTATGAGAAAGACCTATTGCAGGTAATTGATTGCTGAAAATGGCACCTATTTGGTTTTCACCTATGTCTCCATAATATCCTGAACTACCAACAAATAATCCAAGCTCATTTTTTTGAGCTGATGATATTCCAGAAATTAGGAATATTACGATTATAAGGTATTTTTTTAGCATATTACTTTCTCTTAAAGCCTGCAAAGATAATTATTTCATTGTCTTAAGGCTTAATTTCGTTTGTCTAAGCCCCAAAGAAGTTTGTTTCGGAGAGTGCTTGAAAAGTCTTGAGTCTCAGTTTCAATCATATTAATTTTAAAAGATTCTTTTTTAATAGTCAATTCAAGGCCAGCATCCATGGTTTGAATTCTAGAATCAAGTGCCACTAAAAACTGTTTTGCCCGTCCCTCAACTTTCACTTTAATTTCATATTTATCACTAATAACGAGTGGGCGAACATTTAAATTGTGTGGCGCAATAGGTGTAATGATAAAGTTTTCAGAACCAGGCATAACTATTGGGCCACCACAGCTAAGAGAATACCCTGTTGATCCTGTAGGTGTTGCTATAATAAGACCGTCTGCCCAGTAAGAATTTAGATATTGATCATTAATGTAGGTGGTTATAGTAATCATTGAAGTTGTATCTTTTCTAGAGATTGTGACTTCATTTAATGCAAAGTTAAGTTCACCAAATAGTGGTTCCTCCGTTTCTAATTTTATTAGTGTACGTTGGTCAATACTAAATCGCTTGTTAACTAGTTGTTTTATAGTTTTAGGAATTTGGTCTTTAGCAACATCAGCTAGAAACCCCAATCTCCCTGTATTTACGCCAATAATAGGTATTTCGGAATCTCTAATTAGAGTGGTTGCATCGAGAATTGTACCATCGCCTCCTATGCTTATGAATAAGTCAATATTTTTTTTAAGTTCTTCGTGTGAGTTGTATGTTCCTAAAAATAAGTTTAGGTGCATTTGTTGAGAAAGAAAGTTGTAAAATGGTTCATATACTAGAACCTCCATTTGAGCTTTTTCAAGTTCCAAAAAAAGTTCGTGAACAAATGGAGCCACTTCTTGTTGAAATTGTTTTCCGTAAACTGCTACTTTCATTTTTAGATATTCAGATAGCGAATAAATGACTCTAAACGATCGTTTAATCCTTCCCTATGTATGTCTTTATGGAATGATGCTATGATTTTATACTCATAACGTTGAAAAGTTTGAATGATGCCAGATAGTTCTTCTTGATTAAGTTTAATTAAAATTTCCATCAATTTTGAGTTAGATGAATTCGGGAGACACAATGAACTTAATATTCTTGCACCATTTCCTTCCACAATTTGTGCGATTTGCGCTAGGCTATAATCAATTATTCTTACTTGAAGGTGAATGATTCCACCTGGGTTTTCAACTTTTAATATTTCACTTACTTTTTGAAGCAAAATTCTTTCATGAATGCAACCAAGGTAATTATTGTCTTTGTCAACAACCGGAAGAACACTTAGATTTCCATATCGGAAAAAATGCAAAACATCAAATAAATTTTTTTCAGATAAAACTTCTTCCTTCCTGAAGTGTTTTTTAAAGTCCTTTATTTTACTTTTGGGAGGTGCATTTAAAATGACTTCCTCATCAATTAAGCCAAGGAATTTAGATTCCCCAAAGACAGGAATTTGGTGTAGCTTATAGTCATCAAAAAAAGTTACAGCTGTCGAGATGTCATCTGACAAATTGAGCAAAGGAACATCATCTTGTATTAAATCTACTGCAATCATTCAACTTCTGTTTACTACAAACTTAGCATTTTTTCTACTTCTACCATCTCCTTTTTTGTTATTCTTAGTTAATGATGATGTATGGTCGAAAAACTAGGATTAGTTTTGTATAATGGTCAACTAATAACCGTTAACTTATACTTATCTTTATTCACCAAAAATGATTAAAATATGAAACGTTTAAGCGTAAATATTAATAAAGTAGCTACTTTAAGAAATGCAAGAGGGCAAAATACACCTGATTTGATTGAGGTGGCAAAAGATATAGAACGCTTTGGTGCAAAAGGCATCACAGTGCACCCACGCCCAGATGAACGGCATATTAGGTATTCAGATGTTGAGGATTTGGGTTCAGTGCTAACCACAGAATTTAATTTGGAAGGTTATCCTAATAAGTTGTTTATTGATCTAGTAAAAAAAGTTAGACCAACTCAAGTGACTTTGGTACCTGATTCACCCGGAGTCTTAACTTCAAATGCTGGCTGGAATACTAAAGAAAATATGGGCTTATTAACAGAAGTTCTTAGTGATTTAAAAAATGAAGGTATTCGAACATCTATTTTTGTAAGTACAGATTTGAAGTTTATTGAAGGTGCAAAATGTGCTGGAGCAGATAGGGTAGAGTTATATACTGAACCATATGCAAATATGTATAATAAAAACAGTCAAGCCGCAATTAAGCCATTTGTTGAAGCTTCATTCTTTGCTAAGGAATTGGGCTTGGGTTTAAATGCAGGTCATGACTTGAATCTTATGAACTTGAATTTTTTTGCTCAAAAGATTCCTGACTTAATTGAAGTTTCTATAGGTCATGCATTAATATCAGATGCATTATATTATGGCCTTGAAAATACGGTTCAAATGTATTTAGCTAGATTAAATGAATAAAATTCTGCATTCGAAAATTCTTGGAGAGGGTAAACCATTAATTATTTTACATGGCCTGTTTGGTATGTTAGATAATTGGCAAGCTTTAGCTAAAGAGTTTGCTTGTTTTTTTGAAACCCACATTGTAGATCTGCGCAACCATGGAAAATCTTTTCATGCCAATCAACATAATTATGAAGTGATGACTGAAGATCTGCTAAGTTATTTAAACACCTATAACCTAGATGAAGTGTCTTTGATTGGGCACTCCATGGGTGGTAAGGCGGCCATGAACTTTGCCTGTATGTATCCTGATAGGGTTGAA
>TARA_B100001093_G_scaffold27003_1_pt1 | contig 25439 bp, 17 predicted proteins | sample TARA_B100001093 | Tara Oceans TARA_B100001093 (sample SAMEA2623116) | marine metagenome | biome: marine biome (ENVO:00000447); feature: surface water layer (ENVO:00002042); material: "saline water (ENVO:00002010), including plankton (ENVO:xxxxxxxx)" | depth 5 m | reverse complement strand
GCAGAAAACAGTAATGAGGTTTTAATCTATTCAAGAAGGGCAGAAGAAGTTGATTCTATAAACACGCTTAATAAAAGCTTATCAGGACATGTTTTTTCTGATGAATTAGATTTAAAAGCTACTCACAAAAGTAGTGATTTAAGTGCATCTGATGCCATTCTCATTGCTCTGCCAAGTAGAGATTTCCGTTCTTCAATGAAAGCTTTAGACATTAACCTAAGAGAAAAAAAACTAATCAGCTGTACCAAGGGTTTTGAAGAACAATCTGGAATGCTCATGACTGAGATACTAGCGCAAGATTTTGGTGTCAGAACAAAGCAATTATTTGTGCTAAGTGGCCCAAACCTGTCAAAAGAAATATTGAATAAAGAATTAACCGGTACTGTTATCGCAGGTGAAGATACCGATTTTATTAGGAAGTTTAGTCAAGCAATTAAGAATGAATATTTTGTACCTTTTTTAAGTGAAGATAGGTACGGAGTAGAACTTGGCGGCGCTATGAAAAATATCTACGCAATAGTCTCTGGCTATTTTCATCATAAAAGAGTGGGGGAGAATACAATAGGCTTTTTGTTAACAAAGTCTTTAGAGGAGATCAGTGTATACAGTCAAGCGAGAGGCGCTAATCCTTCAACTTTTCTTGGGCTCTCAGGAGTAGGAGATTTTTTCTCTACCGCATTATCAAAAGATTCTAGAAACTACCAATTTGGGCAAAAACTTGCTGAAGGCTTTAACCCTAATGAAGCAATTCTTAAGCTCGGAGATACGGTAGAAGGATATTTGGCATCAAAGGTTGTTTACGAAGATGCACAAAAAAGAAATTTAAATCTAAAGATTTTAAATTTTTTACTAAAACTTTATGATGGCAAAGTTTCAGAAACAGATGAAAAAAATATCTTGGTTCCGAAAGATATTGAATCAGATATAAAGTTTAAGTTTTAGACTAATAATCTTTACCTTTAAGGTCTGATTCTAACTTATAGTCAAAACCTGTAGAGGTCTTAATGCTATCTTTTGAAATATCTAAATCTGCAATATCTAGAACATCTTTATCAAAGTCATATATTGGTTCAATAGTATTATCGATAGCCATCTGTTTATTTTTGGCTCTGTTTTCTGAAGTGTTTTCTTTTTTGTCTTTCCAGCTAGACATTTCTTTTTGACCATATCTTCTTTCAAGAAGCTCTCTAGTTAAGTCCGCAGATATCATTGCTGATGTTGCATTATTTCCGCCAAAGCCTTTTGAGTTCATAAAGACTATATCCCTCTTTTCAGAAAACTCTCTATCTTCCAAATAAAAATCAAGATTGTCTTTTGAAACATCATCTGCCAATTTTGGTATTGTGCATATACCAGTAAGTTTTTGTTTCTCCATGGCACCCAAACCTGACCAAATTTGATCCATACCTGCAGCTCCCATAGTATGTCCAAGTTTAGATTTTACTGATGAAACTGGAAGGTTATCAATACCATATTCCTTGGCAAAAGTAGACAGGATATGGGACTCAGTAATTCTATTCAGTGGTGTGCCTGTACCATGTGCTAGAAAAACAGAATTCTCTTTGATAACTTTGCTTCCAAAAACAGCATCAATATCTTTAAATGTTTTTCCTACTGAAAAATAATTACCAGCACCTGGCCCGGAAATAGATTTTTTATTTCCATCAGCATTTATATTTACATTTAAAAACGATGCTCTAATATTTGCTCCAACTTCCATGGCTAATCTGTCGCTCATTAATATTGCAAAGCCAGAAGATTCACCACAAACCATCCCCATATTGTCCCCGAAAGGTCTGCAGAATTTTCTATAATTGAGTTCATCACCCTCACTCAAAAGCCCTTGAAGGTTTTTCATTCTTTCATCGGTTGCCATAGCCCCCATAGCACAGAACCCAATAAAAGCAGGTGGACCTAAGATAGCTTCGGATGCACCCACAATAACTAGTTCGCTTTTACCATTTTTTATTAATTCAACACCAGCATTTAAGTTGTAAAGTGACGTAGCACAAGCCCCTATAAAATGACCTGTGATACCTAGACTGCCTGTTACATAGGCATTAATGAAGTCAGCTGGCATTTCTGGAAGGGTGAAAGATATTTGTTTAGAAGAAGCTCTTTGGCCAAGTGGGTGTGATGCAAATAAACCATCGCCTGAATATCTATCCATATTCATAACTGCGCACCCTGCAAAACAACCGACCTTATCTCTACCGTATTCATCTATTATCCCTCTGATATCTAAACCGCTGTCAGACATTGCATCAGCAATACCTAAAATTGACATTCCAAGTGCTTTAGGGTGTTGTCTAGAAGGGTAGCTTTTTACTGGATCAAGCTGAAAAGGTAGCTGTGCACAGGCATTTACTTCAAAATCATAATCATAAGTCCAGAATGTTTCCCTGAAGAAATCATAATCTAGCTTTCTCATTAAGGTGTTATCTAAAACTGACTCTTCATTTGCTTTGAGGAAATTTTTTATATCTTTGGTATCTTCTGGCACAAGATCACATAGACTCATTACTGATTTCAAATAATCCAGTTGATCTTGTTCATTTTCCATTCCATATATCATTCTTGAGTAGCTAAGATTATGTGAGGCTCTGCCAGCTGGTGTTATCCCGCCGAAACCAACAAGACAAGGTATAGGTGTTTTAGACATTGAAAGTTTTCTCCATAGATTTGATAGTATTGTATATTAATGTATTGATTGTCATAGGGCCAACACCACCTGGTACTGGGGTGTATGCTGAGACAATATCTTCAATTCCATTCATATCTACATCACCGCATTTTTCAATTGGATGATACCCTGCATCAATAAGAATCGACCCTTTTTTTAGCCCGGTACATTTGATAAATTTTGGCTTGCCGACAGCAGCAATAACTATATCTGCTTGTTTTAAGAGACTGGGTAAATTTTCAGTTTTTGAATGTGCAGTAATTGTTGTAGCATTCTTATTTAAGAGCATAGCAGACATTGGTTTGCCAAGAATTTGGCTTCTACCAACAACAAGAGCAAGTTTGCCACTACAGTCAATTTGATAAGATTCGAGCAATCTCATTATTCCAAATGGCGTACAGGAGCCAAATGAATCAAGCCCCATTGCCATATTACCGTAGCCCAAAGTGGTAACTCCATCAACGTCTTTATTTAATGAAATATTGTTAAAACAAACAATCTCATCAATGCCTTTTGGTACAGGATGCTGCAACAAGATGCCATCAATATTTTCATCTTCATTTAACGCTGAAATGCGTTCAAGAACAACTTCTGTTGTTGAATCCTTATTCATTATGATGGTCTTTGTTTCTAACCCAACTGATTTGCAAGCTTTCTCTTTCATTGCAATATATGTGGCTGAAGCTGGATCATCACCTACAAGAATTGCTGCCAGACAAGGCTTTCTACCGTATTTGTTTGTTAAATTTGATGCTTGAGCAGATAATTTGCTATTACTTTCTTCGGCAACTTTGCGACCATCCAATACAATACAGTTATTCACAAATTTCCCCTTGAGTTATAAGCCCATAGTTTATATGATTTCTCTTTCGGGGCATAGCGCAGCCTGGTAGCGCACCTGGTTTGGGACCAGGTGGTCGCAGGTTCAAATCCTGCTGCCCCGACCAGCGCCAGTAGCTCAGCTGGATAGAGCAGTAGCCTTCTAAGCTATTGGTCGGGGGTTCGAATCCTCCCTGGCGCGCCAATTTGTCTTAGATGCCAATTGATTTATATGATTCAACAAGTTTTTTTATCGAATAAATATATGCAGTAGTTCTTAGGGTTGGATAGTTATTGTCATTCCAAACCTCACTCATATTTTCATATGCTTCTGCCATCATATCCTCAAGACCTGACCTGACTAGATCTAGTTCGGTAGGGCCTTGATTTAATAAATTTTTAGTTTTTGGTGAAACTTTTGAGCCTGTTGTATTCTCGATAACATTCAGAAGGGAAGCATTTTCATACTCTTTTCTTCTTTTCTCCATTCTTCCAAATCTCATGTGTGAGAGATTTCTTACCCATTCAAAGTAACTTACTGCCACACCTCCAGCATTAGCATAAAGATCAGGAATAATTAGTATCCCTCTTTTGTTGAGATAATGGTCAGCCCTAGACGTAAGAGGACCATTTGCTCCTTCACATATAATTTTGGTATTCAATATTTGCTGATTTTCTTCAGTTATTGTCCCTTCTCTAGCTGCAGGTATAAAAATGTCACAACCTACAGACAAAAGTTCATCCCTTGACTTTATTTCAGCTTGTTTTGGATAATCTGCAGGTTCTCTGGAATTCATGATCCATTCACTTATGGAGTCAATGTCTAAGCCCTTAGCGTTATAGAAAGAAATATCTTTTTCAATTATCCCGATTATTTTACAACCATGATCTCTAAGAGCTCTTGCAGCAAAGTACCCAACTTTCCCTAGACCTTCTACGATAATTTTTTGGGAAGATAGTTTTCCTTTAATCATTGTTTTCTTTACGTCTTGTGAATTAAAAAATGAGTTAAGCGCGTAAAAAATACCTCTTCCAGTAGCTTCGGTTCTACCATCAACACCACCCATATTTTCCGGCTTTCCAGTCACACAGGCAAAAGCATTTATGTCTTGAGGGTTTAATCTTTTATACTCGTCAGCAATCCAGGCCATCTCTTTTTTACCTGTACCCATGTCTGGGGCAGGGACATTCAAACTTGGCGATATCAGACCTCTCTTAACAAGCTCCTCAGTGAATCTTCTAGTAATTTTTTCTAGATCTTCATCATCGTATTTAGAGGGATTTATTTTTAGTCCACCTTTTGAACCACCAAAGGGAACATCTATAACAGCATTTTTGAATGTCATTAGAGCTGCCATTGCTTCCACTTCAGAAGCATTTACAGCTGGACTGTATCTTATGCCGCCTTTAACAGGTTCCAGGTGCTCAGAATGAACTGAGCGCCATCCAGTAAAAACCTTTATTCCTTTATTTAATTTGACCCCAAACCTAATGGTGTGAGTGCTGTTACATGATTTAATTTGTTTCGCTAGACCTGGTTCAACACCAAGAATCTCTACAGCATCATCAAACATTTTTGTGACACTTTTTAAAAATAGATTATCTGACCCCATTTTTTTCCCCCTATCAATTGCATAATGATATAATTTTTTTCTTCAAAGGTCATAAAAACATGGTGGGCGTAGCTCAGCTGGTTAGAGCGCTGGTTTGTGGTACCGGAGGTCGAGGGTTCGAACCCCTTCGCCCACCCCAATTTTTAAAGCTTGATTCAAATATTTCATCAATGTTTATCAAATTTATTGGAAAGTTTTAAAAAAAACTATCAAAGTTTTCGGTATTTGACTTAAGTTATTGATTTATATTAAATCTGCTCTATATTCTAAATATGTTCGAAAATAATTTAGTTCCAATGGTCGTTGAGCAAACCTCAAGAGGTGAGCGTGCTTTTGATATTTTTTCAAGATTATTAAAAGATAGAATTATATTCATAGTTGGTGGCATAGATGATTATGTTGCAAACCTAGTTGTAGCCCAGCTTTTATTTTTGGAATCAGAAGATCCCAAAAAAGATATCTACATGTACATTAATTCTCCTGGTGGGGTAATAACTTCCGGCCTATCAATTCTAGATACTATGAATTATCTAAAATGTGATGTCTCAACTGTTTGTTTTGGTCAAGCTGCAAGTATGGGTGCAGTGCTTCTTGCAAACGGAGCAAAAAATAAGCGATTTGCTCTACCAAACAGCAGGGTAATGATCCATCAACCTCTTGGTGGTGCCAGAGGGCAAGCAACAGATATCGAAATTCAAGCTAAAGAAATTCTAACCCTTAAAGAAAAACTCAATAAGATACTAGCTGACAGAACTAAGCAGACTCTTAAGAAGATTCAAAACGATACAGAGAGAGATTTCTTTATGAATGCTGATGAAGCTGTGAAATATGGAATTATCGATGAGGTTCTGAAGGATAGAAAATAGTGTCAGAAGAAAAGACAAAACTCAATTGTTCATTCTGTGGTAAAGAACAAGCTAAGGTAAAAAAATTAATCGCAGGCCCAAATACATATATATGTAACGAGTGTGTTGATCTATGTAACGATATTCTTGTAGAGGAAGACAAAAACGATGAAAACCTAACACCACAAATTTCGAAACCTAAAGAAATATTTTCTTATTTAGATGAAATAATTGTTGGTCAAGACGATGCAAAGAAGAAACTTTCTGTTGCTGTTTACAATCACTACAAAAGAGTTTTCGCTAAGACTTCACCAGATAATGTCGAAATACAAAAAAGTAATGTAATGCTTCTGGGCCCTACAGGATCTGGCAAAACACTTTTAGCACAAACTCTTGCAAAATATTTAGATGTCCCATTTGCAATAGCAGATGCAACATCTCTCACAGAAGCTGGTTACGTTGGTGAAGATGTAGAAAATATTATTCAAAAGTTGCTACAAAACGCTGACTATGATGTGGAAAGAGCACAAAGAGGAATTGTCTATATTGATGAAATAGATAAGATTTCAAAAAAAGGTGAAAACGTTTCAATAACGAGAGATGTTTCAGGCGAGGGAGTGCAGCAGGCTTTGTTAAAAATTATAGAAGGCACAACAGCAGCAATTCCTCCAAAAGGAGGTAGAAAACATCCACAACAGGAATTTATTAATGTTGATACAAAAAATATTTTATTCATTTGTGGTGGTGCTTTTAATGGATTAGAGGAACAAATCCAGAAAAGATTATCCAAAAGCTCCATTGGCTTTAATGCAGAGCTTGGTTCAGATGAAGACACATCTAAAATATCAATGTTTTCAAAAGCCAAGACTCAAGATCTTATAAAATTTGGAATTATCCCTGAATTTATTGGAAGGTTTCCAGTTATAGCTGCACTAGAGGAGCTCACTGAAACCGAATTAGTTAGAGTAATGTCCGAAACAAAAAATTCTATAAGCGACCAATATAAGTATTTATTTCAGATGGATGAAATAACTCTGGAATTTACTACAGATGCTTACGAAGCAATTGCCAAAGAAGCAAAAGACAGTGCTTCTGGGGCAAGAGCTATAAGATCAATATTTGAGGATATTCTTCAAGACTTAATGTTTAATTTACCTTCTGAAGAAGGGAAGAAAAAGATCACAATCGACAAAAAGGCTGTACAAAGAAGAGATCAACCTCTGAGATTACTAAATAAAAAAGTTGCAAATTAATGGAATCAGAAAATTTAAAGCCAAAGGTTAAAATGCCTATGATCCCGCTAAGGGATGTCGTTATTTTTCCAAATACTGTTTCAACTTTATTTGTTGGAAGAGAGAAATCAATCTTTTCGCTCGAAGATGCTCTGCGAAGCAATAAAAAAATATTTCTAATTGCTCAAAACTCTCCATCCAATGAAGAGCCTTCAATAAAAGACTTACCAAAAATAGGCACGCTATCAACTCTTCTTCAAATGATAAAGTTGCCAGATGGAACCGTGAAAATATTGGTTGAAGGCATACAGAGAGCTGAGCTAAAAAAAATAACAACCGATGAGGGTTATTTTGCTGAAATAGAAAAAATTGATGAAGTGCTTGAAGACTCAAAGTACGAAAGGGATTTGCTCTCCACAATTAAAAATCAATTTACAGAGTTCGTGGCGGTATCTAGAAAAGTATCTCATGAGATTATAAATCAAGTTGAATCAATGGGTAGTTTAGCGAAAGCTGTTGATGTCATTTCATCAAATATTCATTTATCAGTACAAGATAAACAAGACATTTTAGAAAAAGTTAATGTTGTTGAAAGATCAGAATTTCTATCAAGTTTGTTGGAGGCACAAATTGAATTAATTGAAGTAGAGCAGCGTATCAGGGGAAGGGTACGTAAACAAATGGAAAAATCTCAAAAAGAGTATTTTTTAAACGAACAAATTAAAGCTGCTCAAAAAGAACTAGGCGATATAAATGATGAAAAAAATGAACTAGACGAGTTACAGAAAAAGATTGAAGAGACAAAATTATCAAAAGAAGCACTAGAGAAAGTAAATACTGAATTTTCTAAGCTGAAACAAATGTCACCGATGTCTGCTGAGGCAACAGTTGTCAGAACTTATTTAGATACGATTCTTGACGTGCCTTGGAATAAAGCAACAAAAATTAATTTAGACCTCAAAAAGGCTAAGGATATTCTTGACGAAGATCATTATGGTTTAAAAGAAGTCAAAGAGAGAATTCTAGAGTATCTGGCAGTTCAAAAAAGAGTAAGCAAGATGAAAGCTCCAGTACTTTGCTTTGTTGGTCCACCAGGAGTTGGAAAGACTTCGCTAGGAGAATCCATTGCAAGAGCAGTTAATAGAAAATTTTCAAGACTATCTCTTGGTGGTGTTAGGGATGAGGCAGAGATAAGAGGGCATAGAAAAACTTATATAGGTTCAATGCCTGGCAAGATCATACAAAAGCTTTCAAAAGCTAAAGTTAAAAATCCTTTATTTCTATTAGATGAAATAGACAAAGTAGGAATGGATCATAGGGGTGACCCCAGCTCTGCGCTGCTAGAGGTGCTAGATCCAGAACAAAACAATACATTCAACGATCACTATCTTGAGATTGACTATGATCTTTCAGAGGTACTTTTTATATGCACTGCTAATTCACTCAATATACCTCCACCGTTGCTCGATAGGATGGAAATTATAAGATTGCCTGGATACATAGAAGATGAAAAGCTAAACATATCTAAGAACTACCTGGTCCCAAAAAATAAAGAGAAAAATGGTTTAGAAGAAAAGGAAATTACATTTAGTGATAATGCAATTCTAAAAATTATAAGAAACTATACTCGTGAAGCTGGTGTAAGAAATCTAGACAGGCAGATTAATAAGATTTGTAGAAAAAAAGTAAAAGACCTTTCTTTGGGTGCCAAGGCTACCAAACTTATAGATAACCGAGTTGTAAGAAATATCCTGGGTGCAGAGCCATTTAAATATGGTCAGCACGATGCAGAAAATTCACTAGGCCAAGTTAACGGTTTAGCCTGGACATCTGTAGGAGGCGAATTGTTGCAAATTGAAGCTGCTGTGACTTCTGGTAAAGGACGTGTAATTAAAACAGGTTCTCTTGGAGATGTTATGCAGGAATCAATTCAAGCAGCTCTAACTGTGGCTAAGAATATAGCTAAGGATAAAAAAGTAGGAGCTGATTATTTTGAAAAGCATGACATTCACATTCACGTGCCGGAGGGGGCAACACCTAAAGACGGGCCTAGCGCTGGTATCACAATGTGCACAGCAATAACATCACTAGCAACTCAAAAAAAGGTAAAAGCTAATTTAGCAATGACTGGCGAAATAACTTTAGCTGGCAAAGTTTTAAAGATTGGCGGCCTCAAAGAAAAACTAATTGCAGCAAAAAGAAGTGGGATAACAAATGTTATTGTTCCCCATGAAAATCTTGGAGATGTAGAAGAAATTGAATCTAATATTCTCAAAGATTTAAATATCATTTCAGTTAAGAATATTACCGAAGTTTTGAAAGAAGCCCTTGTCTAGAGCATTCAAACAGAACAAAGTCAAGAAAACTACCTCTAAATAAAGTTGATTTATTTAGGTAAAAAATCTTGATTTATTGATTTTTAGCGTCTAATGTTATTAAAAGCCTGTAACAAGGCATTTTGAGGAGATTTTATGAATAAGGCTGATTTAATTGACATGGTTGCCGGCGAGACTGGTAGCACTAAAGTTGATGCTGCTAAAGCATTAGATGCTGTTGTAGATGCTGTGACAGGCGCACTTGCTAAAGGTGATTCTGTATCACTAGTAGGATTTGGAACATTTTCTGTAAGACACAGAGCTGCAAGAGAAGGGATAAACCCACAGAATCCAACACAAAAGATTCACATACCTGCAGCAAACGTACCAGTTTTCAAAGCAGGTAAAGCACTTAAAGCTTCAGTAAACTAAATTAAACTGAGTGATCAGTTTCTTACGGGAGAGGCTACAAGGAATTGTAGCCTTTTCTTTTCTAGGTATAGTTGCCCTAACGTTCGCGTTTTTGGGGCTACCTACTTTCACGCAAAATTTTAATACCAATGATTACGCTCAAATTGGGAAACATAGTATTTCTCAATCTGAATATTTCAGAACCAAAGCACAAGTAGAGCAAAATCTAAGAAATCAATTTGGGGAAGGATTAAATTTTTCTGACCCTGCAATTATAGATATCGTTTCAAACTTAACCAATAATTCAATTATCGAGAAATATACACTTATAAATCTTGTAGACGATATAGATATTCAAGTTCCAGCAAAATACGTTGAGACAGAATTATCAAAATTAGAGGCTTTTCAAGTAGATGGAAAATTTAACCAAGACTTATTTAAAAATTACTTGATTAACTTCAATCTATCGAAAGAAGATTTAATGGAAGACTTTGAGTCAGATCTTAAATTAAATTTAGCAGTGTCTTTACTAGATGCAACCTCAAGTTCTTATGATAAGTCTGTTAGCCAATATTTAGAGCTTTTAACGGAAAGAAGGTCAGTTACCTTTGTTGAACTAAATTCAGATAGTGTGACAAAGAAAATAGAACTTACAGATGAAGCGTTACAAAATTATTACAATGCGAATGTTGAATCTTATGCAATACCAGAAGCCAGATCATATTTGTTATTAGATTTGAATAAAACAAAAATGGATCTAGGAGTAACAGATAAAGAACTTAATGAAGCTTATGAATTGTTTTTAGAAAATTTGCCAGCGCCAGAGAAAAGAGTCTCACATGTAATGGTCGTTAAAGATAATTACGAAAATGAAGAAGATTACACTGACAAAGTTACGCTCATTACAAACTTAGTAAATACAAGCACATCAGATTTCTCACAGATTGTGGAAGATTACTCAGACGATTTGGGGACGAGAGAAACTTCTGGCGATCTAGGTTTTACAAATGGAGAAGTTTTTCCATCAGAGTTTGAACAAATAATTAGAGACCTAGATTTAAATGAGATTTCAGCTCCCATAAATTTTGAAAACAATACCCACTTTTTAAAAATAACAGAATTAAAAGGTGCTGATGCAATATCGTTTGAGGACAGAAAGCAAGAACTCACAAATGAGTTAGAACAAATTAGCTTTGAAGATCAAGTTGCTCAAATTTCAAGTAACATAACATTTTCAGATTTCTCTTATGATGAGGTATTTGCATTTGCTGAATCCAATAACTTGGAACTAACAGACGTTAAACAGATACAAATTGATGAATTGCCATTCAGTTTTGAAAACTCAAACACTGTTATAGGCACTGCAATAAATAGCTGGTCAAGTCCATTAGAGGTTTCTTTCGACAACTATTCTTTTGTTTATGTTTATGAAGTAAAAGATAAAACTTATGAGAGTTTTAATGATGTGAAAGTTTCGGTACAAGATAAATTAACAAATGAAATGAAATCAGAATACCTCAATGAAATATTTGCAAGCACAGAAGCTTTGCAATTAGATGAACAATATTTGGGTGAATCTTTTGACGTAGATAATTTTAAAGTAGAGAGTTTTAAAGGCATCAACAGATCAACATCACTTCTATCAAGCGATATTGTTGATAAAGTTTTTAATAACTCAGAAATTGGAGTAGTTCAGAAAGAAATTACAACCAATGGCCTTCTAATCTATCTCGTAGATGAGCGTATCAAAGGGGATCCAAATGGTGTCTCAGAAGAAGACAAACAGGCTATTTTAGAAGAATCTAAAAGAACAAATCTGCAGTTAGCTTTTAATGAGTTAAGAAATAAATATGGATTTGATGAAAAGATTTCAATAAGCAATCAATTTGCTAATCAAAACTTGTAGCCTGGATATTATAACCACCATCCACGTAAATAGTCTGCCCTGTAATACCACTAGACATATCGCTTAGCAAAAATGCAGCAGTATTGCCTACTTCTTCAGATGTGATATTTCTTGCTAACGGTGTGTTGGTTCCATGTTTATTGAGCATAGACTTGAAACCTTTGATACCTGAAGCAGCTAATGTTTTTATCGGCCCAGCGGATATCGAATTTACCCTTATACCCTTTGCGCCAAGAGTCGCTGCAAAGTAACGAACACTTGCTTCAAGACTTGCTTTTGCCATACCCATAACATTGTAATTAGGTGTAGCTTCTTGTGATCCTATGTAGGTCAGAGTTATAACCGAACTATTTTCACTCATATGAGGATAAGCTTCTTTAACCAATCCTGAGAAGCTGTAGGAACTGACATCATGTGTTATCTGAAACCCTTCTCTAGTGATGGCTTCTTCTATATTTCCAGAAATTTGATCTGCTGGTGCAAAACCAACAGAGTGTACGATCCCATCAATTTTCCCCCATTTGCTTACAGCTGTGGAAATTAATTTTTTAATATCAGCATCACTGGCTAGATCACAAACTTGTGTAAAATCTCCACTATTAGCATTTGAAAATTCATTGATAAACTTTTCGAATCTTTCATTTTGATAACTAAAGCCTAGAGTTGCACCGCTTTTATGAAGCACGCTAGATATAGCAGCCGCTATTGAGTATTTATTAGCAAGACCTACAACTAAGATTTTTTTACCTTCGACCATGATTGAATTATAGTCCATTTTGATTATTAATAAAATTACGTTAAAAACTCTTAAAAGACAGTAAAATTGAGCTTTTTAGTAGTTTTTAGTCAAAAAAGTGTTAAAAATGGCTCTTTTGTGTCATTTATATGGCAAAAATGTATTAAAGGCCCAGCAAATTAGCTATGATGGGAGCATATTAACTTTTTAAAAAGGTATTAATATGAATATATTTAAATATTTAATGAGCTTGCTCGTTATTGCTACTTTCTCACTGGGTATTGTTGCTCAAGAAGAAGATGGCGATGTTGAGGAAGTGGTTGTTACAGGTTCAAAGATTAAGAGTGCTGATTTGTACTCTTTTGCGCCAGTAACAGAAATTACTGCAGAGGATATTGCAGTAACAGGTAAAGCCTCTATCGGTGAAATCCTGCTTGAATTACCTAGTCAAGGTTCTGGTCTTTCCAGAACTTACAACAATGGTGGTTCTGGTGCGGTTAGAATCGATATGAGACATCTTGGTTCAGGTAGAAACTTGATCCTTGTAGATGGCAGAAGATGGGTAAATTCAGGTCAAGGAGCTAATGGTTCTGTTGATTTGAACTCAATACCGTCTGCCATGGTAGAAAGAGTCGAAATCCTAAGGGATGGCGCGTCAGCTGTTTATGGTTCTGATGCGATTGCTGGTGTTATCAACATTATCACTAAAAGTGATTACACAGGTACTTCAGCTACATACCAAATGGGTGAATACTTTGACGGCGGTGGTGAATCAGAAGTGATGACATTTACTGTCGGTGAATCTTTTGGTAAAGCATCTTATATTGCTGGTGTCTCAGTTGTTGACTTAATGAGTCTTGGCAATGGAGAAAGACCAGAAACGAATGCACACCCTGCAGTTGGTTCTTCTGGAACACCTCAAGGTAGATTTGCATATGGCGATATCGGTGGTGGAACAGCTGGCTGTTCAAACTGGACTGTAAGAGAAGGTACTCCTGGTACTAACCCTGCAACTGATTTCAGATGCTGGTCTGGCGGAACTGGTGATGATCCAGAAACAGGTGGAGATAGATTCAACTATAACCCTTATAACTACATAGAAACACCAAGTAAAAGACTAAATGCTTTTGCAAAGATGACTAGAGAATTAGAGACTGGTCAAACTTTAAGAGTTGATTTCATGTATCAAAAAAGAGATTCAGACAGACTGTTAGCTCCAATGCCACTTTTTTATGGTTTTGGTGATTTCGGTGGTAGTGAAGGTATCGGTGCAGGAAACCCTTATAACCCATTTGGCATAGAATTCTGTGACCTCAGTGGTACTGCAAACGATGGTAGAACTTGTGATGATGCAACATTAGGCGCAGGTAATTATGCTGTTGGTTGGTTTGGTAGAAGAATGTTAGAGACTGGAAACAGACTCTATACTGATGATATTGAAACATCCAGACTAATGTTATCTTTAGATGGCATGGTGATGGGTTTCGATTACTCAGCATATTTTTCAAAAGCTACAAATAATGCTTTAAACACTACAGATGGCTTGCTTGATACTGGAGCTGTTAAGAGAGCATTAGCTTCAGATTGTGGTCCTGATGGAAATGGAACAACTTGTTTGAACATTTTCGGTGGACAGGGAGCTGATAGTGCTTATATAGGAAATGGTCTATGGTCCGGTTCAGGTTCAATTACTCCTGAAATGGCAAGAGCGATTTCTTTCCAAGCTAAGAGTTCTGGTGGAAACCAAATGACAAACTATGGTGTCGATCTAAATGGGTTGCTTTTTGTTAATCCACAAGGATTTGATGTTCCAGTCGCTTTTGGTTATGAGCACAGACAAGAAGATGGATTTAATTTCCCAGATGCATTTATTGCTAAGGGTCTTTCCTCTGGTAACGCTAACCAACCAGTCTCTGGTGGTTTCGAAGTAGATGAGCTATATGGTGAAGTAGTCTATAAAGTTCATGAAATGCTTGATTTCACAGTTGCTTCAAGATGGTCAGATTACTCAACATTTGGTTCAACAACTAACTCTAAGTTTGGTATGTTGTTATCTCCAACTGCTGATCTGAAAGTCAGAGCAACATTTGCGGAAGGTTTTAGAGCTCCAAGTATTGGTGCACTCTACAGCGGTAATTCAGATAGTTACCCTGATCTAGCTGACCCATGTGATGTTAACGCAGCAAACTTTACAGGTAACGCTGATGGTACACAAGTAGGACAATGTCTTGCTGATGGTGTTCCAACAGGTTTCACACAACCAAATACACAAATTCGTATAACAGTTGGTGGTAACCCTAACGTTGCTCCTGAAGAATCAGAAAGTTTCAACTTTGGTGTTGTATATCAACCATCAAATGTTCCTGGTTTAAATATGTTTGCTGATTATTATGATATTGAAATTACTAACTTGATTAGTTCAATTGGATCTCAATTAATCCTAAATGGATGCTACACAGGTAGTACTCCAGGGTATTGTGGTTTAGTTGACAGACTTTCAACTGGTTTTGTTGCTGATCTAAGAGATACTACAAATAACGTAGGTACTCTTGTGACTTCAGGATTAGAAGTTGGTGGTTCATACTCATTCACAACAGCATACGGTGATTTTAATCTAGCAGTAGATGCAAGATCATTAGATACATTTGATAGAACACTAGCTAACGGCGATGTACAAATGGCTGCTGGTTATGTGTTAGGTTCAGATAGAAACAACTACGTTGATTTCAAAATGAACACATCATTGTCATGGTCAATGGGTAATATGTTTGCTTCAGCAACTTTACAACACTTCGGTGAAGGTAAAGGTGTGGCAAACGATCCTCCAACTATGACAGCATCTGGTCTGGTAACAGAAGACGAAAGAGATATTGAAGCTATAAGTTATTTAGATCTTCAGTATGGAATGGTCGTACCAGAATACAATGCTACTGTAAGAGTTGGTGTGGATAACTTGATGGATGAAAATCCAACATTTTTCCCAGAATCATTTGCTAATGACTTTGACCCTGCGTACAGAACATGGGGTTCAATGCATTGGTATGCAAACGTTTCTGTAAACTTTTAATCGATTTATTCGATGAATTAAAGGGTTGCTTCGGCAACCCTTTTTTTTAGAAGTTATCTTTTCTTAATCTAAGCTCAGCAAACTGATCAAGAGGTTTCATATTTTTTATCTCTGAAGGAATTATCTCTAACAGAAACGGATTAATTTTTCTTTCAAAAGCTAGTGTGGTTGGTATTGAAATTCCGCCATTATCTAAGATGCCCTTTAGTTTTTTTACGTATTGGTTTACAAATTCATTATCAATCAGAGAGGATACAAATTTGAGATTAGAATAAGTATATTCATGGGCGCAGTAAATTAATGTTTCTGGTTCTAAGGCATTAAGTTTTTGTATGGAGTCATGCATTTGCTCATATGTGCCTTCAAATAATCTTCCACAACCAGCAGAAAAAAGAGTATCACCGCAAAATAAAATATTATTTTTATATTCCATATAAGATAAATGATCCAATGTGTGCCCAGGAGTTGCTATGGTTTCAAATAGATAATTGAGTGTCTTAATCTTAGAGCCTTCAGAGACATGAATATCAATGCCAGCAATATCACCTTCAGGCCCATATACTTTTCCACTCATAAAGGGTTTAAGCTCTAGAGTTCCTCCAACATGATCAAAATGATGGTGTGTCAGAAGAATGTCTACTAAATTTAGGTTCTTTTTTTCGATGATCTCAAGTACAGGTTTTGCTTCTCCTGGGTCAATCAATGAAATATTATTGCCAGATTGTAGCGCCCATATGTAATTATCTGTATATGCGGGTATGTGAAAGATACTCATTAATTTATAATAAACACTTATGTCTATAAAAGTATATACAGATGGAGCTTGTAAAGGTAACCCAGGTTTAGGTGGTTGGGGAGTCTACATTCAAATCAATGGCTCAGAAAAAGATCTTTATGGTGGTAGTCCTGAAACCACAAATAATCAAATGGAAATGCAAGCAGCTTTAGAAGCGCTTAAATATCTAAAAGATCAAAATACAGTAATTGAGCTTTACACTGATTCTAACTATTTAAGGCAAGGTATAACTGAATGGATCCATAAATGGAAAGTAAATAATTGGAGAACTGCAGCAAAAAAACCAGTAGCGAATAGAGAGCTTTGGATTCAAATTTCAGAGTTAAATGAAAAAATGAATGTTGAGTGGCATTGGGTAAAAGGGCATGCTGGTGACCCGGGTAATGAAAGGGCAGACTATCTTGCTAATTTAGGAACTGAGAATGTCTAATAGATTAATATCATTTGATACAGAAACAACAGGCTTGTATTTTGATCAAGGAGATCGAGTTGTAGAGATTGGTGCCGTTGAAATAATAGGTAGAAATAAAACAGGGAAAGAGTTTCAAACTTATATAAATCCTGAAGGCCGAGAAATGAGTGCGAAGGCAGCAGAAATTACAAATATCAATGATAATCAACTCACAGATAAACCATTATTTAAGGATATTGCTGATAAATTTATAGATTTTGTTAGAGGCGCAGAATTAATAGCACATAACGCAAACTTTGATATAGGTTTCGTCAATAATGAACTTAAACTCATCAATCATGAGATAAAAGATATTACAAATATTTGCAAGGTCATTGATACAGTTGTTTTGGCTAGAAAAGCTTTTCCTGGTCAAAAGAATAATTTAAATTCACTATCTGCAAGACTTGGAGTATCTGGTTATGATCGTACTTATCATGGTGCATTGTTAGACGCTCAAATTTTAGCAGACACATATTTGCACCTTACTGGTGGGCAAGTTACATTTGATCTGTCAGAATCTAAAACACCAGAAGCATTAGAAGAGGTTACAAATCAAGTTGAAGATATAAGTTTTAATTCCTTTAATGCTGGTGGTTCTGATTTAGAAGAGCATAAGAAGTTTTTAGATATTTTAAGTAAAAAAACAAAACAGGAAGTTAATTGGTAGATTATGAAGGTTATAACTAGATTCGCCCCCAGTCCCACAGGCTACCTTCATATAGGTGGAGTTCGAACCGCCTTATTTAATTACATTTTTGCTAAAAAACACAAAGGAACCTTTTTAGTTCGTATAGAGGATACAGATAAGGAAAGATCAAAAAACGAATATATAGAAGCAATTATGGAAGGGCTAGACTGGATAGGTCTACATCCTGATCATGAGCCATTGAAACAGAGCGACAGGTTTGATACATATCGGGATGAAGCAAATAGGCTTATTGAAGAGGGGAAAGCTTATAAGGATGATGGTGCTGTAAGGCTTAAAGTGCAAAAAGATGGCTCAACAATCGTTAATGATCTAGTTTATGGAAGTATAGAATTTCCAAATAAGGAGCTTGATGATTTGGTAATCTTAAGGAGTGATGGCTCACCTACCTACCATTTTTGTAATGTAATTGATGATAATGCTCAGGGCGTAACTCATATCTTTAGAGGCGAAGATCATTTGCCTAATACGCCCAAACAGATCCAAATTGTTAATTCCCTTGGTTATGTTGGTTTTGAATATGCACACTTACCACTAGTTCTTGGAGAAGATAGAAAAAGACTCTCTAAAAGACATGCTGCCACAGACCTCATGTCCTATAAACTAGATGGCTATTTGCCAGATGCTGTTTTAAATATGCTGGCAAAGCTTGGATGGTCCAATACAGAAGAAGATATATTTTCTATCGAACGATTAATAGAAATCTTTGATGTTAAAGACATTCAAAGGGCTGGAGCTGTTTTTGATATTGAGAGACTTAATTTTGTAAATCAGGCTCATATTGCTGCAGCTGATATATCTGAGCTTAAAAACTTATTAGAAAGTTTTAATAAATCTAATAATTTCGATCTTTCTGATCATCATGACTCTGACTACTTGCTTGAACTGTGCAAGGGAAGTGCAAATAATCTAAGTGAAATTTCATTATTCATAAAACCATTTATTTCTGATTTTGAAGAATACAACGAAGATGATTTTAATAAACACTTAGCTAGCGCTGGCATTGTCATAAATTATTTTATAGAAAACCTTGATAAGCTTGCTAGCTGGGATGAGGAATCCATTGAAAATGTTATAAGTGCTGCAAAACAAGATTTAGAATTACCAATGCCTAAAATAGGGCTGCCTTTAAGGGTTGCATTATTAGGCAGAGCTAAGTCTCCTCAACTTAACTCAACAATTTATCTTATCGATAAAGAAAAAGTTATAGAGCGTTTAAAGAAAGCAGCAAAAATTATTGAATGCTAACTTTTGCATCTGGCCTTCTTAAGTCTGCAAACCCATACCTAATGCCATCTTTGACTTCAATGCTTTGAGAGCTTCCCATTGTGTCAGATACCTCTAATTTATGGCCGTAAGATCTAAGAATTCTTAATGTATCTTCACTTAAGAATTTTTCATATTCCATGCTTAAGCTCTGTGAGTCTTGATGAATTCTGGGCATCATTGATGCAGCACCAATATCTAAATTAAATTCAATGCTATTTATAAGCACTTGAAGGATAATTCCTGGTATTTGTGAGCCACCTGGTGACCCAGTAATTAGCTCTAGATTTCCTTTTGAATCAAACACCATGACCGGTGACATAGTGCTCATAGGTCTTTTTAATGGATCAAGTTTATTCGCAGGTGAGCTACTTCTAAAATAGGAATCTCTGATGCCATAGCTATGCGCAAAATTATTCATCTGATTATTGGTCAAAATTCCTGTTCCTGGAATGGTTACACCAGAACCAAATGAGTAACCTAGTGTATAAGTGACTGAAACTGCATTTCCTTCTTTATCCATTATGGAGAAATGTGTTGTATCTTTAGACTCTATATAGGAGTTATTTATAGAATCTCCGGTTCTTGCTGTTCTCTTTGGGGTGAATGCTTCTTTTAATTTTATTTGTTTTGCTTTTTCACAAGCTAATTTTTTAGACAAAAGCATATCATATGGAATCTCTGAAAAATTTGGATCACCCACATACTTTGATCTATTGTGGTGGGCAAATTTCATTGCTTCAGCTAAAAGATGATAAGTTTGAGCACTATTAGGAGCTAATTTAGATAGCTGGAAGCATTCAAGGATATTCAAAGCAGTAAGTATTACTACTCCACCTCCAGATGGTGCCCCCATAGCAAAAATTTTCTTACCTCTATAGTCTGTTCTGATTGGCGCATACAAATTAACCTTGTAGCTTGCAAGATCTGATTTTCTTATTAATCCACCATTCTTAACCATCTGATCATTGATAAGATCTGCAATAGGACCAGTATAAAATCCCTCACGACCCTCTATTTGAATTATTTTTAATGTCTTTATTAGATCATCATTTTGTAGTTTTCCGCCAAGCGATAGGTTCTTTTTATAAATATTATTAGACTCGGGATCATTCTTAATATATCTACCAGTATTAATTGCTAAATATAAATCCTGTGTAATAGGAATTCCTTTTTCTAGTAAATCTATAGTTGGTTGTATGAGATCTTTCATGGGCAATGAACCATATAATTCATGAGCTTTAAAAAGACCTGCCACGGTACCAGGAACAGCAACAGCCTTATAACCTTTTCTAGTTACATCATCATTTTCTGCTTTAGCATCTTGATAGAATTCTCTTGTAGCTAGTTCTGGTGCCATAGATCTAAAATCTATTGTTAAAATTGTCTTATCTTTAGCAATGTAAACTTGCATAAAACCACCGCCACCTATATTTCCTGCTCTTGGTAATGTTGCAGTCAAGGAGAAGCCTACTGCAATTGCAGCATCAACTGCATTCCCCCCTTTATTTAAAATCTCTACACCTACATCTGAAGATAAGTAGTTTTGTGAAACAACTATTCCTGAATCAGTATAAGTAGGATGGAAGGGGTGAGGGTAATCTATCAGGCTAGCTTGGGTATATGCAAAACCTGAAGTCAGAAGAATTAACAACCTAATCATTTAGAATATTAATGGTAAAACGTAGGCTGAGAAAATTGTTACAACAACAATACCAACGATATTTATATACAAACCAGCTTTCATCATTTGCCCGATACTAAACTTTTCTGCCCCATACACAATTGCATTAGGAGGAGTGGCCACTGGTAGCATGAAGGCACAGCTTGCTGCCAATGCAACAGGTATTGCAAGCTGAGCAACCAGACCTAAATCATTTGTTCCATCAGGCAATAAATTGCTTTCAGCTGTAGCTAAGATAATCATTATTGGAACAAAAGTAGCTGTAGTAGCTTGATTACTTGTAAGTTCAGTTAAAAATACTATCAATGCGACAATTAGCAGTATTAGTAGCACAGCATTAATATCTGGAATTAAGCCTCCAATCCATTTGCCAAGACCTGAATCCATGATTGCATTTGCCATTGATAAGCCACCACCAAAAAGTATCAATATTCCCCATGGTAGTTTTGCAGTAACATTCCACTCTATAAGACCAGTACCTTTCGAAGATCTTGTTATAAAAATAGCTAGGGCAGCAATTATTGCAATACCATAGTCAGTAAGACCGCTTAGTAAGAAAAAATTATCTAGAAAATCTCTAGTGATCCAGGCTAGGGCTGTAAAAACAAATATAAGCAGTACATTTCTTTCATCCTTAGACATGGTTCCTAATTCAGCGTACATTTTGTCTAATGATTTTTTTGTTTCTTCATTCCCACTTATGTTTATTGGAAAAATTATATTTGTTAACAACCACCAGCCAACAAGCAACATAATCACTGAAATAGGTGTTGCAAGCAACATCCACTGATCAAATGAAATTTCTAATCCTTGTTCTTGGATAAGGCTTATAACAACAATGTTGGGACCAGTTCCTATTGGTGTAGCCATACCTCCTATAGTTGCAGCATAAGCTATACCTAACAACAATGCTGTTTGAAAGTTTTTAAAATCCTTATCTAAAGAAGTTGTATTACGCACTACACCTGCGATTGCCAATCCAATTGGAAGAAGCATTAAAGTGGTGGAAGTATTCATGATCCACATACTTATTAAAGCACTTACAAGCATAAAACCACCAATTAAATACTTCGCATCAGTCCCTATGGAAAGAAGCATTTTTAAGGCTATTCTTTTGTGAAGGTTAACTTTTTCAATAGCTAGAGCCAAGATGAATCCTCCTAAAAATAGAAAGACATTAGGATGTGCGTAAGGTGCTGCTACCTTAGTAAAAGCGCTCTTAGCAGGATTAGCTGCTTCACTGAAATCGTAGATTCCTAAAAGTGGAAATAAGGCTAAAGGTATTAGAGCAGTGACAGGTAAAGGGATCGCTTCTGTTGCCCACCAACTTGCCATCAGCAAAACTACCCCTGTGACGTGCCAGCCAGACTCTGACAGTCCAGTCGGTGGTGTAGTTAATAAGGTGAAAAAGAGAATAAATAGTCCAACGAAAAAACCTATTGTTTTCGAATTAGACAAATTTATCATAAAAAAAGGCGCGAAATTAATCGCGCCTTACAAGATTAAATTTAGTACGTAAATCTAAGATCTAAGTAGAAGTTTCTTCTCAAATTATTATCTAAATCTTCGAAGTAACCCATTCTAGAAGAAGCTAAAGGAGCTCTTCTGTCATGCCAGTTATTGACACCTACTCTTATTCTTAAATCACCATCATTAAAATTAGTGTAGTAGTCGCTGTAAACATTCATTGTTTTGAATGGAGTCACAGCCCACATTGAACCTGCACTTGAAATAGTTCTATCTTCATAGACTGTACTTCTAGCATTTTGGTTTACACCAAGGGCCCAATCACCACGTCTAAATCTAATAGATGTATATGATTTTCTTTTTGGAGAACCATTGACAGCAAGAATATCACCAAAACCGTCAATAGCAGTTACAGGTAAGAAGCCTGAACTCATAGCAGCATCTAATGTTGAGAGTGTCTCACCATATTGTTGCTCTCTCTTAGTAAGCATTGAAACTTGATGTTTCATTGAGAATTTACCAATTGCTGTGTCAACATCATAGTAAACACCTAAGTCAGTACCTTCTACAGATCTATCATTCAAGTTTGCATAGTTATCTTCAACTCTTTCAGCTAAACCAAATGGACATAAACCAGCTGCTAAGAAAGAAGCAGCATTATCTGGATCTTGTCTTACAACTGCAGGGTTGCTAACAACAGCACCACAGTTATTTATATCATTTGATTCAAGTCTTAAGAAAAGGTCTAACAGCATATGGTTTTCTTCACCAAACAAACCAATTGTATTTGTTGAATCAATTGACCACACGTCATAGGTAATTGTTAGATTATCTGTAGGCTCAATAACAATACCTACAGTTCTATTTTCAGACTCTTCTGCTGTAAGTTTTGAACTACCCATAGCTTGTCTTTGAACAGAATATCTACCATCAGAATCATCAGTATCAACACCTAAAGCGATTGCATATTTAGTAGCTGCATCATTTCTTGTGTTGTTTCTAACAACCATGCTTTCATTGATAGTAATCATGTTAGGAGCTCTAAAAGTATCTTGTTGGGATCCTCTGATCTTTACAAGATCATTAACTCTCCAACCAAAAGCTACTCTTGGAACACCAGTGCCTTCAAAGTCAGTGTAAGCTTCTTGTCTGTAAGCAAGTTGTAGATCAAATTGCTCAACAACAGGAATATTCATTTCTGGACTTACCAATGGTACATCTAGCTCTATATATATTGAGTTAACATTTCTATCACCGTTACTATCTGGAGTAGGGCTACTGTTTGCTAAATCAGAAACATATGGATATGAATCACCGGCACTTGTTGAAAGTTGACCACTTGTTTTTCTTTCTGTATAGACGATAGTTCCATCTAATCTAGGGTCTCTATCATCAACAAATGTGTCAGCTCTTGTTTCTAAACCAAAAGCCATACCAACATCGCCACCTTTAATTGAAAAAACATCAGGTTTTGACATTCTTAGATCAAGTGTAGTCATAGTTCTTTCATTTGCTCTGAATGCGTCAACTACAGCATCTTGAATATTTCCAGGTGTGTAATCAATAGGGTTATGTGAAACAAAACCTGTTTGATAGACACCACCACCATTGAATGGATTGTATGCACTAGGGCCTTCTCTATGTAACAAAGCATCCATTAGGGTGTTTGAAACTCTATTGTGTGTTACATCAAATGCTTCAGCTGTAGAATAAGAAACTGCTGATTCCCAGTCCCAACCTTTATCTGTAACGCCTCTAACACCAACAAGATATCTATTTGTTTCTTTATCGTTATCGACGATTCTTGGACCTGCATCAACAAATCTGTAGTTATCCATAAGAAGTGCTTTACCAGTGAAGTTATAAAAGTTTGTAGCTGGTACAACAAATTTAACTGATGAGAAGTGGGATACTGAGTGTCTGTTTCCGTTATACTCACTCTGGTATCGGCCCCATTCAGCAAATACTTCGTTACCATCTCCCAAATCATGATTTAAGAAAACGAATGTATTGTGTCTTTGTACTGCACCTAATATGTCTCTCTCTCCATTCCAGTTGTGTGTGTAGTTACCAGATGAATCTGAAGCAGCACAAACACCACCACCAAGATTTAGTAAACAGTTTGAATCTCCTGCAGCCTTGATTAAGAACTCCCCAGAGCTATCGGTATAAGCAGCACTACCGCTCATGTCAAATTGACCCCAAGCTGAGTTAGATGAACATCTATAGAATGCACTGTCAAATTCAGCAGGAACTAAATCACCATAGTCACATCTACCCATAATTTCATCTTCTGATGCGGCTACTCTATCTCTTTGATAGTAACTGAAGTACATTGAAACATTCGTGCTTCCACCATTAAAATCCGCACCATACTTCATAGAGAACTTATGATCATCTCTATTGAAGTGTTGCCAATTTTGGTATCTGCCTCGCATTTCGAAGCCAACAAAATTTGTATCTAGAACGTTATTTACAACACCTGCGACAGCATCTGAACCATAAATAGCTCCAGCACCATCTCTAAGTATTTCCACTCTATCAACTAGTGAAACAGGAATATTGTTTGAGTTTACTGTTGCCACAGGCACGAAACTACCACCAACTTCCTCTGTTTGGTATGAAGGAGTAGAAATCATTCTTCTCCCATTTAAAAGTACAAGTGTATTACCAGTACCTAGTGATCTAATATCAAAAGCACCGACATCACCTCTAGAAGCATTAACACCACCTCCGTTTGAACCTACATCGTTGAATTGGTTCACACCTTGTTCGGTTAAAGTTGCTAAAAGCTCATCACCTGAATTAACACCTCTATCGTCAATGTCATCAGCTGTAATTACCGTAACAGGCAATGCTTCGTTAATACGGGCACCTTTAATTTGAGTACCTGTAACAACCACTTCTTCTACATCATTGCTATCGGCAGATTCCTGTGAATTCACAGAAAAAACAACCGCGCACATTAATAAAACTAAATATTTAATCTTGGTCATATTGAAAACCCCTCTCATTAAGCTCTATTTAACTAGAAATAGCTTTTATTTTCAAGCTTTAAAACATCTTTTAACTTCACTAAAATTCTATAGAATAGGAGTTTCGGGGCCATAGCTCAGCTGGGAGAGCGCAACACTGGCAGTGTTGAGGTCAGGGGTTCGATCCCCCTTGGCTCCACCAGGTTAGTTTTAGCTAAATAAACACTGATTATTTAGTCTTCAACCAGGCATGGAAAAAAGCTTTCAACCTGATTTGTCATTAGATATCTAGCACGAGGATAGTATTGTTTCATAACAGCTTTTATGTCACTTTGATTTTCAACGCTTTGGATAGAGTTGGGAAAATCATCTCTCGCTAACATATGTCTAAATTGCACTACAGCAACATCATCATCAAATACCCCATCGCCATTTTCAGCAATTGGCAGCCAAGCTATGCCACA
>TARA_B100001093_G_scaffold21680_2_pt1 | contig 25513 bp, 25 predicted proteins | sample TARA_B100001093 | Tara Oceans TARA_B100001093 (sample SAMEA2623116) | marine metagenome | biome: marine biome (ENVO:00000447); feature: surface water layer (ENVO:00002042); material: "saline water (ENVO:00002010), including plankton (ENVO:xxxxxxxx)" | depth 5 m | reverse complement strand
GCCTAAATCATTATAGGATGGCGCAGGAGTTGTTCCTTGCACACCTTTAAAAGCTTTTGTATCTGGATTTATTACTTCTTGTGTAAAAGAAGGAACATCACCGATTATTTTTGTTTCGGGAGGTGGTGCTAATAAAGAATCTGTTCCTGTTTGTATTTCAAGATCAGGCATTTCTACAGAAACAGTTTCAGGTATTACACCTTTCATCTTAGCATCTAATTTAGCATTTAAATCTGGTATAGTAACTTCTTTAGTTAGCTCTGTAGCTTTATTACTAATATCTAATAGTTCTTGAGAATATTTATTTGTATCAACAAGTGTAGACTTACTAAATAAATCTCCTCCTGCCGCTGTTATATCGTCAAACGCTCCTCTAGCCGTTTTTAATACGCCTGTATCACCTGTAAAATAATCTCCTGAAACATCTATTTTACCTTTAGAAATAAAATCTACAAAGTCTGCGCCGCCATCAATTGAATTAATTGTCGCTCCTACTACTTTACCTACTACTTTTTTAACACCGCTAGAAACTTTACTTACTACGTTTCCTACTTTTGTTCCTACATTTATAGCGGCATTTAATACATTTCCTGCACCTGCTATAAATCCATTAGCAGAAGCCATCATTGTATTAGCCCATCCTCCTAAAACGCTACCAATTCCAGGCAATAAAAAACTTAAAGCTATACTACCAAACGGCCCTAACTTTCCCATAAATCCCATTACACTTTTAAAAGCACTTTTAACACCCTTAACAACCCTGCTTCCTATTTTCTTTATTAAAGAAAAAGGTTTTGATATAGCTTTACCTACTTTTTTAACTACTTTTTTAACGCCTTTAAATATTTTACTAAAAAATCCCATATTTACTCTCCGAATATATCCGCAATAAAAGTTAATAAATTTTCAGTGTTTGAAAGTCCTTTTCCTGCGGCGGCTTCATTTTGAAGTGCCACAGAATATAAAGCCGCTTTACGGCCCTCAGAATTTTCATAAGCATCTCTAACATATTTAGCGTCATCTCTTAACATTTGCCACATAAAATCTTGCTCCATTGAATCAATACTAAACTGCATTTGAGCATTTTTCTGATTCGCGGCATTTTGAGCGGCAGTATTAATTGTATTGCTCTGTCTACGCCATTCTACATTTGCTTGCTCAACAGCTTGTTTATTAGCCGCGTTCCACTGATCTCTTTTAAAAGACGCTTCTGCATTAAACTGTGCATTTTGAGCAAGTAGTTGAGCATTAAATTTAGATACGTCAATTTCTCTTCCTGAATTAAGAGCAGAAACTTTATTTTTTTCTACTGCATTAAACTGTGACATACTAGATCTTTGAGCCACATTAAATTTTTCTACGTCTTGAGCTAAATTAGCCATAAACATTTCTAACTGTTGTTCATTAGCCGCATTAAATTGTTTAGAGGCGTTACTAGCAGATTGATTAGACAATAATCTTTGTTGCTCTAATTGTTGATCTAACATAAGGGCTTGTTGCTCATTGCTAAGATTAGCTATATCCATTTTAAGAAAGTTTTGGGCATTGCTAACTCTAATTTTAGTATTTGCATCTGCTTCAGCTAAATTTGTTTGAGCTAAAAGCGTAGCATTTTGAACAGCTTCTTGTTGCCGAGCATTAAAATCTGTTAAAGTCATGCTCTGCATAAATTTACTATTAGCTATTTCAACTTGTTGAGCATCGTTAAACTTAGTTAAATCTATTTTAGCTTGTGTTTGAGCATTTATTACGGCTCTTTGTTGATCTACATTAAGTTGAGCAACCCCCATTGATTCTGCTATTTTCGCGGAAGTTATATTTTCTTGTACTCTAGCATTTAAATTAGCTAATTCTATTTTTTCACTATTGCTTAATTGTTCAGAAGCCGCTAAATTCTTAGACTGTAAATTAGCAAGTTTAATTTTTGATTCTTCATTTATATTAGCTATTTCCATTTGCTGTTTAAATGCGGCATTTTTAGACATAAAATCTGCGGCTACTTGAAACTCTGCTAATCTTTCTTGTTGGATAGCAGACATATTTTCTTTTTCAGTAGCGTTCATGTATTGCATTTCAGCAAGTTCTACTTGTTGCTCATTATTTAATTCTTGAGCTAAAATAGCTTGTTTGTTTAAAGCTGAGACTTTAGAAGCTTCTTGTCTGTTAGATAGGTTCTGCACTTCAGTTTGTTGTGTTTGCTGTGCCGATAACATTCTAGCATCTTGTTTAAACTGACTCTGCAAAACATTAAGCTGTTGAGCCATTTGAGCAGACTGTGATTCTGACTGCTGTTGATTAGCTAAGTTAGTCATACGTCTACGCATGTCTAACTCAGACTGTGCCATATTAGCTTGTTGTTGATTACTTAAATTCTGTGCGGCCCTTGTCTGTAAAGCTTGAGCATTTGCTTGTGCAATAGGGAAAGCTGTCTGTATAATAGCATTAAACAAAGCATCTCTGCCAATTGTAGAAACATTTAATCCTCTAGCCGCCATTTTATTGTTTACGGAAGCTACAGCGGCTCTTGCCCAAACAGGAGTTTCGCCATCTTCAATACCTGCTAATAAACCTTCTATCTGCGTAGAAACCAATGCTTCTTGCGGTAGAGCGGCTATTGCGGCTCTTACTTCTACAGGCTGTTCATCTATTTGCGCCGTAACTTTAGCAGGATCTTCTACAAGAGCAGGGGCTATTTCTTCAGGTAGATTACCTACCTCTGCAATCATAGTTGCCGCCGCGCCTTTAGCCGCTTGACCTGTTACTGTCCTTCTTTGCGCCGCATCAAATCCTACAGCATTAATAATTTGTGCGGCAGTTCCTTTAGGCATATTATCTTCTGTAAGAACTTCCCTTGTTTTTTCTTCTGCTTCTTTGCTTGAAGATAATATAATTTTATCGGCAATGACTCGCCCTACTTCAGATTTAGCATCTTTTGTAAATAAAGATGTTTCTGCTTTAGCGGCATCTTCTTGAACATCATCTCTTTCAGCGGCATCTAAAGAAGACTGACCCACAGTTATTTCTTGAGCCTTCTCAGGATCTTCTATGACTTGAGCGGATACAGTATCCTCAAGATCTTCAACATCAACAGAATCAAAACTAGCGGCTGTTCCTTCTTCTTGTTTTAAAGCGGTTCCTGCATATCCTCTTTGAAAAAATGCCGTACTAGAATCAGCTTTTTCAGAAGCTAGTTTTTTTCTTTCTCCTAACTGCTGTGTTCTAGAAAACTCAGCTTCAACAGGAGTTATTTCGTCTACTTTTATTTTTTCTGCATCTAAAGAATCAGGCAATGTGTATTCTACTTTAGGAGCTTCAGTATCTCCTAAAGAGTCTTTATACGCTTGACTACCCCCATAAATTGCATTTTCGATCACCCCAACTGTACCTGTACCTGTACTTGTACCTGCACCTGTAGAGCTATTTGTGTTTGGATTTGAAACAGTAACAGAGCCAGTATTTTTAGGAGGATCAGATTTATTTTTTTCTGCGTCAGCTTTAGTTTTTGCTAAAGCATCTGCTGAAGTAATTCTACCATCATTATTATAATCCAGAGACATATCAGAACTGCCACTTACAGCACCCCGCAAAATGTTTTGAGGAGTTTGCGCTTCTCTATCTGCCGCCTGTTTTTCTTGCTCTGCTTTAAGTTCTAAATCACTAGTAAATCTATCATCCACAGAAATAGTAGTATTCTGTTGATTAGGATTGCTTGTTTTACTAGATTGAGTAGAGGTTTTTGAACCAGAGTAACCGCCTGCTGTATAGCCACCATTACTTTTAAACTGTCTAGTTTTTAATTTTCTTTTCATCATAAAAATTTCCCTGCTAAAAATACTCCCACAATAAAAGGATAAATACCCCACAGCATCATTTCTAATCTTTGGAACTTTGAAGAACCGTCAGCTAGTTTTTCCTCTATGCTTTTATATCGTAACTCACACTCTTTTTCATGTGCTTCTAATCTAATAATTGCTTCTTTAATTGTCATATGTTTTCCCTATTTAACGAGTAATACTTATATGCTTTATTTAAAGATGTTTTACTAGCGTTTTTAGGGAATTTAAATTTACAGTTATTAATTTTATGTGTGTAACAACTTTTTAACCCGTAATCTTCCGCAATATAATCTTTTGGATAATTAATTTTTAACTCTTTTAAATACGTATATTTATGTAAAAAGTTTTTCTTCCGCATCTCAGACAATTTTTTAAGATATGTATTCATCCAGTTATAATTAGTTCCTAAGTTAGATGTTTTTTTAACTATCCCTACTGTCCTTTCATCATAAATATAAGTACACGGTCTTTCATCATTAATTAAAAAATTTAAATTATTTTTTAAAGATTCATGTTTTAATCTTAACATTTGAAGCGTATCTTCCCCTACTTTAATTGTTTCATTAAATTTAAACTTAGCGGCTTCCTTACTAAAAAACACAACCCTACAGTGCATTTCATCTTTTTCACTATAAAGTTCTTGACAACGGAAATATTTTTTATTATAATCATCAAACCTCTTTGATTTAGAAAGACTTAAATTATAATTTTCATGTAGTTCCTTAGTTAAGTTTAAAGATAATAATTTATTATAATCACATGTAAAAGGTTTATGATTAAATAATTTACCATTATACTCCATTAAAGCTATTTGTTTTTTAAGACCTACTGCATCAGGAGGACTATCTAAATTAGCTAGATGTTTATAAAGCCAAACACCGTGTGGAGTTAACATATCATCCCCATCTATCAGCACACAATAATCGTTATCAGAATTTAAAAATAACTCAAATACTGAGTTTTTACCTTTAGCGGGAGTCCCGTCACTTTCAGTAACATAATATTCTATATTATTTTCTCTACAATAGTCAACAGCTTTTTCTATATAATCTGTATTTAATGTATTAATTACAATAACTGTATCTTCTATAGGTAGTTCTGTCCACTCAAAAGAGTTATGTCGCTTTAAACACTCTAAGTTAGAAGATGTTAAAATATAAAATTTTAATTTATGTTTCATAAAATTTACATTGTTTCTTAAATCACGTAGTTAGTCACGAACTGTTAGGCCAAGTAATATCATCTGGAAAATCCGCTTGACTAAACTGAAGTAGCTCCTGAAAATTCTGGCTGAGTTAAAACCCATTGATAACATTTCTGTATAAAATCACTTCCTGACATAGCTTTAATATTTTCGTAATCCACAGTATACTCTTTTGCGTCTATTTCTTTAAAATTAATAGGTAAATTAGGTGACGCATATCCTAAAACAGTAATTGAAACTTGAAATTTCTCAGGATTTTCTTGAAAAGCTCTTACAAAACCTGCTCTTACTATTCTATAATAAGCATCATTAAAAGTTATTCCAAAAATATTTTCTACATTATTAGAATTAAATGTATTTGTAATTGCCAATTTATAATCTCCTTATGTCTGATGAAAAATTTGGGCAGAATCTATTCTACATACCCAATGAATATGTGTGCTTGCTTCTCCAGTTACCTTTACGTCAATACTACCTCTAGTTGTATTAACAGCTAAAGCTACCGCCCAACTAGAAGCGTTCTTGTTATATAGATCTGTTACTGAACTTCCAAGTAGTTCTGTATCACTTGCATTTGCTCCTCTAAATGCTACTCCTTCAAATTTCCAACCTCTTACTTTTTCTGAAGATGCAGTTCCTTTAGCAATTATCATGCCTGTAAAAGTTTTTCCATAATACTGTGGTATAAGAAATACGTTATCGCTACTTACTGTATCGGCACTTGCATAATGTGTAGAAGAAGTCAGTGTAGTTTGTGTTGCATCTGTGGTTCCGGCCTGAAGCATTTGAATATTACCTTGAACATAACCTATACTATTTAGTGTACCACTACCAAAACTATGCTCTCCTTTTGTTCTTGTCCTTGTTCTAGCACCGAAACACGATGAATAATTTGCACTTGCCTGGTTGTTATACCCAAAAGCAAAACCATAATTATAGGAGACAATATTATCATAGCCTATACCTACCCCACTACTACCACTTACAGAATTGCTATTACCTAGACCAACAGAATTGTTTCCTGATACATTGTTCTCAAGACCTATAGAAGTTGAATATGTACCTGAAGCAGTAGCATAATATCCAATAGCCGTCGATTGAGAGCCTGTCGCATTAGATCCTATTCCTATTGCCGTAGATCTATCTCCACTTGCTGTAGGTCTTGGGGAATAATCATCGCCTATATTTGTTGAAATGCCTCTATCATCGTCTAAAATTTTAAAGTTTGAGCCATCACAATATATATGAAAACTTTCACCACAGTAAAGTTTATCAGTAGTTCTTCCATCCATGTGTTCAGAACCATTAAAAGCAAAAGATGTAACATCTCCTGTACCTGCAAGATTTTTAACCCAGACATGAAAACCATCTCCAAGTGTTGCCGCCGCTGTTAACGTAAGAGTTATATCATTATCTGTATGTTCTATGACTTTTCCTGCGTCACCTGCAACAATAGTATAGTCAGCGGTTTTTCCTGATCTTGTTATAGAGGTAAATCCACCACCACCACCTGCATCTTCCCAACCTACGCCTGAACCTGTGCTAGTGAGTACCTGTCCGTCAGTACCTTGCGCTCCGCTAACTTTAAAATTAGTAGCGTCTACTGTCCCTGCTACATCAAGCTCTCCACTTGTAAAGGTAAGAAGATCTGTATCATCATTTTTACCTAAAGTATTTGTTTGATGATTAGTTAATATAGGCATTAGACTGAACTCCCTCCAGAGAACTCTGGTTGTGTTAAAAGCCACTGATAACATTTTTCATAGTATGCAGACCCACTTTGAGAACTTATATCAGATTCTTTTGTATTAAACGATAAAAAATCTATTTCTTTAGTGTTATCAGTAGGGGAAGATGTTGCAAACCCACTTACATCTATACACGTTTTAAATTTTTCCATAACCCCATCTCTTTCAATTCTTACATTTACTATTCTGTAATAAGCATCAGTAAATGTTGCACCAAAAGCTGATGAATCTTTAGTTATTTTAATAGCCATTTTTATTCCTCTTATGCATAAGTAGATTCTGCGGTATCTAATTGAGCTACCCAACGTAAATCGTGAGATGCCGCGCCTGTTACAGTAATAGAAAGAGAGCCTAGTGTTGTATTCGCACTTAAAGCAACTCCAAAACTTTGAGCATTACTAATTGTATTAATAAGTGAAGTAACTAAGGTTGTCGTACTTGCTGAACCTTCTCTTCTTAATAGTCCCTTAACCTCAAAAGCGGCTGAGTCTGTGCCATCAGCGGCCTGTTGTCTGCAAGTAACTAAACCGCTAAATGCCATCACTGTATTGTTAGGTATAACTAATTGATTAGCCGCAGACAAGGTCGGTGCGTAATAGTGTACTCCCATTACAGTTGCCGTATCATCAGTAGTATCTATAGAAAGACAATACTGCGCTCTTTGCCTACCTGGCCCATTACCAAAAGCCTCTTTACCACGTACTCCGTTGGCATTACCATAATAACCTTTTGCTATTGAGTAATCTAGATCTGCTATGTTTGAACTACCACCTATCACTGTAGAGTTAGATGCTGAAGCAGTACCAGAAGCACCACCTATAACTATTGAATTGGATCCACTTGCAACAGAAGTATTACTAATACATACAGAACTAATGCCAGACGCTTTAGATAGATTACCTATTGCTACCGACCTAGTATTTGTAGCTCCATAAGAAGTGCTACTATTCATTATATGCATTGCAAGGCCATTAGAACCAGAGGCTCCTGCTCCTCCAATAGCTGTAGCACCAGAGCTTGTCGCAGAGGAAGTTACAGAACCGCCTGAGTATGAACCTATAGCAATAGATCCAGTAGCATTAGATGTAACTAACTGCCCTATACCTATGCAATCATTTCCAGAAGCATTATTCGCATTTCCTAACATAATACTTCCAACGCCAACATCGCCTCCTTGTAAGCTCCCTGCTAATCTATCTTCTCTGACTATAATTCCACCAGTTAACATAGTTTGTATAAAAGCACTTAGTTGCCCTTGAGCATCTCCACCTGCGGGGCTTCTTTGAAGTCTTATTCTTTGAGCACCATATAGAGTTCCATTTCCACCTGGTCCTATAGAAGCTCCTGTGTTATTGGTTGTAATATCTATTGTCACTTTTCCATGATTAAAAGTGCTTGTATTTATAGTTTCTATATCAACAAACCAATCAGCATCTAAACCACTTAAAGCAGGTATTGTTATTGTAATTCCTGAAGTTTCAGTTTGAATTAACTTGCCTTTATCGCTATTAGCTAAAGTAGTGTTGGCTGTAATAGCTGTTATTTCTTGTCCACTACCACCGCCACTACTTGCGTCTTCCCACGCTACACCGGAACCTGTACTAGTAAGAACTTGTCCGTCAGTGCCTTGTGCGCCGCCAATAGTAAGATTATCTACTTCTAGTGTGCCATCAAAATCTCCGTCTACTGCATCAATATTACCTTTAAATACTGTAGCTGACACGGTGCCTGTGCTTGGGTTATATGTTAAATGTCCATCCATTTCTAGTCCAACATTGCCTGTACTAGAAGTAGCGCCTTCTACAAAAGTAATTAAATTTTCTTCGTTTGTGTCTTCATTGTCTGTTACTAAAACATGAGAAGAATTAGTAGCATTAGTAGCATTAGTTACTGTAACTCCTGCAATAACAGTATTAAGTGCAGTACCGTTTACGGTAATTGCATCTGCTTCTAAAGTTCCATCAATATCCGCATCGCCTGAAATGTCTAAAGAGCTTGCAGTTAGACCTGCGATTATAATATCTGCCGCCGCATATCCCGTAGCCCCAGTATTGACTGTAGTAGAAGGGACAGTTTGAGTATCTGTAAATAATCTAAAAGTATTATCAGTAGAAGCATCAAAGAAAAGACCTGCATATTTAGTTGTGCTTGATTCTACATATTTACCGTAAAATCCAAAATCTGTGCTGTTAGCACTATTGTTATTAGAAAGACCTGTAAAATTTGTATTAGAAATAGTAGATCCTGTAATAGTTGAATTTCCCGACACTATTAAGTTTCCTGATACTGTTAAGTCGTTGCTTACAGTAACGTCATTTGGTAGTCCAATAGTAATTGTTCCAGAACTTTCTGCTACAGTTGTTTCAGAAGAAGTCCCTGAAAAAGTTATAGTTCCTCCTAATGCGGTTGCAGTAGTGTTACTGCCATCTGATACTGTAATAGAACTATTAGATAGTTTTGAGTTAGCTATTGATCCTGCAAGCATTGCATTAGTAACGCCTCCCGAAGCAATAGTAAAGGTTAAATCGTAAGGATCTGCATCTGTACCATTATCTGTATCAGTCCAGTTAATATCAATTCCACCGCCTTCTACAAATTTAACTTCTTTATTTTCTGTAATAGTGACTTCTGTTCCATCTCCGTCTTCAAGAACAAAACCAGAACCCATTGTATTTGTTGTTGTTACAGAACCCCCTAAAGAAATAGCAGATCCATTTATAGTAATAGAAGAATTAGTTAATTTAGCATTAGCTATGCTTCCTGCAAGCATTGCATTAGTAACACTTCCAGAAGTTACAAGATCACCAGTTGCAAAACCTGTTAAGTTTCTAGTATCAAAGTTTACTCTATTGCCCATTAAAGCATGAGAAGAACACTGATAAAATAAAACAGTAGGTGTAGAAGCGGTAGCTTTTATTTCTGTATATGCTCCTGCATTGCCGGGCGTTCCACTAGCTGTAACACCTGTAGTATATGCAGTTGTTTTATCTGACTCATAATAGAATCTAAGAGGATGTCCATCATTACTAGCGTTAGCTTGATCGAATCTATATGTAGTATCAGGAACTAAAGTTAAATAGGGAGACTCTACGCCGTCTATAACATAGGCATTGCCAGAACCACCATCATAAGGATGCTCAGAAGTTTTACTGGCTACTGTAACTGTAAGTGTTTGAGTCGTAGCTTCAGAAGGAGCAATAGCTATTTCTCCAACTATTATAGGACTAGTAATAGTAGGAGCAGAAAGAGAGCTTACATCTGTTACAAGGTCTATAGTCCCGTCGGAATCTTGATAAGTTGCAGTAATGCCTGTCTCAGTATTACTTGAAAACATAGCACCAACAGTATCTTGTACAACTTCTGTTAAGTCTATGTTTGCTGTTCCATTAAATGAAACACCATGTATTGTTCTAGCCGTTTCTAGTGCTGTAGCTGTAGCGGCATTACCAACCGTTAAGTCAATAGTACCATCACTATCTTGATATGTTGCTGTAATACCTGATTCAGTATTAGAACTAAACATAGCTCCAATAATATCTTGTAGCTCTTCTGTAGTATGTATATCAGATGTTAAAGCAAGCGTACCTGTTGTTACTGGTAATGTTGCTGTAATGTTACCACTAAAAGCAGAGTGAGCAGGAGCTTGTAATCTTGCATAGTGTGCGTTAGAAGATTCACAATAAAAATCTACATATGATTGTGCACCACCATTTTTAATTGATATAGCACCTTGAGAAATTTGTACTCCATTTGTAGAACCACCGGAAATACCTAATGTCCCTGCAATAGTAGCATTAGTGTCTGCTGTTAAAACACCAGTAACATCTAACGTACCTGCAATATCTATGTTAGTATCAAGCATTGAACTAACAATAGAGTCAGCACCTATTACAAAGTCTAAAGTATTATCTGAGTCATCATAAGTTACTGAGATGCCAGTTTCAGTATTAGAACCTACCATAGCTCCTACAGTATCACTAATTGTCTCTGCTAGTGTCGTACCGTTAATTGTTATAGCGTCTGCTTCTACAGTTCCATCAAAAAAAGCATCTTTAAACTGTAAAGAACTTGTTCCTAAATCTATATCATTATCTGTTACTGGAACTATAGCTCCATCTTGTATTCGTATTTGTTCTACTGAATTAGAACTTACTTCAACAAAAACTCCCCAACGATTATTAGAACTATCAACTACTATTTTATTATTAAAATCTTGATCTCCAATCTGCGGAATATTGCCGCCTTCTGCGCCTGTCCCATCATGTTGATGTCCAGTAGTTCCTGTAGAACTATAAGCAAAAGCATTTACAAGTTTATTATATTCTAAATTAAAAAGATCTGCATTAATGGTATCACCATCTACAAAAGAACTTTGTCTTGTATAACCTACACTTGCCATTTATTATCTCCTTTGCGACGGTAAATACTGAGTATATATACCGTTTATAGAATAAGGGGCGTTTTTATCATCTGATAATATTCTAAAACTTACAGATGTCCCTGCTCCCTGTACTGATGTTCTTACTAACGGATCAGTAGTATTTCCAAATAATACTGAACTAAACTTAGAACTTCCTAAAATTGCAGGAGCAGGTATAGTATCTAACACATAATCATTTGGTTGCGGTACAGTTACATCTTCATAATCATATCTAACTCTTAAAGTAGGCTGTATTTGACCTTCTGGTGTAAAAGCAAGTTTAACGTACCTTAAATTTTTAACTGTTCCAAAATCTCCAAAATCAAAATGAGGAGTTTTATAGACTGCTCTAATATTAGCTTCTACATTATTATGAAAAAATGAATTTCCCGAATCATGTTTATATACAAAACCATCCCTATCCCCATGAAAAGTTTGTTCTACATTATTACTATCAAATCCTGAAGCAATAGAATGAGCCTGTATTCCTATAGTTTCAGACCATGCAAAACCTTGACTAGTTAATGTTCCTATAATTCCTTTAGAAGATCTTGGAGACTGATTTAATACCGAGTAGTATATTCTATATTGCGATTTTTGACGCAAAACTACACTAGATATAGTTAAATTACTAATGTCTGCCGCTATAGTTTCTACACGTTTTTGTATTTGTCTGCTAATAGAGCTTAACTCTAAGTCACCAATACGTGCTGTACCTGCAACAGTACGTACACCATCGGGAGCTAAAAATACTAAATCGCCTGCAACTTCTTGAATGCTATGGTTATCTAAACAACCTACGTTTGTTGTGATTGGTTGTATTGCTAATGTATTAGAATCATTAATATTAACTAATTTAAATAAACTATTTTTACCAAAAATAATTAAATCTTGACGAAAACCTTTAATACCAATTATTTTATCGTCAGTTTTTATTGTGCTTGATCCTGTACTAGAAAAACTTTCGGGATCGTCTGTTCCACTTATAAAAAGTGTATTAGAGCTAGTATTATCTCCTGCCGCAACTAAATGCCTATCATGTACTGTTACTAGTGTAGGTTTAGGAGATCCATCACCTACAGTAATTTCTTTAGCAAAAAATGTTCTAGTGCTTAAAGCTCCTGAACCTTCCATTCTAAAATAAAATATATTGTTTTGAGATGATTCATCAGCAATAAAAACTTCACCAAAAGTTGAGTCACCATCATATATAGCAAAATTACACTGGCCTTGATTTGTTCTTGTTAAAGTAGACCGTCCTGAAAAAGTGCTAAAATTATCTCCACCTGATGCAACTCCTGATCTATTAATTTGTAGCCAAGTTATTCCATCATTTGAAAAATATATATTAGTTCCTGATGCGGCTATTACACCGTCGTGATATACTTGTAATCCAATTATAGGATTAGTTGAATTAGGTCTTGCTTGATTAGCCCCACCAAATTTTTCAAACCCGTTTATTCTCCTGTAGCCTCCGTCAGTATCAACTTCAAAATTTTCTAAAATTAAAGCAAGGCCAGGCTGTGCTAACATCTCAAACTGAGTTAAGTTAGTATTTAAGCCGCCTTTACACGATAGTCCGTAAGGTTGAAGTCTAGACATTAAATATAAACCATCCTATCATCTTTAAAATACTTTGGGGTTGGAGTCATTAAATGTAAACGCATTCGACGTATTCCTTTTTTATAATCATCTAAAGCTAAAGCAGACGCTTGTATATTATCTTTAAATTGATGCATATAATATCTTGATCTGCTTAATAATACAGTTTCATAAACTTCAGGAAATACTGGTGTATCTGTTACTGCTGATAATTTTGTAGGTAAAACATAAGCATAAAAATAAACCCTATAAACCTTATCAGGTATAGGGCTTAATCCAAATTTTCTATTATCAGGACTTTTTATAACTCTCGAAGGTTTTCCACCTTGAGGATCGCTACTTGAATCATCTATATGTTCTCGCGCATGAAAAAAATCTTTAAACTCTTCGATAGTTAAAAATTTTAATTCTGCTGATTCATAAGGCTCAGTTTCTCCTGAAACCCCTACTGTAGTAACATAAAAATTATCCCAATCAATATATCCATAATCACTAACTAAACTAGAACTAGAAGGTTTTAATTCATACCAACGTGTTCCTGCTACTGTTTCTATAAATACATTACCATATAAAGGATCATGTGTTCCGCTTTCGCTAACAGCTAAAAAAGGAAATTGAGGCTCTTCGTTAATCATATCAAAATATGCTGTGTTAATAATATCTTTAACATGACTTTGTATTCCTCTTGCACTTGCAAAAGTAGAAGATGTTAACTCAACTTCATTAGCTTCCAATAACAGTTTATTGCATAGTTCTAGATAAGTTGACATATTTATACTGGCCCTGTGTTAAACCCCATTATACCGCCTGACATTTTTTTCATGCGTTTTTCATCTTTTAATATTTCGTCAGAAACATTTCGATTTGCACCGCCGCCATGTCCATACTTCATTTTACCGCCCATCATTTTTTTATTGCGGCCCATTTTATTTCCGTAAGTTTTTTTTCCCATTGACATTGCGATCACCTCCAAATATTTTATCGTAGTTAATATCATATTTTGTTTTATTTTCTGGCTTATACCAACTTCCTGTATCTCCTAAAATTTTACCTTTAGGATTGCTAGAGATCATCATTGGCTTTTCATTTGTTCCTACTTGTGGCATATTTAGTCCTTTTAAAGATCAGAGGGGCTTTTACACCCCTCATCTCTAAGTATTGCTAGATTAGTCGATACCGTAAAATGCAGACACAAGTGCTTCAGGACGAAGAACTTTAGCTCCATATACGTGTAATCCGCGAACAATATCACCAAAGCTATCTGGATCTCGCATAACTTCTGTGTTAACAATTGTTTGAGCGGTGCTAACAGCAGACATGTGACCTGCAATAACTTTACCTGCGGCATTAGTAGTCGCGGCAATGTTATTTGTTTTATACATGTCAAAACCACGAAGCTTTCCAGAGCTAACCAATCCATTGCGGATTGAACCCTGTCCTGCGTTGTAGTCTACTGATAATAGCTTAGAAGAACTCTGCACTAAAACTTCGTAAAATGCGGGATCTGCTAAGAACCAACGACCTTCTTCGGGTACGTTTTGCTCATCAAGTAGTCGAGCCATTCGTGAAATAACGTCAATAGGATCATGTTCGTTACTTCCAAAACCAATGTCAAGATTACCAGTGCCATCAAAAGTGCCTGCGGCAATGTCAGTTGCATTGTCAGAACCTAAGATATGATTAGGGCTTGAAGCGGCAACGCCTGCAAACATCTTAGCAATTACGCCTGTATCGAAAGCATCTCGAAGAGCATAAGCCGCTGAAGATGTAGCAACTTCTTTAAAATTAACGTGAGACATAGAAGTTTCAATGTCATCTACAATAAATTTAAATGCGTTAGCTACGTCAACAACCAAAGTAACTTCTTGGTCTGTCAAAGCTGTTTTAGTGATGTCTGCACCGCGTTCGTAGTTAACGACAGTGATTACTGGTTCTTTGATGATTTTTACAGAATCGCCAAAGGCAGAAATCTCGCCTGCATAGTCAGTGTTAGTGATTGCTTCAGCTACCGAAGATTTCCTAAAGAAATTAAGAACTTTCTTAGAAAAAATCTGTGGTAAGAAAAAGCTGTTAGTTTGTCCTGTTACTGAATTACCAAAGTTACCGTTAGTATCGGTACTTTGTTCAAACAGTTGGTCTGATACGTTAAAAGCCATGTTATATTACTCCATTAAAAGACATTAAGTTATGGTCGCATTCTGCCTTCTGCAATGGCTTGATCTATTTCTTCTTCAAATTTATCAAAGTCACGCATAGACATCTTAGCGATTTCCCGTTGTGACCAGACTTTTGGTTCATTTGTATTTACTGAAGTTGTTTTAGTAGATACAAAATCTGCCGCATTTCCTCTGGTCTGCGACTGTGACATTTTTCTAGATGTAGCTATACCTTTCTCGGTTTTATAAAGATCAATAGCTTTAACGGCTAACTCAACATTATCTGGGTTTTTATAAATCCAGTTTTGAATTTCTACTGGCTGTTGTTTTGCCCAGTTATGAAAATTTTCATCGCCTCTAATATCTTCAAAATCAGGATGTCTACGTTGCAAAGTTGTTTCAGCTTCTTTTTTTGCAAGGTGTTTTTCCCTTTGTTCTAGAGCCGACAATTTTTGTTGAACTTTTTCCATTGCTGTTTGTGTTCTTAAATGTGCAACAGACTCAACAGTTTCATATAAGTCAGGATTTTGTTCTCTAAACGCTTTTAGATCTTCGATACTTTTAGGTGGGCTGTAGGCGGGTTCTGCCTGTTGTGCCTGCGCTAAAAGCTCTAGCTCTCTTTGTTTAAAAGACGAAATCTTTTCATCATAATGTTTTTTTAAATCGTCATACCGTTTTTTATAGTTTGTTCTTTTCTGAGTTTCAGGGGCTTTTTCAAAGGTAGCCTGATTCTCTTCTTCTTGCCGAGTTTCGTAAAACAATCCATTCGCGTTTCCGCGATCAGGAGCGTCTGCATGATGCCACTCTTTCCTCGCGTTGTATGGATTAGGTGTTGGCTCTACATTTTCTTTTGTCATAGTCGTTCTCCTTCAGGGGCTTAAAAGTCTTTCAAGGTAGCCATAATAGTTGCAAAGTATTAGGGGCTTGAAAATTTAAGGTAGCCGTCAAGTTTAAAAAATAATAAGAGGGTCTAATAAAAAAACTTAGAGTAGCTCTTATCGTTGTATGCTAGGCATTCTATCAGCATTAATCATTTTCTGACGAACTAGCTTTTCAGTTTGATCGGCTGTAAGTCCATCTTCTTCTGGTTTTTCTAATAGTCCACCTAGTTCATATTCTTTTCTTTGCAATCCTCCATCATAAGCTCGTTCAGCGTCATCCATCATCATTTGAAGATTATCTGCGCCTATTTGATCTGTAGCTTTACGAGTCATTACAAATTCACCATCTGATAGTCTAGCAGGAATAGAGTCCGACACGCCCGTGCCTGGCCCCTCAACTTCTCCTGCTCCTGAAAATTCAGTTGCTACATTTAAAATCTTATCAAAAATTTCTTCTAATCTAGGATCAGAATTTAAAGCTACAGTTAAATATTCTTGTTCTTCTGGTGTTATAGCTTCTGTCATAATAAAATTTTCGTATTCTTCTTCCATTACATCATCAGGTTGTTGAGAAGCTTCTACTTCTGCCATATCTTCAGGAGCTATGTTAGGATAAGTATCTACTGGCATTTCAGGTGGAACAAGCATAGAAGCTTCTCCTCCTTCTTGATAAACTCCTCTTCCTTTTAATATATCAGCTTGTGTAACTTCTCCATCACCTGTAAGATCAGGAAACTTGCCGCCTTTAGCTTTTCCTTTTCTAACTTCAGTATTATATTCTTTTCCTTTAAATATAAAAGTTTCTTCTCCTGCATTGTGTGCAGAACTAAAAGCTTCTTCAAAAGCAGTAGCTTGTTTCTTTGTAGGTTTTTTATCGTTTTCATCTTCCCATGCTTTAGCGGCTCCTACACTAAGTAAGCTCCCCATAGCCGCGCCTTTTACTTGCTCAGTATTTTTATAAGCTTTTGTACGATCTTTTCCTACAACTACTCCTCTATCTTCTGAGGTTCTTCCCGCAGTTTTTTCAGTAATGCCTTGAGCCTCGTCTAGTTTTTTAGAAGCAAGCTTGCCTAACTTAGTTAATGCTCCTCCTAAACTATATTGTTCTCTTTCGGGAGGAACAAGCATAGACCCACCTTCAAATTTATTATCTCTTTCTTCTAAATTTTTACTCATAGATTCCATATCTTGAAGATTTTTAATTCTTTCATCAGAAAGCCTGTCAATAGATTTCAACATTTCTTGAACTCTTACTGAAGATTCATCTGTAGCTTCTTCTTGTCGAAGAACTCTTTCTTTTAAGCGTTCTCTAAATTCATCTGTTGTCATGTCTTCTATTGCCATTATCCTTCCCTCTTTTTAGCTTCCGCTACTTTTTCTTTTAAATTTAAAAGGTTATCCAGAGAACTCACTCTCCCCTGGGATCGGAACATTTCCAGTTCCGATGTTGCCCCCACCAGTACCCGTAGCTCCAAGATCTTGAGGTTGTTGAGGTGTTCCTTCAGCGGCTCCCACACTTCCCTGTTGTTCGTTAGGGGGGACAGCTTCGCCGCTAGTTGTTTGTCCAACATTTTGCGCTCCTATAATCTGTGCCATTATTGCGGCTTCTTCGGGATCGTTTAAAATTTCATCTGGATCTAAATCTAAACTATAAGCAAGTTCACTTACTATCTTAGATATCTTAACAAAAGGCGCTATCGCGGGATTTTGAGCAGTTTGTAAGAACATAGTTAATCTTTGACTACGAACTTCTTTCTGCATTAGACTATTAGTACCCATTGCTTGTATTTCTAAATCACCTTCTGTAGCTAGTTTTCCTTCAAAAAATTGCATGTTCCATTGAAAATAAGCTTCTCCAAGAGGTTTTAAAAGATAGTCATCTAGATTTTTAACTACTGTTTTAATATTTAAACTAGCCGCGCCTAATAACATTGACATCCCTGAAGCTGTACGTGTCATGCTTTGTACGCCTGTCATGCCGTGTGAATAACTAGGTATGCCTGTTTGTTCGTCTGCAAGTTGTCTAAATTTATCAAACATCATCATGTTTTCTTGCGACGTATTAGGAAACTTCATTCCATAAATACTTTGGCCTGGCACTCCTGCTTGTCTCCTAAAGACTTTGCCTGGATATACTTCCATAGATTGACCGCCAACAAGAGCAGTCTCATCTACGTCAAATACAAGAGATCCGCTCAATGCAAGATTATCAATAGCCATCCTAGCGTGACCATTCATAATCTGTTGAGAATCATCCATGTTTTCTGCTACGCCAATGCCAAAGAAACTATAGGGATTTTTTTCATATGTAAAAGCATTATAAGGTATTCTAGCAGGCGTGAAAGGATTAACAACACATCGTAAAAGTTTTCCGTTGCTAATCCAAGCGTTTATTTGAACTTCATCTAAATCATCTACATCATCTTCAAACTCTATGCCTACTTCTCTAGCATATTCGGCATCCATTATTCCCCAATACTCTAAAACTTCATATAGGTCAGAGCCGTAATCTGAAGATCTTTGATCGTCTTTTAACTCATTTTCAAAATCTTTTTCTACATAGTTTGGCCCCATCTGCAAACATTCTCTTATTTGATCTTTATCAAAATAAGGCATTTTAGATAATGCTCTTAGCTGAGAACGGTTTAATTTATGCCTATGAAATATATATTCACACTCAGACATATTTGTTGCATTGGGGTCTGGGAAAAAATCCCAAATGCTTACAAACTCTATTCTAGGAACACGTACTGATATAGGGTCGTAAACTCTTTTACCATCTTTTTCTGAATATCTAGGAATAGTTTTATTATAATTAAACGGGCCTTTTACTATTCCTGTACCAAATAAAGTAGATTCAAATAAACCGTTTCTTAACTCACTGCCGCCGTTAGACTCTTCTATCTGATCGTGTATTAGTTTTTCCATTTGTCTTGCCGCGTCTTTAGCGGGAGACATTTCAAGAATATTTGGTAGTGGCGATGGGCCTTCTTTTATATTTAAAGAAGAGTTTTTTACCGCTTCTTCAAATAAACCCTCTCCACTAGAAAAAGTAGCTCCCGCTTTTAAAACTTTACCGTCACCTTCATATCCAACATCAAAAGGATCTACTTCTTTTCTTTGCATTGTTGGTTGGCTTGTTTCAATAGAAGGTTCAGGCGCAACGTGAGTATATGTTGAAACTCCTTCAGGAATTAAAGTTTCTTTAACCCCTACTGGAAACTTACCTGTTCCGAAAACTACATCGACTAACTGACCAAAAGCGGCTAATACTTTTGTTTTAGTTACTTTTACAAAAACTCTAGATTTTTCCGATTCTCTAAACTTAACGTGTTTAGGATACAAGCCTCTAAAATTATGATAGGCTTGCATCCATCGTTTTTCATCAGCATCTCTAGCCATTTCTGCGGCTGAAAAGCGGGACTCAATAATACCTACTAAGTTAGATTTTAAACTATCTTCTAACTGTAAGCTCATCCCGCTTTCATCTTCAACCTCTTTGAAATAGATGCTGTCAGCGTTTTGTATTAAACTATTTTCAACCATTAATTATATTTCTATAGTGCTTGAAACTGAACAATATATTTAACAGTTGTCGCCGCTGTAGCAAGATTTGCTCCAATTGGAGTTAGTCGAGCGTGTAGAGTGCGGTCTGCGGCACTATATAAAGTGCTTGCAATTACAATAGCTTCTGAAGTAGCGGGGCCGCCTACAACACCTGCGGTTACTGAAGTAGATACAAAAGCATTAGCTCCATGACCGTGAGAGTTTTGAATTAGATATAAAGGAGCGTTTGCCGCCCAAGTTACAGCAGAACCGCCGTCATCTAGAATTGCTTCAGTAGCAATAATTTGTGTACCGCCTGCGGATGTTCCTAAACTAAAATCTACGTCATTGCCGCTTGATCCACCTGTTACAATATTGCCTGCGGGAATAGCAATTAAATTACGAATAATTGTTCCTGCGGGTTGTGTAAAAGTAACATCGGTATGAGTATCGTCGGTTACTGCGATTGTTGCAGTAGTTACTGTTACTTCAGCACCTACACGCTCTGAAAGTCCTCGTACATCGCCTGTTCGCGCAGAGTTCCTACCTGTATCTCTAATGTTTACTAATCCTGTTGCTGTTGACATATTGATTTCCTCGATTAAGTTATAAAATTTATTTTACTAATAGACAATAATTGCTATTAGCCGAAGTGTTGTTTTTAATATCCAAAAGTTGAATCAAACGGTTGAAAAAATGTTTCTGATTGAAGTTGCCGCATTCTACTTAGCGGGTCTATAATTCTAGGTCTTGACATAATCAAGTACCTTAAAGCATCATACGCATGATCGTCTGCATGTGTATCTACATCTTCAGGATTATTTTTACTTAGAGGTATGCTTTGTAACTCTCTAATTAAATTAGGACAAGTATTAAAAATTTGAATTTTAGGTCTTCCGTTTGGACGCGACTTTAAATACTCATGTATTTGTATTTTACCTTGAATTCTATTTTTATCTGCCCTTCTAAGTTTATGACCTGCTTTTACTAAAGTTTCTCCGACTGTTGGGCCAGTTGTTCCTGTTCTATTCCAACAAGCTGTATCTAAAACTCCTGCAATAGAATAAGGATCTTCTAGTTCCATATTAGTTAACATTTGAGCTAGTTCTGTACCTAACAAATTTTTAGCGTATAGTTCTCTATATATTATTAAAGTTCCGTCGCTATTGTCTAAGGCTCCCCAAATACAAGCACTTTCAGAAGCATAACCATAGTCAATACCTTTTATTCTTTCCCAATGTATAGGAATATCAAAAGGAGGAATTACATGCATTTCTAAATTAAATTCTGTGAATGCGGCTCCTTCAGCTACATCCCAATTTCCTTCTAATAATTGTCTTCTTTGAGTTGGCGGTAAAGACATTAACATTTGTTCATACCGACCATCCATAGCTAAAAAAGGATTATCTTGTAGTCGGGCAGGGATAAACTTCCTTGTTAATCCGTCCTGCCCTTTAAATGCTTCATTAGGTGGAGAAGGAGAAATATATCTTTTCTTTACCCAACTAGCTCCAACACCGCCTGGATTTGCTGTACATCGCATATAAGGAACAATTTCTGGATCTGTAGTTCGTAACCGCGAAGCCAAATAGTTCCAACTATATTCTGTAGGCAAGTGAGTTATTTCATCGAAACCAATCCAACTATATGCTTGTCCTTGATAGCGATAAACATCTGCATCTCTTTCAAGGAATCCAAACTCTATCTTTGCACCGCTAGGAAAGTTCCAGACTTTTTCTACTTCTCTAAACTTTGCCCCTTTAAATGCTTTTGGATATAGCTCTCTACTTTTATCTATTAGTTCTCTAAGTTCAGGCATTGACCGCCTAAGTATTAAAGCCCTATGAGCGGGCCTGTGTGCGTATCTAAGAGGGTCTACGATCATAGCGTAGCTTTTACCACCCCCTGCCGAACCTCCGTACAGAACGTCTGTTTCGCCCGATGCAAGGAAATCTTCTTGCGGCCCTTCGTTAGCTTTAAATATTACATTTTCTTCTATTTCTTTTTGTACTTTAGGACTAACTGCCTTAATAGAAGTATCTTCAATTATCTTAGATTTCTTTTTATCATTTATTTTAGATAAAGCATCTAATGTTTTTTCATATTTAAATACTTTTTGTCTGGCGGCTTTTAATTTTTTTTCATTATTTAGTAGAGTTCTTTTATTTGCCATTTCAGCTTTTGTAGAAGAGTGGTAATTATATCCTTTACCTTTCGATCCTTTAGCTCTTCCTGATTTTCTTTTTGGAGTCCCGTCGAGTTTAAGAATAAAACTTCCTTTCTCATCTCTACAGTAATTATGTGGATTAATCTCCCAATCATTTTGCATGTTTATCTACTATTTTTTTTAGTCCCATATGAGAAATATAGCGGCCTGTTTCATATTGTAGCCATGAGCTTCCTTCTCTTAGACTAAGAGCTTTATTTTTAATCATAGATGATATTTTATCTAAAGCTTCTTTTTCTTCAGGTATTTCTAAAAGATAAGAAGGGTTTTCTTCATCTAGTTTATAACCAAAAGGAATTGTGCTACTAGTTCTCCGCATACTCAGCTTCTATTATTGTTTCTTGCTTTGCAGGAAGAATAAATAAACCGCCACTTTGAGCATTAACACTTAGATCTAGTTTATCTGTTTTACCTAAACCTACACGATCTAAAATAGTTTGTGCCGCCTGCATTCTAACATTAGCTTGCGGTATAGGTGTATCGCTATCCATTATACTAACTATTTTAAATGCGGCTTTAGGTGCCGACTGAGCTAATATCGTTTCTGCCATTTCTAATATCTCAGATTTTAATGATTTTACTACATTAGAAACGCTTGTAGGAGAATAACCTGCACGTTCTCCTGCAAGTCTTGTATCTCCATTGCAGTCAATTAAATGATCCAAGAAAGATTTTTGTTTTATTGTTAATGTTTTAGTAGCCATTATTACAGTATATACCTGATTTACAGTTTTGTCAAGTTATATTTAATTCTTGACAAACTTAAATTTCAAGTGTATACTGTATATAGCTATGGCGGGGTTGCACATCCCCTTATATAGCCTTTATAACGTCCTAATTGGGGCGTTTTTTTATGCTTAATATCTGCGGCCCTATCTGCTTTACACTAGATTCTGGTAAAAATGTATAGGATTTAGTATATATAGGTGGGGGGTGGGGTGGACGCCTGCCCGCCCTACATAGGCTAGGCAGGTATACGCAGATATGAAGCTTTCCTGCCCGCGAATTTGTATCTTTTTTGGCCCCGTTCTGGTTGCCAGACTGTCAAGTATTAAAAGTATGTATAGCTATTAGCATAGCTATAAAGATTCCCCAGAAATTTCAGAGCCTTATAAGAATATCTATAGATATTATTATAGTGGGTCGAAGCTTGCTAACTTGAGAGAATATAATTTTAAAAAACCTTGAACTATTGTGAAAGGTTTTTTAAAATATATATTCCTCAAACAGATATGGAGAACGACGATGCCAACAACAGCTAACACTCAGAAGCCGACAACCATCCCTGCCGTAGCTTATCAGCTAACTCAAATGCTAGCAGTCCAATTAAAATTGGATAAAGGCGCTGTATATACAGTTTATAAGCAAATGCTCAAAGTCATCTCTGATGACAACAGATCCAAAGATCCCCGTTGGAATTTTGACGATTATATTGAAATGCTAAAGATCTGCACAATTGACGATGCTTTAAAGTCTAGCCTTTACTACTTCCAACCCAAAAAGACCAAAGTAAAAGCCGCGCCCAAATTAAAAGTCAACGCCGCCACAAAAAGACTTGACACGCTAGAAGCCGATATGGATACTATTAAAACTACATTGAGTAGTTTGCTTACAGCGCAATCTGAGCTTTTAAAAGCTCTGGCAAAATAATTAAACTAACCGCCCTCTTCGGAGGGCATAACGGAGATAGTTATGGACATTAATATACATAAAGTTACAAATCTTACTATTGATCCGCGAGTCGATAAAAGGTGGATCGACATTAAAATAGAATCACTTAATTATAATAGGGATACAGGACAATATGATAAAGTTAAAAATGAAATAACTTTATTTCAAAGCGAAGTTAAAGGGCAAGAATTTGAGGGTATAGAATACACGGATCGACAAATGGAATTATTTGCAAATGGATAGTTATTACGAAAGCGCAGAGGAAATAGTTATAACTCACGATAGAGCTATAAAGGAATTAAACAATCATGGCTTAGATGACTCGCTAACTATTAATGATTTTTATAATGAATTAGGAGTCCTAAAAACCTACGACGCTCAACAGGTGTTGAGATTTATTGGCTATTAAAAAGGATATAAACATGGATTTAATTAATAATGTATTAACTGGTATTAATAATAATTTACCATTAACTGACTCACTGCATTCAGAAGTAAACTATCTAGATAATATTAACTATTATCAAGATACTGATTGTGAGCTATGCACTCGAAATAGTAGGCATTATGTTTGTGTCGATTGTTTCGATCCCATTGAACACTTTAACTATCGACCCTAAACCAAAACGTCCTAGTTTCTTAAACACTGAACATTGTGAAGTGTTTAAGAAACGTAGGACGATATAGCAACCCAACCAACGAGGACAATATGATGTATAAAGATCACGCCCAAAAATGTAGTGAATTCGCTTTAAAGAATCCCGACCAGTTTGCAATGGTGGTGTTAATGGTAGTCCTATCTATCCAACAGCGTTGGCATAATGTAGGTATTCAATTAAATGATGTCATGCTTAATGGTACTGCTAGTAGATTTTTAAACTGGCGAACAAAACGGAATTGCTACGAATATATACAGAGTAAAAAGTATCTTATGTTCGCTCAGTGTTTGGCAGTTATGCACTCTACTAATAAGACAGATGATGAAAAAGCTATAGCATTGATGCGAATGTTTATGCGGATTCCGTCGGTTGGCATCGCTAAAGGTGGTTTTTTATGTCAATTAGTTTTTAATCTAGTGGGGTGTTTAGATGTACATAATTTACGCTATTACGGATTAGATCCCAATATTGCTACCGCTAACAAAAAAGCGGGGCCAAAAGGACAAGAAGCTATACGCCGAAAAGTAAAAACATATATAGAAAAATGTCACGAATTAGGAACCGAAAGATTGTGGGATACATGGTGCAATGCTAGGGCAGTAGAAGATGAATCACCTTGGCGTAGTGGTTTTGAAGTGAGCGAGGCTCATATCAGATATCTAGAAGATTCAGTATGAAACAATGCAATAGATGTAAAAGGCGAAGAGCGGATATAGTAGAATCTAACACCTATGTATGTAGTAGGTGTTGGATTAAATATTATCTAACATTTTTTAAGTCTGATATAAAACATTTTTACGGGTCATCTAAAACATAGGAGCTGTATTAAAATGAAATTAAATATAACTTATAATGAGCCATGCATACAGACTTTAAAGGGCATGAAAGATGATTCAATTAATCATGTAATTACATCGCCGCCTTATAATATGAATTTACGAATAAGGTATGGTAAATACTGTAGTCGCAGTATAGATACGAATGAATTTAGTACAAAATACGAGGGATTTAATGATAATTTACCTATCGAAAAATACTATGATTTTCACGGTGAAGTATTAAATGAATGCCTAAGAGTAGCAAGCGGATTAGTTTTTTATCAGATACAAATAGTGACGGGATCTAAACGCCCGTGGTTTAAATTAATAGGTGACTACCATCAGGAATTAAAAGACATAATTATATGGGATAAAGGCCATGCTCAACCATCGATGGCCCCTGCTGTTTTAAATAAACAGTCGGAATTAATATTAGTATTCGATAAAAATAATTCTATTAGTAGGCAGTTCCCGCAAGCTAATTTTGATAGGGGTACTTTATCGGATATCTGGCAGATAAACAGACAGCGAAGTGTTAATAAAAAACATAGGGCCACTACCCCCGAAGCTTTGATTGAAAAAATAATTTTAAATTTTACTCATAAACATGATATAATATATGATCCTTTTATGGGTACAGGTACTACTGGTAAAGTAGCTATTAGGAATGACAGATATTATATTGGGAGTGAAATTAATGAAAACTATATCAACTCATAGGAGAAATTTAGTAGCTAAATTTAGT
>TARA_B100001093_G_scaffold518552_1_pt1 | contig 25523 bp, 18 predicted proteins | sample TARA_B100001093 | Tara Oceans TARA_B100001093 (sample SAMEA2623116) | marine metagenome | biome: marine biome (ENVO:00000447); feature: surface water layer (ENVO:00002042); material: "saline water (ENVO:00002010), including plankton (ENVO:xxxxxxxx)" | depth 5 m | reverse complement strand
ATGGTAGTAGTCTGAACCAAATCTTTTAAACCACTCATTTTCCATTACTTCATTTGTGTAATCGTGGTTTCCTGCAACATAAAAAAAAGGCATTTCAAGTTTTTCTAAAAACGAATTAAATTCCTCCCATTCAGCATTAATTGTATCAAGATCTGTGGTGTAACCATTAATCAAGTCTCCAACACTAATAACGAAAGCTGGCTGCATCAGATTAATTTTCTTAATACCTTTTTGCCAAACCCCTTTGCGTTCGCCTCCGGTTCTATCAGGGACCACGACAAAATTAAATTTGTTTTTATGATCATTTACCCTGTCATAAGTCCATGGTTTATTTGCAGAATTTATTTTTTGTAATTGAAGTTTACTTTGAGCATTTACTTTTAATAGAAATAGCACAAAAATTAAGCAGAAAATATTTTTTTTCATGTCTAAAAATAAAAAAAACAGATCAAGACTGACAAATTTTTGCGATTGTTAAATAACATTAAAAACTTTCCTAACTGTCTGAACGCTTAACGGTGGGGTGGGTTTTGTATAAGGGTTTCTCTGAGAAGGTTAGGGTTCTTGATAATATATATAACCCAACGCTTATTTGTGTTTAAATAGCTATTGCTGAACTGTTAGGGCTTTTTATGAGATTAGGATTAATGGTTTTTTTGTTTTTGATTGGCGGGACAAAGAGAGGGTTAGAATTACAGTAACTAATCCTATTATAAACGGCAGGGTAAAACTCCAATAAAAACCCACCTTTTTCAATCAGATTTATTTCTCTACTGAACATAAAAATGATTCCATAGAATTACAAAAGAATTTTCTAAAGTGTGTTTTTTTACTTTCTGATACTTTTATTGTTCTCATTGAAACTAAACGGAGAACACCAACAATCAAAAATGTTATTATTAAAATTAAAAAGCCTTTGCTATTTTATAAAATTACGGTTTTTCTTCACCTATTTGTTTTTTCAAACTTAACCCATTGGCGGGTCAAGCTATCCCATTTGGCGAGATAATCAATTTTATAAACAAATGAAAACTAGAGCTTTAAACATGTTGTTTGCGCCTAAGCGGGGTCAACCTAAACCCTTTAAGCCCATGTCTATGAGAGTTTATGTTTTTAATGAATTTAGTGTCGAATCAAGGGTAGAACCAAAATCACTAATTTGTAGTATGATTTATGATTTTGATTTCCTTATTGACAAGTTAAATTATCTTGAAGAAGAGGTATCTCCTAAATGGGGAAAAATGAATTCATTCCAAATGATAAATCATTGTAGCAATTTTATAGAAGTTTCATTGGGCCACCAAAAAATTAGTCTAAGGACCAAAGTGTTTGGGAGACTTTTCGGAAAATTATTTCTGAAATATTTAAAATCATTGGATTTTGATATTAATAAGTATCCAAAAAATTCAAAAACCTTAAAAGAGTTTAAACCTTTTCTTTCAAAAGAATCATTTTTAATTCAAAAAAACAGACTTACTGAAAACCTTAAAATAGTTAAGAAGTTAAAATCTCATTATACTATTCACAACATATATGGTCATATTGAAACTAGTTTATTTCAGAGACTAGTTCATTTCCACACTTCATATCATTTTAATCAATTTGGGATACTATAATTGGTTCTTTTGGGACGATAACCTTGGCTAAATAAAACGAGTCTTGATTTGATTTTTGGTTCACAAAGTGAACCTAACAGGGATGTTAACTAATTGATTATCATTTTATAAATAATCCTGGTTTGAGGACAGGAGAGACCACCAACAAAAAACCCTGAACATATTATTTAGAAGTAGTTAGGAGTTTTTATTTACTTCAAAACATCATATGGGAATCAACTATATTATTTTTATTACATTATTACTCTTACATACATGAACTTTTTAATCAAAATGACTACTTACAACTGTAATTAATGAGAATATTATTTATACTTGGATTACTGCTGATCCATTTAGCATGCGGTTCATCACAGCAGGATGCTCCCAATATTGTATGGTTGATGACTGAAGACAATTCCCCCCATTATATGCAACTGTATAATGAAGGAGGGGTTTCCATGCCAAACGTTGAAAAATTAGCCAAACAGGGCATTGTTTTTGACAACGCGTTTTCCAATGCGCCTGTTTGCTCTGTCTCACGTAGCACCCTTATTACTGGATGCTATGCCCCAAGAATATTTACACATTTTCACCGTAGGGCTGAGCACGTTCCTCTGCCTGATAAAGTAATGCCCTTTCCCTACTATCTCAAACAAGCAGGATACTACACCACGAATAATCACAAACAAGATTATAACTTTATTCTGCCCAAGGGAGTTTGGGATGAATCTTCTAAAAAAGCTAGTTATAAAAACAGAAAGAAAGGACAACCATTTTTTCATGTAGAAAATCACACTGTTACACATGAAGGGAGCTTACATTTCGACCAAAATGCAATCGATGAAACACCAGATGATGAGCTCGAACACATAAAAGTTTTCCCTTATCATCCCAACACCAAAACCTTTAGGTATTCCTATCACCATTTCCAAAATCAACACATCTTGGCAGATCAGCAAATGGGTAAATTTATTGATGAGCTCGAACAAGAAGGTCTTATGGAGAATACCATTATTTTCTATTTTGGAGATCATGGGGGCGTTCTCCCTAGAAGCAAAGGATATGCTTACGAAAGCGGTTTACAGGTTCCTTTAGTGGTTTATGTTCCTGAAAAGTGGAAACACCTTTTTGACCAAAATAAGGGATCAAGAACAAACACCTTTGTTGAATTTGTAGACTTTGGTCCTACCGTACTATCATTGGCAGGAATTGCCCCACCACAAGGCATAGATGGCACGGCTGTGCTTGGAAAATTCTCAGAGCCTTTAAAAATTAAAAAGAAAAATACCGCCTTTGGTTATGCTGATCGCTTTGATGAAAAATATGATTTGGTGAGAACCCTTAGAGTAGGAAAATACAAATACATTCGAAACTTTCAACCCTTCAACGTTGATGGAATATTTAATTTTTATCGTTATAAAATGTTAGCGTTTGAAGAGTGGAGTACCCTATATAGGTCTGGAAATCTAAATGCTGAACAGCGTCAATTTTTTGAACCCAGAAGCCCCGAGGCATTATTTGATTTAGAACAAGACCCTCATGAGGTGAATGACCTTTCTGCAAGTCCAAAACATCAAGAAATACTCAGGAGCATGAGGAATCAGTTGCACGAAAAACTGTCTACATTACCCGATTTGAGTTTTTATCCAGAGCCTTTTTTATTGGAAAATGCACTCGAAAACCCTGTAGGTTTTGGTAAAAATCACCAAGAAGAAATAAAAGAATTGATTGCTATTGCCAACTTGAATTTGTTAGATTTTGGCGAGGCACAAGATAAAATAAAGCAAGCCTTGGCCGATGAGAATCCTTGGAAAAGATATTGGGGTTTGATAGCGTGCTCTTCATTTGGAGAAGAGGCCAATAGCGTTACTCCTCAAATTCAAAACCTTATGAGCAAAGATCATGAAAACTTAGTAAGACTTCGCGCCTTAGAATACTTGATGCTAAATCAAAAACCCTTTAGCTCAAAGATCCCTGAAGAATTACTAAGAAGCTCCAAGTCCGAGACAGAAGCTAATTTAATACTCAACAGCTTTGCCCTGATGAAAAGTTTAAATCCCGATTTTGAAATTAACGTAACAAAAAATATTTTTCCAATAGAATGGTATGACAAACCGAATGATTTGGTCAACAGAAGAATTGATTATTTAATAGACAATCCCTAGAAATTATGGGAGCAGACATATAATTATTAACGTGTCTCGATAATATGCAGAAAAATCAAAAGTCAGATTGTAATAGAAGGCAAAGTAAACATGACATTTGGAAAGAAGTCCAATCAGACACGGAAATAAGCATACCCTTTGTGGGTTTGCCAAATCCAAAGACAGATCTTTTAATGATGATTTTAAACAAAGATTAGAACTGTCTTTTCCCAAATTCACTATTGATGAACTTGGCAGTATTTTTTCGTTTGTTGAGGTTATAACTTAAGGAGAGAAGTATCATATCTACGCCGTAAACGTAGTTGGTAGGGGTGTAAAATTCTTTGTGGGGTACTAAAAAAATAGTTCAAACTCGGAACTCACAGTTATTTCACAACGTCTAAACACCCCAAAACAACATAGACAATTGATTATCAGTTTATATATAATCCTGATATGGGAACAGTTGAGACCATTCAAGAGAATCCCAAATTATTTTATTTTCAGTAGTTAGGGTTCTGTTTTTGCCTGACGGGACTACTCAAGAGAAACTGTATTATTTTCTTATACATTATGTCACGGGTTTTTATGGCTTATTAGGCAACAACCTCCATTATAAATAACGGATTTTTTAACTAGAAAGAATAGTCTAAATTTTTGTGTAAATTAATTATTTTAAAGCAACTATTAACTAAAATCAAGCATCTTGACTTTACTCTTAATGCATCGCACGTCAAAATTATTTTTCTTTATCACTGTCTTTTCCTACAGTCTTTCCTCTGCTCAAGGCTTTGAAGGGTATTATCAAGACCCTAATATCTATAATAATACAATCCTATTTACGGCTGAAGGCGATCTTTGGAAAGTCTCCCTTAGTGGTGGATTAGCACAAAGGCTAACTACACACCCAGAGGAAGAAAAATTTCCTTCAATTTCTCCTGATGGAAAAATTATTGCTTTTTCTGCGAGCTATGAAGGACCTATGGAAGTTTATACAATGCCTATTGAAGGAGGGTTGCCAACAAGATGGACTTATGAACGTGACGTCTCTATGGTTAATTCTTGGACATCAGACGGAAAGATAATTTATACTACAAGGGCTTATTCTAAAGTTCCTGACAATCAGGTTGTAGCCATAGATATACTTACAAAGCAGAAAACAAATATCCCTTTAGCTCAAGCAAGTGAAGCAACTTATAGTGATAATGGAAAAACAGTGTACTTTGTGAGACCAGCGTATCACAGAAACGTAACAAAAAGATATAAAGGTGGCACCGCCAGACAAATTTGGAAATTTACTCACGGAACTAATGAAGCTGTTAAATTGACAAAAGACTATATTGGTGAGAGCCATCATCCGATGTGGTTTGCCGGAAGAATTTATTTTATTACGGATAGAGATGGCATGATGAACATATGGTCAATGAATGAGATGGGTCAAGATCTCAAGCAGCATACGAATCATAAAGAATTTGATGTCCGTTCCGCTAGTGTTTCCAATGGTAATATTGTCTATCAAGTTGCTGCAGATTTATGGCATTATAATATAACTTCGGATGAGATTAAAAAAATAAACATCAAGTTGGTATCAGATTTGGACCAACTTCGAGAGAAGTGGGATGATAACCCTTCTCAACACATAACTTCTGTGCACACTGACCCTGAAGGAAAAAAGATTGTCATAACAGCAAGAGGTAGAGTTTTTGTTGCTCCTGTCAAGTCTGGTCGATTTGTATCTTTTACGGACAAAAAAAATGTACGATTTAGAGATGCGGTTTTTTCACATGATGGCGAAAAGATTTATACACTTTCCGATGAATCTGGAGAATTCGAATTTGTAAGTATGCCTTCAAATGGACAGGGTCCTCAAAGTAATATTACTAGTAACGGAGACCTTCTTAGATACGGCGGTATTCCATCTTCTGACGGAAAGTGGATAGCTTATGATGACCTGGAAAACAATATGTATGTGCTCAATATTTCGAGTGGAGTCTCTACAAAGATTTCTACGAATCAAGAAGGTATTGGTGACTTTAGTTGGTCCCCTGATAACAAGTGGCTGGCATTTGTGCAGACAGCCTTCAATACAATGACACAAATTAAGATTTATAATTTGGAGAATGGCACTTCCTTTGACCTGACTACCGATAGAGCTAATAGCTTTAATCCAAGGTGGAGTCATGATGGCAAGTTCATTTATTTTCTCTCAGATAGAAATTTCAAATCTTTGGTAGGTAGTCCTTGGGGTACTAGACAGCCTGAACCTTACTTTGACGTAAGCGAAAAAATATATCATGTGGCATTGACAAAAGGAACACGTTCTCCATTTAGAGAAAATGATGAACTTTATAATGACCACAATAAAGATGAAAATTCAACACAAAAGAGTAAGAAGAAAAACAAGAATAAAGTAAAAGAAGATTCACTCGTAGTTAGAATAGATCGTACTGATATACAAAAAAGAATCATAGAGGTTCCAATCAAACCGGGCAATTATAGTGGACTTGAGGTAAGCGAAAAAGTACTCTACCTCTTGTCAGGCGAAACAGGTGTAAACGCTAAACAGCATTTATCTTTTGTAAAAATCGGAAACCAAGATGTGGCCCTTAAAACATTAGTAAAGGACATAAATTCATTCGAACTTTCTGGAAATCGTCAAAAAATTCTGGTAGTAAAAGGAAGAAGTTCTCATATCATTGATGCAGGAACATCGGAAGGTATTGATTTATCAAAAAACAAGATAAATTTGACAGGTTGGAAGTTCCCAATTACACCATTAGAAGATTGGAAACAGATCTTTACAGATGCATGGCGTATGGAGCGAGACTATTTCTATGATAAGAACATGCATGGCGTTGATTGGGATGCAATGTATAATAAATACTTTCCATTGGTTGATCGTGTTACAACACGCAATGAACTTTCGGATCTTATTGGAAGATTTGTCGGAGAGTTATCTGCTCTACATACAAGTGTTCGAGGTGGAGATTTAAGAGAAGATGCTAAAAATATTTCGGTTGCTAGTTTAGGTGCTGTTTTTAGCAGAGATGAAAAAAACAAAGGATTTAAAATTGATTACATCTACAAGGCTGACCCAGACTATCCCAATGAAAAATCACCAATGGACGACCCTTATCTTGATGTGTATGTGGGAGACATAATCACGAAAGTAAATGGTAAAGACGCATTATCAGCTATTGATATAGGAGAGTTAATTCGTAATGAATCAGAAAAACAAGTGCGATTAACACTCTTGAGAGGTAATTCTGTAAGAGATGTCATCGTTAAACCATTAGCTAATGAATATAATCTTCGTTACCGTGATTGGGAATATAGCAACCGTCTTAAAGTGGAAGAAAAGAGTGAAGATAAAATTGGCTATCTACATCTCAGGGCGATGGGCAGTAATGACATTAATCAGTTTTATCGTGAATTCTATCCGGTATTCAATAAGGCAGGTTTAATTGTAGATGTGAGGTACAATTTTGGAGGAAATATTGACAGCTTTATCCTTGAAAAACTTTTGAGAAAAGCCTGGATGTATTGGAAAGCAAGATCAGGTGAACCCTACTGGAACATGCCCTATTCATTCAGAGGACATATTGTTGTACTCGTGAATGAAAATACTTATTCTGACGGCGAAGCATTTGCAGATGGTTTCAAAAAATTAGAACTGGGCACTACAATAGGAATGCGAACGTGGGGTGGTGAGATATGGCTGCATAGTGGTAATAGATTAAGTGATAATGGTCTAGCAAGAGCTCCAATGATTGGAGTTTATGGTGATAATGGAAAGTGGTTAATTGAAGGGCATGGCTTTGAGCCAGACATTGAAGTGGATAATCTTCCACATGCGACTTTTAAAGGACAAGACGCTCAGCTCGATGCTGCTATTGAGTATCTTCAAAAATTAATTAAAGAAGACCCCCGAGAAGTCCCTGCCGTGCCGCCTTATCCCGATAAATCTTTTAAAAATAATACAAAGAGTAAAAATTAAAACTTCTCTAACAATTTCATCATTTTCCACCTTTGGGATTTTAGAAAATAACTATTATGCCTAAAACGGGGTTAAGATTTATTATTTATTTTACTGTATAATTAATCATTGAGAATTAAACATGAAAAAACGAGACTTTTTAAAATCCATGATTGCAGGCACAGCAGGAATGACCTTAGCATCCTTTTCATCGGCAAGAAATTCACCTATTAACACCCCTTCTTGGCAAAGAGGAGTGAGTCTCTGGCCTATTTGTCTTGACACTGCAACGCTTTCCGGTAAAATTCCTTTAGAACGCAAAGTTGAACTTGCTGCTGAAGCCGGTTTTGATGCAATTGAACCCTGGGATCATGAGCTCAAAGCACACGAAGCATCTGGAAAAAGCCTGAAGGATCTGAGTAAGAAAATTACAGATCTTGGCATGTTTGTTCCGAGCGTGATTGGAGTTTGGGGTTCACTTGCTCCAGATAAAGAAACTTTTAATAGTGAACGAGATCAACATAAAGAGCGTTTACGGATGATAAGTGATGTTGGAGCCTCTCATGCCCAAATCATTCCCAAGTTCAACCAAAAAACGCCTCTCAATCACCAAAATGCAGCTTGGGCTTATTCAGAAATCTGCAAAATGGCAAAAGAATATAATTTATATCCTGGTATTATCTTCCTAAATTTTGTGCCTGGTTTAGAAAAACTTGCAGATGCAGTCCACATCGCCTTGTTATCCGGAGTTAAAAAAGCGCAAATTATTCCAGATACCTTTCATATGTTTCTGACAGAGGGCTCTTCCAATGGTTTAAATCTTTTGGCTCCTGAAATGATTACGATTTTTCAATTTGCTGATGCCCCAAAAGATTTAAAACCGAGTAATGCCCAAGGCCTCGATAGCAAACGTGTTTTACCTGGTGATGGTCAGATTGATCTTGTTAGTTTTTTAAGACCTTTAAAACAAATATCTTATAAAGGATGTATTTCTCTAGAACTCTATAATCCTGAATACCACAAGCGCGAACCGAAAATTTTCCTAGCTGAGGCGCTTCACAAAACAATTAAGGTAATTGAGAGAGTTTAAAAACAGCTCAAGCGGACGCTATAACTGAGCAGTTTAAAAATTGATTAAAGAATATCAGCAGAAAGGCTCTGTTATTCCCGCTTATCCTGACCAGCGGTTGTGTGAAACTTAAAGAATGAAATTTAAATTTCGCTGGCACTTTTATGTTTTTTGTCACAATGAAGCTAAAATTTATTATTAATTTGTCGACGTAATTATTTATTAAGAATTCAACATGAAAAAACTGATTTTTTTAACCGCTACATTTCTAATTTCTTGTAATACAACTGTAAAAAATGAAAATAAAGAATTGCCGGGGAGAATAGGAAATAAAGAATTAACCGTTAATGAGGATAAAAGAATTAATCCTGAACTTCTTCAAGCAATGATAAATTTAGGTTTGGACGGAGTACCGCCCACACCTCCAGTAACTTTTGAATCAAGTCAAGACGAGATACAAGAATTCAATAATAGTGTCGAGTCAATATATACGGAGGTATTTGGAACTATATTCTCTAAAATTGAACTACCTCACGGATTAGTTAATGAAACAAAAATTATTACTGGGGACGACGGTAATGAAATTAAGTTATATATTACTAAACCTATAAACGCTAGTGAAGATATGCCTGGAATACTTCATATCCATGGCGGGGGAATGGCAATAATGACTGCAGATGACGCAAATTATATTTATTGGAGACACAAACTTGCCTCAAAGGGCCTGGTTGTAGTTGGGGTTGAATTTAGAAATACTGCTGGTAAGCTTGGCAATCACTCTTTTCCAGCCGGATTAAATGATTGTGTTTCGGCATTAAAATGGGTATATGAGAATAAAGAGGAGTTAGGAATATCTAAGATTATAGTTTCAGGCGAATCAGGTGGAGGTAATCTGGCAATCGCTACAGCTTTGAAAGCGAACCAAGACGGAATAGTTAACTACATTGATGGAGTGTATGCTCAATGTCCATATATATCCAATCTCTATGGAAAAGGAAACACCAAATTACAATCGTTAATAGAAAATGACACCTATTTTCTCAGAGGAGATAATATGGACTTGATGGCATCTTTATATGATGGAAGGGACAGTAAAAATCCTCTTGCTTGGCCATATCATGCAGAGATTGACATGTTGGAAGGGTTACCCCCACACGTAATTACAGTGAACGAATTAGATCCACTTAGAGATGAGGGATTAGCCTATTCAAATAAATTAAAAAATGCTGGAATTAGTGTTAGCGCCAAAATAATCAAAGGAACTGTTCATGCCGCCGAAAACATTTTTCCTTTAGAGATTCCAGAAATTCACAATCAAGCAATAGAGGATATTCAAAGCTTCTCTTACAGTTTTAATTAGTTCATCAAGAGGGATTCAATTTTTAAGTTCTAGTGCACCAATTTTACTGAGATAGAGTAGAAGGTTAAAAGCATGATTATAACTAGGACATATAATTTCATGCAAAATGAGTTGTGTAAACAGGCAAGAATTAGAAGCTTTTCTTAGATGCTTTAAATGAAAGTTTAGGGTTTATTTGATGCAAGTAATAACTTAAGATTGAATTCTTTCCTTTCACTATAGTAATCTTTATTTATAGTAGTCTACTCCGGAAAATAGATAAAAAATGTTCTAGTAAAGTTCTTGTTAATTTCATCTTTTGGGGGAATAAATTTATCAAGTGGTTAATGATAAACTTTAAAACGAGATGCATTAGATCGAAGTGATAGCACGCATTGCAACTTCTTTACGGGAGGAAATCTTTTTATACGATCTCATTGCAAATCTAAAAGAAAAATAGAATGATTATCTTTTAGGATAAGTATTCCCATGCTATCATTTGGTTTAGAATAGTTTAATGAAAAATTGCATACTGATAATTACGATGTTGTTTTGTTTTGGTTGTGCCAAAAAAGAATATGATATTGAAATTATAGGTAATGAAAAATTATCGTCATACATAACAAAGTTTAACGAAAACGATAATGAAATTTATAAACAGTTTATTACGAATAATGAAGCTTTGGACTTTCTCAGTGGCAACATTCCTCTGATTGATATTCCAGATAAAAAAATTGAAGAAATTTATTATTTCAGATGGTGGACTTATAGAAAACATATTAAATCCACACCTGAGGGATTTGTAATAACAGAGTTTTTACCTAAAGTAAATTGGGCTAAAAAGTATAACACTATTAACTGCCCTGCTGCACATCATATTTACGAAGGGAGATGGTTGAGAGATCCTAAATATATTTCGAATTATATTGATTTTTGGCTAAATAAATCTGAAGATGGTATTAGACAATATAGTTTTTGGGTTGCTGATGCCATTGTTGCCTTTAATTCTATTCATCGTAACGACTCAATTTTATTTAATCAGTTAGAACCACTTATAAAAAATTATGGTGAATGGGAAAAAAACCGGAGAGATAACCATCTATCACTATTTTGGCAGTACGATGTTAATGATGGAATGGAGTTCACAGCTAGCGGGAGAATACTTAATAACGATATAGAAAAATTTTCGGTCGAAGCCATAAGACCAACAATTAATAGTTACATGTATGGTGATGCTAAAGCCATTTCAAAACTGGCTCTTTTAACAGGTAATCTCATTAAAAGTCGAGAATTTGAAAAGAAAGCAAATAAAATTAAAAGAGAACTTCAAAGCCGTCTTTGGAATGATGATTTGAATTTCTTTACGGTATTACCCAAAAATTATAATAAAAATAGTAGACCATTAGATGTTAGAGAATTAATAGGTTATGTGCCATGGTATTTTAATTTGCCTGATGACAAAGAACAATATGCTTTGGCTTGGGAAAAAATCAAAGATCCGCTTGGATTTGCAGCACCCTTAGGATTAACTGTTACTGAACAGTCTCATCCTTTTTTTAAAATTAGTTATGATGGCCATGAATGTCAATGGAATGGCCCTTCATGGCCGTTTGCGACTACACAGACTTTAAAGGCTATGGCAAATTTTTTAAATTATTATTCAAATAATAAAACTATATCTAAACAAGATTACTATAAACTTCTTTTGCAATATGCAAATCAGCATTCATTAAAAAATGATAAAGGTGAAATAGTTAATTGGATCGACGAGAATTTAAATCCCTTTAACGGAGATTGGATTTCCAGAACTCGTTTAATGAATTGGGAGGGCAAGGGATGGTCCAAAGAAAAAGGAGGTCTTGAAAGAGGAAAAGACTATAATCATTCTGGTTTTTGTGATTTAGTTCTTTCTGATCTTCTTGGGATCAAGCCATATATTGATAACTCTCTTGAGATTAACCCTTTAATTCCTGACGATTGGGAATGGTTTGCTGTAGAAGATATTTGTTATAAGGGTAATGAGATATCATTGGTATGGGATAAAACAGGGAATCACTATAAAATTGGTAAAGGGTTAATGCTCTTTGTTAATCATAAATTGGTTTTTTCAGATCAAAAAATTCAAAAAATCACTTTTAATAGTTTTAAAATATGAAAATTCACCTTCTTATTCCAACACTAATTATAGCTTGGTTACATATGTCATGTGATCTAAATCAAAACCTTATACAATCGAAAACTTTGGATAGGTGGTCAGAAGAAAAAGTTTGGGATTGGTATAATAATCAACCATGGTTAGTTGGAACAAATTTCATCACTAGTTCATCGATTAACCAACTTGAATTTTGGCAACAAGAATCTTTTGATTCAATACTTCTGGAAAAAGAATTAAAATTATCGGCAAGTATAGGCATGAACACTCATCGTGTATTTCTTCACGATTTACTTTGGCAACAAGATTCTATTGGATTTATGGAGCGTATCAATAAATTTTTAGAAATTTCAGATAGAAATGGGATAAAAACTTTATTTGTTTTTTTTGACGATGTATGGCACCCTGTTCCTAATCTTGGAAAACAACCTGAACCAATTCCAAATGTTCATAATTCCGGATGGGTTCAATCACCTGGAGCAAAAATTTTATATGACTCCTTAAGTCACAATAAACTTGAATCCTATGTAAAGGGAATTGTTCGTAGATTTTCAAATGATTCTAGAATTCTGGCTTGGGATTTATATAATGAACCAGGTCAAAAAGGGATATCTTCACACAATATTCCAAAGGAAAGAGCAAAAGAATTATATGGGAAAATTGGAATAGAGATTACGGATGAGAATTACTCAAAATATAATTTGAGTGAAATTGATCCTAAGCATAAGAAACAATTATATTCTCTTTTACTCTTAAAGAAAACGGCTAGATGGGTGAGAGATATAGATCCTTGTCAACCCATTACCTCAGGAATTTATGAATGGGATATAGATTGGGGAGAAACGGAAAAACTCTCTGATTTAAATAAATTTATTATTAATTCTTCGGATATTATATCTTTTCATTCTTATGGATCCAAAGATGAGGTTTTAAGAAGAGTTAAAGAGTTAAAAAAGTATAACAGACCAATTCTGTGTACAGAATATGTTGCGCGAGAATATGGTAACACTTTTCATACGATACTACCAATTTTTGAAGAAAATAATATTGGAGCTTTTAATTGGGGATTTGTTTCTGGTAAAACTAATACTATTTATCCTTGGAAAAGTTGGGATTCAACATACACGGCTCCACCGGCCAAATGGCATCATGACATCTTTAGGGCAAATGGACAACCATTCTCAAAAGAAGAAGTGTCGTATATTAAGACTTTGATGTTATCTAAAAATAAGTGAAAAACTACTTGTGACAGAGAGTTGTTAAATTACTTACATATAGTTCAACCCTTTTTCCAAAATATATTAAACAATCTAAATACCCAATATTAATTTGCCTTGTAATAATGCGAAGAGTAATTCTTGTGGTTGGATGGCACAAACGTCATGGCCTATTGACTCATAAACTAAATACTACCAAAAATGTCGGGTGAATGACCAAAAGTTTTTTTTAGCTAAAAACAATTGACTAACATTGTTTGCTATTGAAAATACACAAAGAATGAAACAGCCGGAGTTGGGTAAAACAATAATTGAATTAAGAAAACAAAAGGGTTTGACTCAAGAAGAGTTGGTTGAAAAAATGTAACATTACGGTGAGAACAATTCAACGAATAGAGGCTGGAGAAACAACACCTAGAAGTTACACTATTAAAACAATTCTAAACGCCATGGGTTTTGAATATGAAAGTGTTTTTGGCAAGAAACACATTTCTGGAAAATTTGATAAAGTACTCAGAATATATCCGAGTAATTTGAATAATGTACTAATATCTGCATTGATTGCTGGGATTGTTTACTTCATTGTGGGTTTTGTAGAAACCGTGTTTTACGCTCCATCCTTATCTGATTTATCTTTCGGAGCTAATTGGCCTGATTTATCAACAAACAGTTATGAACCTCCTATTTCTTATGTGCTTACAAAAATCATATCAATTGTTTCGTTTAGCTTTTTTATGAGGGGATTTGTTTTGCGACCTTATTTTTATCTGTAATTGGCCTAATCATCTTATGGCCTTTGGAATTGTTGGAACTACTATTGTTATATAAAGCAAGTCTAAAATTAAAAGGCCCCCTAATCGCAGACTAGAAGGCTTTTTCTCTTATTATGTTATTTTAAATAAGGGAATCTATAGGATTGACTAATTAGACTATTACTCAAACAAATCATTTTTATCCAAGCCCTTAATAGTTGATTTTTGAGCGCTTAAATAGAAAATAAAATGAATAATGAGAAAAATTCCCCAGATCATAAGGGTAATGTCTAAGATTCTTCTAGGTTCCCATTGGGACATATAACCCAAATAATTAATGGTATAAGATACGAGGAAGAAAACAATAAATGTTGATAGGTGAAACCTGAAACCAATGTCACCTATTGGTAAGAATTTATATTCTTTTTTCCCAAAATATCTTCCTGCCAAGAACATAGAAATAAAGTAGATTACAGGAGGTATAAATATGTAATCATATAATTCTGAATTTAGTAATGAGGACAATGTCATCCTGAAAACCACAGTTATTAGCGTAATATTTACAATAAATTGAGCGAGTGTTTTAGTCGTTGTTGTCATTATGGGTTTGGTTTAATAATGTGATAATTTTTTTTTCATAAAATAGACTGATATTTCTTTTAGCGAACTCGTCAAGCAAAGAGTCTCCCGTTTTTGTCAAAGAATAATACTTTCGGTCAGGCCCTTTATTTCCTCCTTTTAAGTTAAACTCGACAATACCTAAATGAAGATATTTTCTTAAACTTCTGTATATACTTTGTTCTTCACAAGACAATGTCTTATTTGAGTATTTTTCGATAAACTCTTTTATTTCGTCTACATATTTTTCACCATCCTTAAGAGAAAGAAAAATCCAGAGTGTTAACTGCCCTTTCTTGTACGTCTCTTCCCATGAATGGAGTAATTTTGCAATCATATCAAGTATTATTCAAGTTGTATAATACAAATGTAACACTATTTCTGAGAAAAAAAATTTACCAATAATTCAATAGAAAGTAACGAATAGAAGCAATTTTATGTCGTATTATCTACACTGAAAATCAGCTGCTTTTGTTGCTATTTGTATGTTAGGTTTAATGTTTACTTTATAACCTAAAGAATTAGCCCATCCTTTTGTAAGCTGAACAAGCCTATTAGAATAAAAGCTTTCATTTTCATTGAAATCCATATCAATTTGGACGTTAACCTTTACATTTGAGGTTAACCATTCAGCTACTTCGATACTTAATTCCGCCTCTTTTAGAAGTTTTGTCCAGCGGTCTTTAATTTTTTCTACCTTGACTTTATGATAGATATAATGAACTCCATTGGTTCCTAGTCTATATGCAACTACAACAGAATAAGTTGTCTGATTCCTATAATTTTGAGAATCTGACCCAACATGAATTTCGCAGTCGGGGTATGAGCAAATGATATTTTGTGTGTGCTCACTGAGGTCTACGAGATCCCCATTAATCTTTCTAAAGTCTCTAAGCATATAGTAATTTACAATAATTGTTACGATTTCTGATGATAGCCTTCGTTATGTAATTTGAAAAACTTTCTCTGACTTTGTTTTTTGTTTTGCTTTAATACAATGAGAAAAAGTAGAACCCATAATATTCCTAAAGACAAAAGCCACAAAAACACTAAAAACACATTCCACTTTTTATCTTTTAGTATAACCTTATCTTGTTTTGTTCTATATGAAAAGAGCACTTAAATTATAGTTGATAATATTCCTACAATATAATTCGTCCATCTTCTTATATCAGTTAATTTAATTTTAAAAAATAGTCAATACTTCTTAGTGTATCAGAACTAAAGTGTAAAAAAGGCTCTTTCTGAAGACGGGTTAAAATTGTAACTTAAAATAAATTTATGAGTATGAGACAATTTGGTTTTTTTTATTTCTTCTTAATAGGACTTAGCATACATGCTCAAAGCCTAAAAGAAATTTTAGACGCTCCATTTGCTTCTAATTTAATCGTATCTCATAATGGCGAGACCATAGCATGGGTTGACAATAGTGCCGGAGAGCGCAATATTTTTATCGCTGATGGCCCCTCTTTTGAATCGGTTAAGCAGCTCACAAATTACCAAGGCGATCAGGGTGTAGAGCTTGGAAACGTACAATTCACATCCGACGACAAGAGCATAATTTTTATTCGAGGCAACACTAAGAACCGACAAGGAGAAGCGGCGAACCCCGCACTTCTTCAAGAAAACACAGAACAAGTCATTTATATGCAGTCTTTGAATAAAACAGATGCTATTAAGGTAGCCGCTGGTTCAAGACCAAGTCTTTCTCATAATGATTCAAAATTGGCTTTTATAAAAGGAGGCCAAGTTTGGTTGGTTGATCTTACGGAGGCGGAACCTGTGGCAAAGGGCTTATTTAAAGTAAGAGGAAATCAATCTGACATTAAATGGAGCCCAGACGACAGACAAATTGCATTTACAAGCTCTAGAGGAGATCACTCTTATATTGGAGTATACCATATTGAAGAGGGTAAAGTACATTTTTTAAACCCTTCTGTAGACAGAGACTTTTCCCCTGAATGGAGCCTAGACGGTCAATCTATTGCCTTTATAAGGAGGCCAAACGCTAAAGATGTGCCACCGTTTACTCCGCAGAAAACGGGACATCCATGGAGCATTCACATATTTGATTTAAAACAAAATACTTCAAAGAAAGTTTGGCAAGCAGACCAAGGCATGGGATCTGTGTTTTTTGGACAATTTCCAGGAGCTGCATTGGAGTGGATAGCCTTAGACAAACTTCTGTTTCCTTGGGAAAAACAAGGATGGATGCACTTATACGCTTTGCAAACTTCAACAGCAAAGCTTACTGAACTAACCAAAGGATCAGGAATAGTAGAAGATTATTCCCTTTCTCGGGACAGACAATCGCTCTTTATCACAACCAATATTGGAGACATTCACAGAAGACATATAGGTCAAATTGACTTGGTTACACAGAATATGAAGATGTTAACCGAAGGAAAGGGCTCAGAATTTAATGCTAAGGAAACAGCAAATGGACTCGCTTTTTTGAGAACTACTGCTCAACACACTTCAAGGCCAGCTATGCTTGAAAAAAACGAAATTTCGCTAATCGGTGAAGGGACTAAAATTTTTGAAAAACAAAAGACGCCAGAAGTAATCGAAATTACGGCTACCGATGGAGAGGTCTTTAATGCAATTGTTTTTTATCCTAGTAATTATAAGAAGGGAAAAAAATATCCCACAACGGTTTTCTTACATGGAGGCAGTCGTAGACAAATGCTTCAAACTTATCACTACAGTGGATACTACAGCAATGCTTTTGCCCTTCAACAGTACTTTGCAAGTCAAGGATATATTGCAGTCATGATAAATTATCGCAGCGGTATAGGATACGGCACAGACTTTAGGGAGGCAGAGAACTACGGAATTACTGGAGCGAGTGAAGTAAACGATCTAATAGGCACGGGTCTATATTTGGCCTCTAGAGATGATATAGATTCTGAAAAAATCGCACTTTGGGGTGGAAGTTATGGTGGGTATTTAACTGCACACGGACTCGCTCGCAGAAGTGATTTGTTCGCTGTTGGCGTTGATATTCATGGGGTGCACAATTGGAACACAGAACTTCCAACCTTTGCGAGTTGGTATAATCAAAGTTTTTATCCAGAAATCGCTGAACGCGCTTTCAAATCTTCTCCTGAGGCGTATTTGGATGGATGGAAAAGCCCTGTGCTACTCATACATGGTGACGACGATAGAAATGTTCCTTTTTCTGAAACTGTTGTGCTTTCAGAACAATTGAGAGATCGAGGGGTCTATTTTGAGCAGCTCGTTTTTCCTGATGAGGTTCATGGCTTTCTTCTTCATCAAAATTGGGTAGACGCCTTAGAAGCGACCTATGAATTTATAAAGAGGTATATTGGTGACGAAAAATAGAAAGAATGAAAGTTAACCTGACAATTCTTGCACTTCTTGTCATTTCAGGGGTGTATTCACAATTTGGATTTTCGACAGGGTATGAGTCGGCTAAATCAAAAATAGAAAGCAGAAATGGAGCCATAATCATTACCGAAGATCCTTCTTATGTAATTGGCATTGGAGCTTTTTACGATATTCTGGTTTCTAAAAATCTAGACCTTCAACCTTCTATAGGCCTAAACTTTGGTGAAAAAGTCAATGACGAAAGCAACAGCGCTTTTAAGGTGGGGCTAAATGCCGATTACTATCTTGATGGACGATCTAATGGGTTCTATTTAAGAGGCGGCTTGGCCCTCTTGTCAGACCGGAGTAAAGTGATTGCAACTTATACCAAAAAAAATGCGACCATGTTAAATATAGGCTTGGGCTTAGACATTGGTCCGGTAATGAGTTTAGCGGTTGGTTTTACTAATGCCCTAAACGAATTGTCAAAGGATGAAAATTATGCCATTTCGATTTCAGCCCTGCAAGTTCAAATGCAGTTTAAGTTAGCAGGGTTTAAGAATAAACCTTGAGGTATTTCAACTTCGGCATTGTCATCTATAAGCGTATTGACTTACACTGAAAATTGATTACACTTACCTACGCTTTAAAAAAAGAAAGGCTAAACATCTCTTGTGATAAAACAGCTCTTCTGTTTTTGTTTTAGTATCTTCAAACTCTTTGTCAACTATTTAAAAATGAAAAAGCTCGTACTTGGTCTTGCGGCAATTGCACTTATAATTTTGGTTGTTTGTAGTCTTTCTTCTAAGTTGCCATCTTACGACCCTGAGCGCGATTACCTCGATTTAGAAGAGGCTTTGGTAAAGGAATTTATTTTTGCCAAAGACAGCTCTGTAATTGAATTGCCTGAAGGACATTTCTTATTTTCTCAATCCTTAAGTCTAGACAATAAGAAACACTTGACTATCAGAGGAAAGGGAATGGACAAAACGGTGCTTTCTTTTAAAGGACAAAAATCTGGAGCAGAGGGCATAAAAATTACAAATTCGCAGCATATTACTTTAGAGGATTTTACCATCGAAGATGCAGCAGGCGATAATTTGAAGGTGAGCGAAACAGACACCTTAATCATTAGGCGCATAAGATCGGCTTGGACTGGTGAAGTCTCAGAAGAAAACGGTGCCTACGCCCTATATCCTGTACTTTCGACAAATGTACTGATTGAGCAAAGCGAGGTAATCGGCTCCTCTGATGCGGGAATTTATGTTGGACAATCAGACAAGGTGATTATCAGAAACAATAAGGCTTTTTTCAATGTGGCTGGATTAGAAAGTGAAAACAGCACCAATGTTGAAATTTACGAAAACGAAGTCTTCAACAACACAAGCGGATTGCTTATTTTCAATTTGCCGGGATTAACCATGTCTGGCGGACACGTCAAGGCGCATAACAACCGAATTTACGATAACAATCTTTCCAATTTTGCGGTTAAAGGTTCAATTGTAAGCGCTGTTCCTAAAGGTACAGGAGTGATTGTAATGGCTACTAAAGACGTAACACTTTTTGACAATGAGATCAAAGACCATAAGACTTCCAATATGTCTATCGTGAGTTATGAACTTTTTGCTTTAGAACAAGAGGACGCTGAACTCTCTTATGAAGTCGAAAACAGAGGCCTAAGAGGCATTGATGCCGACTTTAAAAATGACTTAAATTACAATCCGTACTCGGGCCGCGTTTACGCTTACCAAAACAGGTTCGAAAATCGATTTTTATTACCCACCTTTTCAAATGATTTTGGTTTGTTATGGGCGTTAAAAAATGGCTTTAAAATTCCTGACATAGTGTACGACGGTATTATAGCTCAAAACGGCAAACTTCAAGACCAGGCGCATTTAATTTGTTTGGAAAATAATGAAGGGGCAAGCTTTGCATATCTTGATGCGTCTAATGATTTTGAAGAATTTACAACGGATGTTAATATGTTTGAATGTGAAGGCGAGTAGAGCATATCTTTTTTCTGGGCTCATCTCTTTGTTATTTATCGCTTGCGGTGAAGACAAAAACATCCCTCCAAAATCGAGAAAGGTTTCTTCTACAATTTTGCAAAATCAAACCGTTTCGCAGGAGTTAGAGCAATTATCTGCTTATGGATTTTTTAAAGGAGAACTCTCAAAATTAGAACCAGAATCAAACGTTTATCCATACGACATCAACACGCCGCTTTTTTCGAATTACGCCTTAAAAGAACGCTTTGTCTATTTGCCTAATGCGACTAAAATGAGTTTTGAAGCAAATGGGCCAATGCGTTTTGAAGCAGAAAGCATTTTGATTAAAAACTTTAGGTACGAACATATTGAGGAGGCAGACCAAACAAACGCTTCAAAATTGATCGAAACGCGTTTACTTCTAAACAGAGAAGGTAAATGGATTCCTTTAAATTATATCTGGAACGAAGAACAAACGGATGCCTATTTGAATTATACCGGAAGCGCTCTTCCAATAGAATACAGGCATACGGATGGAAAGCTCAAAACTTTTGAATACGTTGTTCCAAATAACAATCAATGTAAAAATTGTCACAGCCTAGACAACGAAATTTCACCGGTTGGTATGACTGCTGCACAACTCAATAAAGACTACAGCTTTATTAGCACGCAAATCAATCAGTTGAATTATTTTAAGACAGAGCAACGATTAATTGGAATGAACAATCTAGATGAGGTTGCAGCAATGCCGGTATGGAACGATGATTCAAGCGGAAATTTAGAAAACCGAGCCCACGCTTATCTCGATGCCAATTGTGCGCATTGCCATTCCAAAAGAGGTAGCGCCAAGAATTCAGGCCTTTATCTGGAGTATCAACAAGCTGATCAAAGGGCAAGAGGGATATACAAACCTCCTGTAGCAGCAGGAAAAGGATCCGGTGATTTTCAATACGGCATTGTTCCCAGAAAAGCCGAAGCATCTATTTTTATCTATAGAATGGCCAGTGTCGACCCCGCGATACGCATGCCAGAATTGGGACGTAGCGTTGTTCACCAAGAAGGTCTTGAGCTGATTAAAGCCTATATCAATCAAATGCAATCCTCGAATTAAGGTTTTAAATCTCCAATCAACTCATAGCCTCCGGAACCTAACTCAAAATTAGCCGTAGTTAATTGCCATTTTTTTGCGGATTTAAGTTTCCAATTTCGGTTTTCAGGAAGCTCAATTTCAGCGCGTGTATTTGCTGGAATCACAACACTTAGGTGTAGTTGCTCATTCTTAGATTCCCAGTTTACGGCTATTTTCCCATAAGGAGAAATGTGATGACCTTTGATGTGCTCAAAGTTGTTGTCAAAAAGAGGGCTAATTTTGAATTTTTTAAATCCTGGATGCTGGGGATTCAATTTAATGCCTAAAAGCTCTTTGTACATCCATTCACCAATCGCTCCATAGGCGTAGTGATTATATGAATTCATAGTTGGGGTCTGTGTGGACCCATCAGGTTTAATACCATCCCAACGCTCCCATATGGTGGTGGCTCCCATAGTAACAGGATATAACCATGAGGGATAGGTTTCTTGTAACAACAAGCTTATAGCAAGATCTTCATATCCGTTATCTGTAAGCACATGACACAGATAAGGCGTGCCCAAAAAGCCTGTCGTTAAATGCGTGTCATAACTCTTCACGTTGTCTGCTAAACGTTTGGCCGCATTAGCTTTGAGGCCTTCAGGAATCAAATCAAAAGCAAGAGCGAGCACATAAGCTGTTTGTGTATCAGAGACGAGTCGTCCATTGGGAGTCATGTACTCGTCGAGAAATACAGTTTTGATTTTTTCCAATCGACTTTCATATATTTTCGCCTGATCATGATAGCCAAGGATTGCTGATATCTCTTTCATGATGGACGTTGATTTGGCATAAAAACACTGTGCAATGAGCTCTTTATTGGTAATTGCAGCGCGGCCGTCATTATCGTACTCGGGCTTGAAAAATAACCAATCTCCAAAGTGAAATCCTCCTGTATACTTTCCGTCTATGCTGTTGACGTACATATATTCCACCCAGTTTTTCATGCTTTCGTATTGCACTGCCAACTGTTCTTTGTCTCCGTAGGCGAGATAGTGATTATATGGAATTATAGTTGCTGCGTCTGCCCAACCCGCAGAGCCTGCGGAGCTTTCCCCTAAAACATTTGGAATCACCCATGGAACAGACCCGTCTTCGCGCTGATCTAAACTGAGGTCTATCAGCCATTTATCAAAGAAGTTTTTAACTTCCATATTAAAGCTGGCGGTGTTGTAGAACGCTTGAGCATCTCCTGTCCAACCCAAACGTTCGTCTCTTTGTGGACAGTCCGTTGGAACATCTAAAAAATTTCCTTTTTGCCCCCACAAGATATTTTGCTGAAGTTGATTAATGTTTTGGTTTGAGGATTCAAAATGCCCTGTTGTTTGCATATCCGAGTATAAGGCAACGGCTTTGAATTTTGAAGGATCTATTGCGGTAACGCCTTCAACCTTGACATATCGAAAGCCTTGAAACGTAAAATGAGGACGGTATACTTTTTCGAGATTGTCATTTAAAATATAGGTGTTCAATTGGTCTGCATCTCTTAAATTCTCGGTGTAGAATGAACCATTTTTATCTAGAATTTCTGCGTGATATAAGCGCAAAGTGTCGCCCTTTTGACCAGCATTAGAAAACTCAATCCACCCCACTAAATTTTGTCCAAAATCTAAGACCTGGTCTCCCTCGGGAGTGGTAATTAAATCAACAGCATCTAGTATTTCTTGCGCCTTGATTGTCTCGTTGTGCGTATTCACTAATCGCTGTGTAACATTTTCGGCCAAAATTGCAGCTCGAGTATTTTGTAGGGGAATACCGTAAGCGCACCAATTGTATTCGAGTAGGGCGTTATAGAATTCACCATCGTAAAGTTCAGAATCGATTATAGCGCCGTGTTTGTAGTTCCAACTTCTATCAGATTCAATTACTTCTTGACTTCCGTCTTGGTAGGTAATGATGAGCTGTGCAATAAACGAGATGTCATCGCCATAGGTGTTTTTATTGTCTGACCAAGCCAAATAGCCCCTGTGCCATCCACTGCCCAAGACAACGCCAAGTGCATTTTTTTCAGTTAAGTACTGGCTAACATCGTAGGTTTGGTATTGAATGCGATCGTTATAGGCGGTCCAACCCGGGGTCAAATAATCATCTCCGATTTTTTTGCCATTCAGGTGGGCTTCGTACATGCCTTGAGCGCTGATGTGTAAAAAGGCTGATTGAACATTTTTAGAGGTTGAAAAATCTTTTTTGAAATAAGGACTTTTTCGACTCTTGTTATCTGCTTCGTTTTGGGTGATCCATTTGGCCGTCCAGTCTTTGGGGGATAAACCCATGGACCAATGATTTAAGCTGCTTGTAGTCGATTTTTTTTCTTTGGTGTTCCACACCCTGACTTTCCAAAAATAGCGCTGATTGGCCTTTAATTTTGGGCCTTTGTATTTGAGGTATTGACTTTGGTCGCTTTCGATTTTTTGTGAATCCCAGACAAGTTCACTAGTTCTAAAAGAATTGTCTTTAGACACCATTATTTGATAATGTGTCTGCATGACACTGTTTAAATCTGAGGCGATCTTCCATGAAAAATTCGGAGAAGAGTTCGTTATTCCTAGGGGATTGTTTTGACCTTCGATTTTTAAGTCGTAAACTCTGGTCTTTTGTGCTAGACCTTGAGTGCATATCAAAAGCGCTGTAAAAGCAATTATAAAGGAACGCATGTGTATTTAATTAGTTAGTTGAGTATCAAGTTAATGATTATTTCTTGTCACTCCTTTTTCACATGAAATTCTTTATTATCTTGAAAGAACAACGACTAAATTAAAATAGATGAAAAGAAGAACTTTCATTAAAAAAACAGCGGCTTCAGCTTCTGTATTCAGTATTGTGCCAAGTCATGTTCTTGGCTTTTCAGGCACTAGCCCTAATGATAAAATTCAACTGGGTTTTATCGGTCTAGGGAAACAAGGACAAGGATTAATGCGAAACTTTTTAAATTATGATCAGGCAGTGGTCATGGCGGCAAGCGATGTCGATTCAGAAAAGCTCACTTTTTTTGAAGACATGATGAAGAAACAGCTAAACAAAAGCGAAAAGCCCCTTCACAACCTAATGAATTTTACATCTTATAGAGCCCTATTAGAGCGAAAAGATATAGACGCGGTAGTGATTGCTACACCAGACCATTGGCACGCCCAAATGGTGGTGGATGCGGCAAAAATGGGCAAGGATATTTACTGTGAAAAACCACTCTCTTCGTCTGTTGCTGAGGGAAGAGCAATGGTCGATGCTACTCGAAAATACGAGCGTGTTTTTCAAACGGGTAGTATGCAGCGTTCTTGGGATCGATTTAGACATGCGGTGGAGTTGATTCGAAACGGATATATTGGCGATATCACAAATGTTAAGGTGGCTATCGGCGAGCCTTATAAATTTTGCGATTTACCTTCTCAGTCTATCCCTGAGAATATCGATTGGAATGCTTGGATTGGCCCTGCACCTTATAGAGGGTATCACCGAGATTTGGCATGCCCTTTAGACGATAAGCGCTGGGGACAATGGAGAGATTACAAGCCTTTTGGCGGAGGAATGGTTACCGATTGGGGCGCTCATATGTTCGATATTGTTCAATGGGCATTAGATATGGATGACTCTGGACCTATCCTCTTTGAACCACCGAAAGACCGTTCAGACTTTGGACTTACTTATACCTACGAGAGTGGCATCAAAGTAGAGCATACCAAATGGGGTGAGGGAAATAATGAAATTCGCTTTATTGGAACAGAAGGTCGACTTGAAGTCAGCCGTAGTTATCTCAAGACATTTCCCAATGAAGACTTAGCGACAACGCCACTTAAGCGAAGAGATAAGAATCGCGTTTACAAAAGTGAGAACCACCTTGTCGATTGGTTAAATGCGATAAGAGACCGTTCGATGCCGATTTGTGATGTTGAAATTGGACACCGAACCGCATCCATATGTAATATAGCCAATATTGCTTACGATCTTGAACGTCCTTTAAAATGGGATCCAAAAAGCGAAACTTTTGAAAATGACAGAAGCGCTTCTATGCTATTGGATCGCACTTATCGAGGGCAGTGGAACTATAAGGATTTTTAATTTTGCTCTACGGTGCTGTTGAATTCTCGATACAGCTCAATTTCATCATCGAGTAGCACAGCAATAACCTTGTAATAGGGGTCTATACTTTCTTTGGGAATTTCGATGTAGGTTAGCCCCGGATATTTATTCCAATGCACCGTGCAAATGGTCTGTTG
>TARA_B100001093_G_scaffold308598_1_pt1 | contig 25642 bp, 24 predicted proteins | sample TARA_B100001093 | Tara Oceans TARA_B100001093 (sample SAMEA2623116) | marine metagenome | biome: marine biome (ENVO:00000447); feature: surface water layer (ENVO:00002042); material: "saline water (ENVO:00002010), including plankton (ENVO:xxxxxxxx)" | depth 5 m | reverse complement strand
GAGCCTAAGCCAGAGCCTAAGCCAGAGCCTAAGCCAGAGCCTAAGCCTAAAAAGAATAATATAGCTTGGATAATCTTGGGTGTATTTGTCGTCGCAGCAATAGCTACAGCAGTAGCTGGAGCTATGAATGAAGAAGAAATTCCCGAACCCCCTTATATTGATGAAAAGGGAAATGTAGATTGGGATAAAAAATACGAACTTGACAAGTAATGCTTTATAAATTAAGTTTAATTTTTTTTAGTTTATTTTTACTATCTTGCTCGAATAAAATAGTCAAGATAAATCCATCCTCAAAGCATCAAGAGTTTAGTCAAATTGACACAAATGAAGACAGTAAAATCTCACCAAAAGAGTTCGAGCTCGCATCTTCTGCTGATGGAGCTATCGATGCATTAGGGCCTTCCATGGCGTTTGTATTAATATTATTTTTAATAATTTTATTTTGTTTTCTGGCTAGACGTGTATCATTTAAAAATGACTGATAATATTGCAATAATAATCGCGTCTACAATTTCTGCGGTAGGTGGAGTTTTGGCAATGTGGGCCAAAAACCATTTTGAGTACAAAAAAAGAAATACGGTAGAGAGCTCAACCGTGTCTGGAGTAAATATTTATGAGGCGCTCGGCTACATTCAATCTCAAACCGAATGTGCTAGAGCGTATGTTTTTGAATTTCACAACGGAGAGCATTTCTTCTCTGGCAGGGGGCAGCAAAAGTTTAGTTGTACTTATGAATTTGTGAAAGCAGGAGTTAGTGCGGAAGCACTAAATTCACAAAATCATAGGATATCCAACTTTAATCAATATATACATGAATTAGTTAAGTCAGAAAATTTCAAATATCTTGATATAACAAAAATAGAAGATAATCCATTTAAAGAAATGTTAAAATCAAAGGGGGTTACCTCAATATATAATGTACCCATAAAAACTCTAAATGGAAAAATTATAGGTATACTTGGTATGGAATATACAGGCTCTATAGAGTCTTTTCCTGAATGTAGGGATGAGCCTGATTTAGAAAAGTTTATGCGAAGACAGGCCAGAATTATAAGTGGTTATTTGATATAATTAATTAATCGTTTATAATATGTTATGGCATTTACTTATTGTCCGAAATGTGGATTTAAAAATTTATATTCCATAAAACCTCCAAATTTCTGCGGAGGTTGCGGGGAGCAAATGGGCAGCGCAACTTCTGTAGCGACAAAGACCAGGGTTAATAAAAGACCCTTGAGTTCTAAAAGGGGCGTTGAATTAGAACAAGAGGAGGATAAGTTTACCTCTGATGGTACGGATATATATTCCGTACCCGATATACAATCACTGGCCTATGAAATTGAGCATGATAAAATTAGCTTCGATTTAAAGGATGTTCTTCCTGAGCAGGAGAATGAAGAAAAACCAAAAAAGAAAAAACGTGGCAGGCCAAAAAAGAAATAAGCTTCGATATGAAGATAAATCCGAAGAAATAGATGTTGAAATAAGAAAAAGAAGGGGCAAGTGGTTTTTGGATTCTCTTGCATGGTTTGACTTCGAAGATGTAGAGCAAATAATTAAGGCTCATATATATAAAAAATGGGACCAATGGGACCAACAGAGATCCTTGAAGCCTTGGGTAAATAAAATAATTACCAATCAGATGAAAAACATTCTGAGAAATAATTATAGTAATTTTGTAAGGCCATGTCTCAACTGCCCCTTCAATCAATGCTCGGTAAAAGACGGAAGTGCAAATTCTTTATGCGGATTTACGAAAAGCGGGATGCAAGACTCAACTTGTCCGCTTTATGCAAAATGGGAGCGAACAAAAAAATCAGCATATGATATTAAAATGGCCCTAACCCTTGAGTACCACTCTCACGAAGTAGGTTCCATGCCTGATCAATCTTTCGACTTAATGAGCGCCCAAGATAAACTTAATGTTTTTATGAAAAAAGAACTATCTCCCAAGCAATATGTTGTCTACGATCTTCTTTTTGTTCAGCATAAGGAAGAGGAAGACGTGGCAAAGATTATGGGGTACAAAACTTCCGAAAAAGGAAGAAAGGCGGGCTATAAGCAAATAAAAAATCTAAAGAAAGTATTCAAGGAAAAAGCGCAAGCAATTCTGGATAAGGAAGATATTATTCCTGTAAAGGGCCCAATCGTATGGAGTTAAGCGAAGATCAAAAACAAATCATAATTGAAAACTCGAATTCTATATCTGATTTAACCGAGCTGACCGCACTAGTTTTCCCCGATAAATCAGGATTAGATGGAAGAAGCAAGGAAGGTCGAGCGGTAAGAGCATTTTTGGTTTCCGAGGGAATAAACTATCAAACAAAACATATACTACCCAAGGAAAACATAGCCCTAGACGAAGAACAAAAGGAATTTGTATCAAATAATTCTTCAGATGGGCTGAACGCCTTTCAGATTGCAGGAATGCTTTTTCCCGAAACAAATATTACTGGCACCAGCAAGGAATATGAAGCGGTATTGTCATTTATTGACGGAAATGATAGTTTAGCTCTCCACCCGTCCGAAGATGTTGCTGGAAAAAAATACTCCCCGCCAAAAGCAATAAGCAAAATAATTAAAAAAATAAATGACTACTGCTCGACAGAGATCGACGAAAAAAAACTTAATGTTGGAGACAGAAGGGGTGTCGAGTCTTTAGGCAAATTTCTAGCGTCCCCAAGGTTTATACAAATTATAAATAATTATACAAGCTCAGAAGATAGAGATTTATTTGAAGCGGAGTTTATAAGGGCTACATGGGACAAGCCTGACTTAACTTCTGATGAAATAAATTTATATATAAATGTTTGTATGGATTATATCCATTTAAAAAATATTCAAGGCGCAATAAGCAAGCTTAATAGAATGTTTGACGATACGGAAGATCAACAAGACCTGACAGTAAGACTTGCAGAGCTTCTAAAAACAAAAAGCGAAGAATACAATCAATGCGAAAAGAGAATGGAATCTCTCATTCAAAAACTCCAAGGAGACCGATCAAAAAGAATCGCCAGCAGGCAGAGACAAAACTCCAGTATACTCGCATTGGTTCAACTTTTCCAGGAAGAAGAAGAGCGGAAAGTTATGGTTAAAATTGCAGAGCTGCAGAGGAAAGCTGCCAAGAAAGAGGCTAGCGAGCTTGAGTCTATGCCCGACTGGAAGGCCAGAGTTCTCGGGATATCAAAAGAAGACGTATCTTAATAATGTCTCAAACAGAATATATCTGCAAGGTCTGCGGAGAGTCTTTCTCAGTTGAGAGGTCCCTTCATGCTCACCTAAAAAAACATTCGTTAACCATGGCCGAATATTATACAAAATATTACCCGAGAAATAATCTGTTGACTGGAGATCCTCTTCCGTTTAAAACAAAACAGGAATATTTTTCTAAAGATTTTTCAACTAGATCGCAGTTGCTTAAGTGGTGTGCGCAGTCTAGCGACGATGATGTGAAAAAATATATTTTAGAATTACTTAAAAGTAGAATCGGAGAAAAAGACCTAAAGTTTGGACCTGGGCATTTGGAGCTTAAAATAAATTCGCTCCCAACTATAGATATATATCAAAAACATTTTGGGTCATATACCGAAGCTTGCAAGAAAGCCGAAGTGAAGCCAATGTTTTCAAAAAGACTACCAGAATCTTTCCTTGAAGACGTTAGTAGTGACATAGAGATATTTATTGATACAAGGGAACAAAAACCCTTGACATTTGAAAAATCCTCTTCCCTTAAACTTGAGTTTGGAGATTATGCTGTAGGAGGAGATTATTACAACTATACTTATGTCGACAGAAAAAGTGAACAGGATTTTAAGTCTACCCTGAGCAAAAATAATTTAGAAAGGTTCAGGGAAGAATTAAAAAGAGCTAGAGATTTTGACAGCTATCTATTTGTAGTTACCGAAAGCGATCTAGCTAAGATAGCAAAAAACAACCATTGGGGAGCTCATAAATCAAACCTGAAATACATATATCATAATATGAGAGTGTTAAGTCATGAGTTTGCGGGAACTTGTCAATTTATATTCACTGGAAGCAGAGCTAATTCGGAAAATATCATACCGAAAATACTAGTCAACGGAAAAGATGTTTGGGATGTAGACTTGCAATACTATATTGATGAGGGCGTAATATAATGGCCTGGGAAGTTGGTAGTCAAAAATCAAGAAAGGAGGATCTAAATATAAATGATCACATCATGTCTATCGATGGGTTCATGGAAGAAGAGGAGGCCAAAATTTTGTTGTATAAATTTTTAAGAGAAAATATCACTTTTACTACAGATCTAATAAGCGGCGTAAAGCTTTTTCCTTTTCAGCATATGGCTATTAAGGCTATGTTTGAAACAGATTACTTTATGGGGGTATGGAGCCGTGGTATGTCCAAGTCTTTTACTACAGCAATATACGCATATCTAGAGGCGATATTAAATCAAGGGGTTGAGATCGGAATTTTGTCAAAGTCTTTTCGTCAGGCAAAAATGATATTTAAAAAAATAGAGGATATTGCGTCCAAGCCAGAAGCCCATTACTTAAGTCAATGCATTACTCATAAATCAAAAAGCAATGACGAATGGCTGCTTGAAATTGGTTCCTCGAGAATCAGGGCCCTACCTTTGGGTGACGGAGAAAAGCTTCGTGGTTTTAGGTTTCATAGAATAATCATTGATGAGTTTGCGCTCATGCCGGAAAGAATTTATAATGAGGTTATAATTCCATTCCTGAGTGTTGTTGAAAACCCTACTCAAAGAGAAGACCTATACAACGTTGAAACAGAATTAATAAAGCAAGGGAAAATGAAAGAGTCTGACAGGCACATATGGCCTAACAATAAACTTATAGCATTATCTTCTGCGAGTTATAAGTTTGAATATATGTATAAAGCTTATGAGCAATTCGAGCATCTAATTAATATTGGTGGAGATAAAGAATCTGACGCTCATAGAGTAATAATGCAGTTTAGCTATGACTGTGCCCCAAAACAATTGTACGATAAAAATTTGATAGACCAAGCCAAGTCTACGATGAGCCAGTCTCAATTTGACCGAGAGTTCGGCGCTGTCTTCACTGACGATAGCTCTGGTTACTTCAAAACCTCTAAAATGGCAGAATGCACTCTCAAAGACGGCGAATCACCGTGCGTCCAGGTCAAGGGAGATGTTAAGGAAAAATATATTCTTGCCTTCGACCCAAGTTGGGCAGAAAGTGAGAGTAGCGATGATTTTGCAATGATGGTTATACAGCTAGATGACTCAAAGAAAATTGGAACAGTGGTTCACAGTTATGCTCTCTCTGGAGCGAATTTAAAAAATCATATATTTTATTTTTATTATCTTATAACTAATTTTAATATAGTGGCCATTGTTGGGGATTATAATGGAGGTGTGCAATTTATTAATGCAGTAAATGAAAGTAGTTTATTCAAGAAAAAGAAAATAAAGATTGGTTGTTTAAATACTAACTTTGATGATATAGAGAACTATCAGGAAAAACTGACCGAGGGAAAGGCGGAATATAATTTAGAGACTCATAATATATGTTATTTAAGAAAGCCTACCAGTCAGTGGATCCGAAGAGCAAATGAATTACTTCAGTCAAATTTTGATCATAAAAGAATTTGGTTTGGGTCTAGAGCTATTGATGATAACTATAACGAGCAGCGAAGAAAAAAGATCCCTATAGGAAAAATAAATTTCTTGAGAACTTCTTTATCTGTCTCTCAGACTGACCCTGCAAAAATGATTGACTTCGTGGAGCATCAGTTTGATATGATGAATTTAATAAAAAATCAGTGCGCTTTGATTCAAATAACTTCTTCTGCTAGCGGGACTCAGAGCTTTGATTTGCCATCAAACCTAAAAAGACAAACTGGCCCAGACAAGGCAAGAAAAGACTCTTATTCCGCATTAATTCTTGGTAATTGGATGATAAAGCTGTATTATGATATAACAGAATCCGAGGGCAAAAAAGCGTTCCAGACCTTTACTCCCATGTTTATAAACTAGGTGTACTTACATCAAATGTCCCAGGAATTCAAATACACTGCAACTTTTGAGAATGTTGTGCTTGCATCAAATGATATATGCGACTCAAGCATAAGCGAAGCCTCAATTGAGGCTCTTAAACCTCTGATTCCCCAAGGAATAAACTTTGAAAAAAATATAGATTTAATTGGCGTAGCATTTAATGCTGCAGTAGTTAACAAATTTAATAAGAACGGAGATGGCATCGATAGTGAAGCCGCGGTCAAAATAAAAGATTACTTCATTCATAAACCTACAAATATAGAACATAATAGAGATAAAATTGTTGGACATATAGTATCCGCTGGATTCTCTAAATATGATGATGATTCTGAGCTGATATCTTCGGAGGATGCTCTATTATCCGAAAGCGCTTACAATATTGCGTTGGGTGCAGTGGTATATAAAACTGCAAGCAAAGAGTTTGCAGATTTGGTTATGAGCTCAACGGATAGTGAGAGTGATTTTTATCATGCGGTGTCTGCCAGCTGGGAGGTTGGATTTAATGACTATGTAATCGCCATTGGAGGTCAAGACCTGTCTGAGTCTATTATAGTCTCTAGCAAAGAAGAGATCGAAGAATATACTCCTTACCTAAAATCTTTTGGGGGCAGAGGAGTTCTTTCTGATGGAAGGGTAGTTAGTCGATTGATCACTGGAGATATATACCCACTTGGAATAGGCTTCACATCAAATCCAGCCGCTGATGTTAAGGGCTTGGTTGTGAATGAAAAAATGGAAACTCCAGAAGAAAGAGATGAGCCAGTTGCTATCAAGCCTATAGACAAATTAATTAGTGATAATGAAAAAATTTCCCAATCCGTTAAGGAAAATGTACTAAACAAAGAATACAATAAAAACTTTACTATGGATAAAGACACAATAATCAATGAATTCCGAGCAGCTTTAGACGAAAAGCTCGGCAAGCAGGACTTTTCTGAAGAGGCCGTTGCCAGCATTTCTAAGGTTTTTAGCGAGGCGATAAAAGAAAAAAGCGAGCAATATATCGCTGACCTCGAAAAAGCTAAGGCTGAAAAAGAAGAAGCTGCTAGCGCTCAAGCAGCCCTTCAAGAAAAAATGACTGAAGTAGAAGATCAACTTAAGGCTACCGAAGAGAAGCTTGTTACCCTTGAGGATGAAAATGCCGCAAGAGAAGCAGAAGTTCTTTTTAATAACCGCATGGAGGCTCTTGACGAAGTTTATGATTTAGATGACGAAGATCGCCAAGTGGTTGCGACTGAGTTGTCTGATCTAGACAATTCTGATGATTCGTTCGCCGCTTACCGAGAAAAACTTGCAAAAGTATGGAAGCACAAGAACAAAGAATACATCCAAGAACAAGCCGCCGCTTTTGAAGCTAAGGTTAAGGAAGAGGTTGAAAAACGCCTTAACCAAGTAGAAGAAGAAGTTGCTGAAGCTACTGAGGAAATTGTTGAAGAAGTCTCTCAGGCTTCTGAACAAACTCAAGAAACCCAAGAATCTGAAGATGTAGAAGATGCCCTCGACAACATTGAAGTTGAAGACGCTGCAGTTGTGAACAACAACGAATCTTCTTCTGACGGAGAGTCCTTCAAGGATCGCTTCGCCAAGACATTTAAGGATTCTGTAAAAATTTCATTCTAAAAGAAAATAAATTATGGCAAAAAGAATATTACCATACCGAGATTACAGTGAACACGAAGTCGTAAACATGTTCGCACTCGATACTGCAAGTTTGACTCTCGCACAATGCGTAGAGGCTGGCAGTGGAGCGTGGGACTCAGGCGTAGTGGTCAAGGTAAATGCGGGAGAACTGCCCGGTGATGTGCCTTCAAAGATGGACTCCGCTAGCGGAGACAAGTTGAGAGATTATCTCGGCGCCAGCTTTTCAAGCGCACATATCGGATATAACGCATACCCTTCTAACGGTATGACTGTTACTCCTGCCGCTGCTGGCGAAGTAGCTTTGGGGATCACTCTTCGTGAGACCTTGGCCTTCGACGAAAATGGAGAAAAAATGCTCTATTACAAACAAAAACTTGATGAAGCGCAAGGCGTACTTCCTGGCCAAACAGTCCCTGTTTTGACAAGAGGTCTCGTTCTTCTCGCGGCTTCTGCATTCGCAACCCCAGCTAACGTTGATGTAGGAATGACACTTCTTCTCGCGGCTGATGGCGAGCTTGATGTTCACGCTACAGACGGAACAGTTGGTTCAGTTGTCGCCAAAAGCGGTGCAGACAAGTTTCTCTGCAAAGTTAGCTTCTAAGAAAGGATTTTACGAAAATGAAAATTACTCTAAAGCAAACACCCGAGCAAGTCGAGCTAGTTAAAGCTATGGCTTCGAAGAACAGAGACGTTGCATACGAAGCCCAAACTGCTCTCGCTGAATTTATCGGCCCAGTTTTGGCGGAAGTCGTTAATACGGCTCCCACAGTAAGCAACATGTTTACTTCTCTTCAATTTAACTCTGATGAGAGCCCAAGTATTCCTTTGGATCTCTATCATGATATTACAGATGAGGACTACATTCAGGTTTGGAGTCAATCCGTTCCTGGAGGTCTTCCGACTAACCAAGTCGCTCCTTCGCAAAGCGAGCTTAAGTTCACAACTTATACTCTCGACAGCGCATTGAGCTTCGACAAGCGTTATGCTTCTCGTTCCCGACTTGATGTCGTTAGCAAAACATTCACACGCATGGCTCAGGAAGTTCTTCTCAAGCAAGAAAAGACCTCCGCTACCATGATCATGACTGCTCTTGCTAATGCTTCCACAAACAGCGAGCAACACGTTATTCGTTCGGCTCAAGCTAACAGGTTCCTTCTTTCCGACTTGAACAAGTTGTTCACCAAGGCAAAGAGAATCAACACAGCTTGGAACGGCGGAACACCTGCTGATCGTCGTGGTCGTGGAATCACAGACATCTTGGTTTCCCCTGAAATCGTAGAAGAAATTCGCGGTTTGGCTTACAACCCTGTCAACACCAAGGGTGGAGACGGAGCAGCCGCTGGAAACGCTGGTGGAATCGCTGGAACTGATACAATGCGTGATGCTGTTTTCAACAGCGCAGGCATTCCTGAGTTCTATGGCGTATCGATCCAGGAGTATAATGAAATGGGCGTAGGTCAAAAGTGGAATACAACATTTGATGTTTCCGCTGGAGCTACATTATACGCTGATCATTATACAGGCGCTGCAGGCACCTCCGCTTTTGACGGAGCAACCGAAGAAGTTCTCGTAGGTGTCGACCTTAGTCGCGAATCGATGATTCGTGCGGTTGCCACAGACTCCGAAAGCGGAGACGAGTTCAGCTTAGTCGCGGATGACCAGTTTGCAACCCGCCAATCGAAGATCGGTTACTACGGATCCCTTGAAGAGGGCCGTATGATCATCGACGACAGGGTTCTTCTTGGACTCATTGTTTAATATTTCTAATTAAACTAAATCCCCTTAAGTCCACCCCAGGAAACTGGGGTGGATTTTTTATTTACAATTGTTATTATATTGTGTACTAAAACTACAAGGAATAAGGTATTATGGCAAAAAAGAAAACTACGCGCAAGACTTCGGCAAAAAAACAGAAACCCACTCTTGAAGAGTTAAACCAAACTACTGGCAAAAGCTATGAAGAGCAGGTTTCTAAGGCCAAAGAGCTTGAAGAAATTTTAGGTATCCCCAAAATTAGCCCGTTTCGAACTAACGATAAAAACGTATTTAACGAAATGATGAAGGATATGAACCTCACGGACTTACAGGCTTACGCTGTAAAGGTCGGAGTATTTCCATCTGGAAACAAAACTGTTTTAAAAAATAAAATAAAAAGGGCTTTTGAGTCTAGCCTCAGAGGTCAAGGTAGTGTCCAGGTAATGGGTGAGCCTATTAAATTAGACCCAAATAATCCAAAGCATAAGCAGGTATTAGATTACCTAGGAGGATAAAATGTCTTTCGACCCACAGCCCGAAACAAACCTAGGCGAACTCGCAGTAAAGATATATGACGAAGAAGTAGGTTTCTTCGAGCAGGGTACTAGCGGAAGACTCACTGAAATTAAATTAGTCTCTGGTTGGCTAGAAGGTCATTTAGGAGAACTAAATAATTTAATATTTAGCTCTTTCAGCGGAAGTAACCCAGAAAACCTTCTGCTGGAAGAGCAATCTATTCTTAGGGAAATGTATTTATCTGAGTATAATAGAAAAGCAGAGAGAAGAGCTCTAAGGAGAATGGATGGGGAAGGCGACACGATAAATTGGGCGAGCATTCAAGAGGGAGACTCTGTGATCAAAAGACAAATTGACTCTTCTAACCCTACTCCAAAGTTTTACCATCAAGCTTATCTTGTTTCACAAGAAAGAATGAAAGAGCTTATATATGCGTATAATTTATACCACGCTATGCCCAGACAAGCAGTGGGCAAAGATTCTCCAGAGTCGCCAGAGACCTCAGGAATTTACGGAAAAACTGTGTAATATACATATATGAGAGAAACACCCAAAGAAGATTCTACGGCAGACAGCATGGATTATATATCAAAAAAAAGCAAATCAGAGCTTTATCACATATGGAAAAAAGCGAGATCCCTGTTTGAAAAAATTGCAGACGACAATAGCGTAGAGGATTGGGTCAAGAAGAACATAATGCAGGCTCACGATTTAATCGATGAAGCCTCTAGATGGATAGAATACCAAGAACTTCTCCCAGAAAGAAAAGAAGATGAAACTCCCGAAGCAGATAAAAATAATTTTCTAACTAACCAAGACAAAAGATATCCAGTACCCACTGAGGGAGAAAATGGAGATAGGTTTGTCACTCGATGCATACAGGATGCAAATATGAAAAAAAGGTACCCTGTGCAGGGAGACAGGTTTAATGCATGCATGATAATGTTTAATGACAAAAAAGATTCTCCCGCCTCCCCTTCTTCTCCAGGAGAAAAATTTGAAGACCCTATGACCCCTGATGAGCCAGAAGTAGGGGATCCAACTAAGCCTTTGCTTCCCTGATAGAGGTTGTTACTTTCTTTCTGGCGTAACCGAATGTTACGATCTGATTACTAATAACTTTTTTGCTCAAAATAAGCTCCGAAAGTGGGTTTTCTATATTCTTTTCAATTAATCTTTTAATTGGTCTTGCTCCAAGCTTTTCTGAAGAGCAAAGAGACTGAATATAATTTATTAAAGCGGCTGTAGCCTTCACCTTAATATTTCTATCAGATAGCTTATCTCCAATCTGTGCAACTTCAATCTTGATTATTTTTTTCATATCCTCCTCGCTGAAATCATTAAATAAAATTACCTGACTAAGCCTGTTTATAAATTCTGGCTTAAATGTTTTTTTAAGCTCTTTGGCGATTACATCCTCGTTGTGGGAATCTGAATTTGGTGCGAAGCCTATGTGATTTGTTTCGAGTTGTTCTGCTCCAATATTGCCAGTCATTATCACTGTGCAATTATTAAAATATATTTTTCTTCCAGTATTGTCTGTGACATTCCCTTCTTCAAGTATCTGAAGCAAAATGTTTACAACCTCTGGATGGGCTTTTTCTATTTCGTCAAAAAGGACTACGCTATAAGGATTCTTTCTAACTTTTTCAGTCAGGACTCCGCCCTCCTCATAACCCACGTATCCTGGAGAAGCGCCAGTAAGTCTGCTCGCCGTTATTTTTTCAGAGTACTCGCTCATGTCAAGCTGTATGAGATTATTTTTATCTCCATATATAAATTCAGCTATGCACTTTGCCGTATGAGTTTTCCCTGTTCCGCTCTTACCTATCAGAAGAAAGCCGCCTATTGGCTTGTTGGGGTCTTTTAATCCTGATTGCGATCTTAATATTGCTTCTGATATTTCTTGAATTGGCTGATTCTGTCCTATGATTTTAGATTTAAGATTCTTAAATAAGCCCACCATTCTCTGCGAATCTCTTTTTGACATTTCTTTTACGGGAACTCCGGTTCTAGAAGATATTACTTCATATATGTCTTTTTTAGTTACTTTAAATTTTCTTTTAAATTTTGTTTCGGCCCACTCTCTTATTACATCGTCATATTTTTCGAGCAAATAAAGCTGCTCGTCTTCTATTAATAGACTTTTGCCGTTAATCATTTCCATTTTAGATTCTTTTATCGCAAGCCGTTCTAGCTCTTTCTCAATCTCTTTGGCTTCTTCTGGTCTTTGAACGTTTCTAATTTTTACTTTCGAACCAGCTTGATCCATGATATCGATAGCTTTATCTGGAAATTGCTTGTCCAGTATATATTTTGATGTTAATTCTATAATTAAGTCTATGATCTCATTGCTATATTTTATTGCGTGAAAGTTTTCATACTTGTTTTTTATGCCATAAAGTATTGTTCTTGTTTCTTCTTTTGTGGGCTCTTTCGCTCTTACTGGCTGAAATCTCCTGTCTAGAGCCCCGTCTTTCATTATAGATTTTTTGTACTCTTCCTGAGTCGTTGCTCCTATGCATTTTAGCTCTCCTCTTGCAAGCAGGGGCTTAAGTAAGTTTGCTGCATCCATGCTTCCCTCTGCGCTTCCTGCTCCAACAAGGGTATGAATTTCGTCTATAAACAGAATTATATTTTGGTCCTTTTTTGCTTCCTCAATAATCTTTTTTAATCTCTCTTCGAATTGCCCCCTGTACTTTGTTCCTGCGATCAGAGAACCTAGGTCTAGGCCATATATGGTTTTGCCCAAAAGAAAATCTGGGGCTTCATTTTTAAAAATTTTAAAGGCTAAGCCTTCCACAATAGCAGTTTTTCCAACTCCAGGATCACCTAAAAGTATTGGGTTATTTTTTGTTCTTCTACATAGTATTTCGCAAATATCTTTAATTTCCTCATCTTTTCCGATGATATTATCAAGCTTCCCTTTGTTTGCTCGCTCGTTAAAGTTCACTGCAAACTTTTCGAGTGTTTGTGGTAGCTGTGGAGAGTTGATTGCAATATTTGGGCTAGGCTCCCTAGTTTCTTGAGGCCTTTCGTTCGAAATATGTAGATATTCTCTAACTTCTGTTATAACGTCTTCCTCGGAAGAATTGAATAGTTTGAAGTAAAACGGTACCGGAGAATCTTCGTATTTAAGTAAGGCAAGCAAAATATGCTCTAAGCCTACATATTCGTGTCCAAGCTTAAAACTTATTGATGCGGCGACTTTAAGAACCATATGAAAATGCTCATCGTATACAGGGTCTTCGTCTTCCTCGTTATAGTCTCCGCTTGAGTAATCGTCTATAGCTTGCTTCTCTAAAGAGTCTGAGATTTCTTTGATAAGACTATGTTGGTCTACATTTAACAAGAAGAGGATTTCGCTCAATATTCCCGCGCTAAGTTTTACCATTCCGTAAAATAAATGCTCTAGGCTTACTGTTCGACTTAAGTAAACTTTGGCGGCTTTCTTTGCTTCGTTTATTGCTTGCTGCGCTCGTGGGGTGAAGTTAGGCTTTGGCTTCATTATCATAATTTACACCTTATTTTACTTCTGACATCTTCATATATATTTTTTCATCCATTATTTTTACGGAATCAAGAAATATTATATCCTCGCTCTTTCTTCCGAAGGCTACGATAATATTCTTCTTTGAAGGAGTCTTATTAGACTCGTTGTCAAAGTATCTGTCGTAATGATTTCCCCTTCTTGAATTTAATAGCATTGCATCGTATCTCCCTGATTCGTCAGCAATAGACAGCTTCATATATTTATTACCGTTTCTGGATGTTCTTTTTATGCAATCCTCCACAACTCCTATAAATTTACCTTTCTCATCCAAGTCCATTGTGATTAAATCTGAAGAATCCTTTAGTGAGCCATTTTTGTCTTGAAAGCAATTTTTAAGTTTTTCGCTATGGCTATAGCCTAAAAGCTGAGTCTCAAAATACCAGTTGGCGAAAGTTTCATATTGACGGTTTTTGTCATAGATTAATTTATACGAGTCGTATTTTTTCTTGAAGGTATTAAATCTAGAATCCTTCATAAGAGGCTTTCCGTCATCTCCCATAAGCAAGCCTTTTTTTGCATCGGCAATACAGTTCAATAGCTTAAAATCATATTTTTGACCAAGCTGTATGAAGTTTCTTTTTTCTCTGTCTGTCAAAAGATTAAAGGCTTGTGCTTCTAGAGCCATAAGGGATCTATTTTTACCCTTACTTTCTAAAGCTCCAGCCTGTATTAATGCAGATAACACCCCAATGTTTAAACCCGCTTGTTTAGCAGATAAAAATATATCGTACTTTGTGGGAGTTTCAGTAGACCTGAAGTCTCTAAGTGATTCTAAAGATTTTTCGCTCACTCCCTTTATGCTATTTAATCCAAACCTAATGTCTTTGCCCTCTATGGAGAAGTCCATCTTTGACTTCGCTAGATCTGGTGAAAGTAATTTTATTCCAAAAAACCCGAGTTCTTTAGAAATCTTTGAGATTTCCTCTTGTGGAGAAGGTTCATATTTAGTCATTTTGAGTAGCGAGATAAAAAACTGCTGCGGAAAGTTAAATTTTAAATATGTCGTCCACGCAGATAAAGTGGCATATGCAAGTGAGTGGGATTTATTGAAAGAATAGTTTGCGCTATCTTCTGCGACTCTCCAGAGGATGTCTCCGATTTCTGGTTCTAGCTGGTTTTCTTCTATTTTATTATTAATCTTTTCTCTCCAAGCGGGCATTTGTTCGACTTTTTTCTTTCCAACGATTCTCCTTAACTGCTCTGATTCATCAAGAGTAAATCCAATTTTTACAGCCATTTGCATAAGTTGCTCTTGGTAAAGTGGGATACCTCCAGTATAGTCCAAAACATCACTAAAAAAATCATGAATTACCTGAGGCTCTTCTGTTTCTGTGTATCTTGCGTAGTCATCCAGAAAATCAAGTGCTCCAGGCCTACCAATTGCAACCACTGCACTTAATTCCTCTAGGTTTCTTGGTTTTATTTTTTTGCAGACCCTGAAATTTGTATCTGATTCTAATTGAAATAAACCATGGGGAGATTTAAGAGACTGAAGGGGCGTGAATGTAGAAGGGTCATTTAGGTCTAGCTCAGAAATATCTTCTTGGATATTATTGCATACGTCATAAATAACGCTCAAGGTTCTTAACCCAAGAATATCAAATTTTACCATTAGCTCTGATACCCAATTCATATCATAGCCAGTTACTAGCGCTCCATCTGCCGATTTTTGTATTGGGCACATGTCGGACATGCTGTCGAAGGAAATAGCGATACCGCTGGGGTGAACTCCTGTGTTTTTATTAAGACCCTCTAGTTTTAATGCAATACTAAACACTTCTGGATTTTCTGAAGCCCAATCAGAAAACATTTCGCTTTCTGCAATAGCTTCTGTTAGCGGGCATACCACTCCAAATTTTTTAGGAATAGTATCACTTACTATATTTACGTCTTGTTCTGTTAACTCTCCCACTATTTTTCCGCATTCTTTTACGCATAGCTTGCCACTTAAGGTGTTGAGTGTTAAAATTTTAGCTGTTCTTCCTGGGTGTTTTTTGTCGATGTAGTCAATAACCTCTATCCTGCGTTCATAGGCAATATCATTATCCACGTCCGCTAGCAAACTCCCGTCTAGGTAGGTAATTCCATCCTCCTCTATTTTTCTCGCTCTACTTTTAGATACGAATCGCTCGAAAAATAAATTGTATTTAACTGGATCTACGTTGGTTACTCCAATCAGATAAAGAACTAGGGACCCTGCTGCAGACCCCCTTCCTGGACCTGTAGGTATATCGTTTTCGTGACAAAAGTTTAAGATGTCCCAATTAAGTAAAATATAATCCGTAAAACCTAGGTCTTCGAGGATCGTAAGTTCCGATTTAGCTCGATCAAAGTAATCTTTTTTGTTTTCGAATTTTTCTATACCTTTGTCATAGACTCCCTTGTGACAAAGCTTCCTGAGGAAATCATAGTTAGAGATGTTTTCGTCCTCTCCGAGAATTTCATAGTATTTTTTATCTATCTTAATGTTTGGAAGCCTAACTCCTGGAGGAGAGCATTCTTTGTAATCTGAAAATTTGTCTAAAAATTCTTGCATTATATCTCTACCTCCCATAGCATTTTTTTAAATACTTCATAGTTTACCCTAATGTCGTAAAGGGCGTCATGTAATTTAGATGCATCAAATGGCACATCGTAATCTTTGCAGCACTGCTTTAAATTGCAACTCAATCCTCTTTCTATTAAATTGTTGAGCCTGTATTGCCATGGAAGCCTTTCTTCTGAAGAAGTAATTTTTATGTTCTTCTTCACTGCTTTGGCTAAACACAGCGTATCTATTACTTGATCAATATAGCTAAAGTCTGACTCTGCTTCGGGGCTCGCGAGCTTTCTATGCATATCATGCATATATACATCAAACCCCAATAGGTTGTGCCCTACTTTAATGAAGGTTTCGTCATACAAATATCTCTCGAAGTGATTCAAAGCCTCCTTCGGGCAAGATGCCCGTTGCTCATATTTCTTCTTTGTAAAACCGGTGATTTTTGCGGCTTCTGGAGACACATCTAGTTCGTCCCATTTTAGCCAATAGTCTTTTTGCTCCAAAACCTTATCTCCCTCGATAGCCATAAAGGCAAGTTGCCACGGTTTATTGTTTGATACTAGGTTCAAATTACATGTTTCGTAATCGAAGAGTAAATACTTTTGTTTTTTATTAAATCTTAGTAATGATTCTTTCATGTTTATAGTTCGTAATAATGTCCGTAATTGACTAAAAGTTCTTCGTCCTTTTCTATTTTTCTATTTGCAGAATAGGATACCAGTAGATTTTCATAGTCTAATTCGAAGTGAAGATTGTATTGTTTTGAGTGGTTGTATATCATTCCAAAGCCCAGCACTGCTAGCGTGGAGAAAAGATCAGATAGATCCTCTGAGTAGCCGAGACTGACCAGATCTTTTTTAAGCTGCTCGGAGACTTCTTCGTCTCCCAGACTTAACAAAAGCGCGGCCTTAATTGAGTCTTCCTCATTTTTTTCTCCAGATTGATTTGTTTTATATACAAAACTTTTTGCGTATCTTAAAAGATTTTTGTCTTCAATTCCACTTAAATTTCCACACATTATAAAGTGACATTCTTCTACTACTTCACCTTCATCAATGTCTTCTAGAGCAAATACTCCTCTGCCCTTAATTTTTGATTTGCCTATATATGCCTTATCGGGTCCTTGTAGGTTATACTTCATTTTTTTTCCTTCCAGCTCTCAAAGCTAAATTGGTCGCTTCCGAAGTGATCTAAGTTTGGTTTCGATAAAGTTTTATTTCCAAAAGTTCTCCCGCAGATACATTTATATGTCTGTAAGGCTTTTACGTCCTCTTTATTTTTATAATAAATACTCTTGGCTTTAATTATCTTTTGCTTGTCTCTGGCATAATTTTTTACCCTTTCTTCTAGCATGGCGTCGAATGGCAAGCCGTTTGACTCTGTGATAAAGTATGGATCTGTAAAAGAAAAACTAGGAGTGCAATTAGAAAACTTCATTGTATTGTTAAATATAAATGAATCATAAAAGGGGATTGCTAATTCTAGATCTCTCTTTTTCCATAGCTTTTTTAATATCTTTTCGTCTACGGAGTTAAAGTTTTTAGAGAATGCCTCGCTATAAATATTATTTAATATCTTACATCCTTTGGATGTCTTGGCAAAAATAATAATTTTGTGAGAAGAGCTTGAAGCTTCTTGTTTCGGGTCTTCTCCTGCGTTTTCCTTCATGTTAATCCTCAACCCAAAGGCTAAATTAATTCCGTATTTTTCTGATATCTTTTTAGCCTGAAGAAATCCCGTGAGGGAATCTTCTACTAAAACTACTGTTTCTAAATTATTTTCCTTGGCAATCGTAAAAACGCTGTCTGATCCGCCTTCTTTGTGTGTAATTGGATCGTCAAGGGTTAATATGCTTTTGCCTATCGAATAGTGACTTTTAAATAACGCTAACATGGCATATATACTATCATAAAAATAAGTTCCTGTCAAGAACAAAAAACTTATTAACAACACAGTATTAATGTTGACATGTCAAACTTAAAATGTTATTATTTAGAATCAAATTATGGAAATGAAAGTCAAAAAAAGAAATGGTCGCCTTCAAGAGTTTAAGGTCGAAAAAATTAATACTAACGCGGAGCGCGCATGCGAAGGTATATCCGATGTGTCTGCTAGTGAGGTTGTCTTAGACGCGCAGCTTCAGTTGTTTGATAAAATCACTACTGCAGAAATAGATACAGCTCTTATACTTGGGGCTAGAGAAAAAATTGAAAAAGAGCCAAATTATAGCTATGTTGCCGCACGACTTTTATTGAATACTGTATACAAGGAAGTTTTTAAAGAAGGGGTTGACTCAGATATATTCAAGCTCCAATACAGAAAGAGTTTCGTACAGGGCATAAAAAAACTCGTCAAGCTTGGTAGGCTGAGCCCAAAAATGCTTGAGTTTGACTTATCCAAACTTTCTGACGCTATCAAGCTTAGGCGAGATTTAAAATTCAAATATCTCGGGATACAGATTTTAACAGATAGATACTTTTTAAGAGAAGGGGGTAAGTTGATGGAGGCTCCACAGTCTTTCTGGATGAGAGTTGCTATGGGGCTCTCGATAAACGAAGAGAATAAAGAGGATAAGGCTATTGAGTTTTATAATTTGTTTAGCAAGTTTTTGTATACTTCTTCTACCCCAACCCTATTTAATAGCGGAACTGTTCGGTCTCAGTTGAGCTCTTGTTATCTTAATACATTTGATGATAGCATAGATGGAATTTTTGACGGAGCTTGGCAAGAGGCTAGGAAGTCAAAGTACGCCGGAGGTCTGGGTCTCGACGTAACGCCTTTCAGGTCAACCGGCTCTCACATTCAAGGAACAAACGGAATCTCTAGCGGTTTAGTTCCTTGGCTTAAGATTTTTAACGATCTTTTGGTCGCTGTAAATCAAGGAGGGAAGCGTCCAGGAGCAGGATGTGCATATCTAGAGCCTTGGCATTTAGACTTTGAAGACTTTCTTAATCTAAGGAGAAATACTGGAGACGATAGGCTTAGGTGTCACGACATGAATACTGCTTCATGGATACCTGACGAGTTTATGAGAAGGGTTCAAAATGAAGACGCTTGGTATTTCTTTGACCCAAGAGAGGCTGACTTGCATGATTGTTTCGGAGTTGAGTTTGACAAGAAATATAACAAACTCTGTAAGCAAGCAGAAGAAGGCTTAATCAAAAATTATAGAGTAACTCCCGCAAAAGATCTATGGAAGAAAATGCTCAAGGTGCTTTTCGAGACTTCTCACCCCTGGAACACTTTTAAGGATCCTTGTAATATCAGATATACTAATCAGCACGAGGGAGTTGTGCATAGTAGTAATCTGTGCACAGAAATAACTTTACATACTAAGGCGTCAAAATATGAAAAGGGTCAAAAAACCGAAGTTGGAGAGACAGCTGTATGCAACTTAGGCTCAGTAAATTTACTTAATCATCTAAATGAAGATGGAAATGACATAGATTATATAAAGCTTGAGAAAACAATTCACACCGCAATAAGAATGCTTGATAACGTTATTGATTTAAACTTCTATCCAACTCTCGAAGCCTCTAAATCTAATCTGAGGAACCGCCCTATAGGTCTTGGCCTTATGGGTTTGCATGATGTTCTCCATGTAAAAAACATTAAAATCGACAGCCCTGAGGCAGTAGCATTTAGCGATAAACTTTTTGAGTTTTATTCCATGCAGGCTATTTACGCCAGTTCCATGCTCGCAGAAGAAAGAGGCTCTTATGAAACATACGAAGGTTCTCTTTGGAGCAAAGGAACTTTCCCGATAGATTCCTACAATAACCTTATGGTCTACAAAGGTAAGCAAGAAGTTCCAAAAGAATCTGTTACGGGAAAGCCCTTGACGGGCAGGGGTCAAACTTTAGAAGATTGGGCTAAAGTTAGGGTTCATGTTAACGAGTTCGGAATGAGAAACTCAAATGTCATGGCGATTGCTCCAACAGCAACTATCGGTTATATTAATGGAATTGAGCAAAGCATAGAGCCTAATTTTTCTGTATTATTTGTCTATGAAAATAAAAGCGGTAATTTCTTTATCACTAATGAGCATTTTATTAATGATATGAAGCTAAGGAACTTATGGAACCCAGAAATAGCATCTTTAGTAAAAGAAGCTGACGGAGATTTGTCTTTGTTGAATGGCTCTATACCAGAAGATTTAAAAGAAAAATATAAAACGGCTTTTGATCGAGATATGCTCTCCTTGATTGACGCAAATGCGGCAAGGCAAAAATGGATGGATCAATCGATCAGTTTTAATTTATACAACAGCGGAACATCTCTTAAATATTTAAATGATATTTATATGGCCTGCTGGGAAGCTGGTTTAAAAACGACATATTATCTAAGAAACAGAGCTGCTTCTAAAGTTGAAAAATCTAATGCAGATACTTCTCCAAAAGAGGCTTCTGCTTGCAGTATAGAGGCAATGAAAAATGGCGAAGAGTGCGAGAGCTGTCAGTGATGCATAGGCAAAAGCATCTTGACGCATTTAATGAGCTTAGGAGACGTTTGCATCTAATGGAGCAAGATATGGAACAAAAGTCAGAACTTCCCCATCTAGTCAAGAGGATTGAATCTGTATATATATCAACAATAAATGAACTTATTGATCGTGGTAAAAAATTTTTATCACTTAATCCAGAGACAGAAAAAACAATAGTTGTTGCGATAGATATAGATAGATATATTTCTATTTTAGAAAAAATATCAATTAAAGAGTAAATATTAAGAACTTAATCTTGACTTTCGTCGTTATATATGTAATAATAATATTATGGAAAATAAAACAGGAGAACTACTAACTAAAAATATTGCAGGCGTGAATCGAATTCTGCCTCATAAACACAAATTCGCGTGGGACTTATTTCTAAAAAGCTGTGCAAATAATTGGATGCCAACAGAAATATCTATGCAAAACGATATTAAACAATGGAAGAACGATGAAATTACAGAAGATGAAAAACTTCTTGTTAAACGCTGCCTTGGATTCTTTGCTGGAAGCGAGTCTTTGGTTGGCAATAATTTGTTATTATCAGCCTTTCGCTATATTACAGATGCTGAGTGTCGCCAATATATATTGCGTCAAGCATTTGAAGAGAGTCTACACAACCTCACCGTAGTATATATATGTGATAGTTTAGATTTAGATATTGATGAAGTATTCGCTGCCTACGAAAATATTCCAAGCATAAAGGCTAAGGATGATTTCTTGATTGAAATTACTAACGATATAAGTCGTCAAGATTTTGAACCCCACACGAAAGAAGGTAAACAAGAAATTCTAAGAAATTTCTTAACTTACTGGATTGTGTGCGAAGGAACTTTCTTTTTTAGCGGTTTCGCTATGTTGCTAGCTCTTGGTAGGCAAAATAAACTTCAAGGCGTATCAGATCAAATTAAATATACATTAAGAGATGAAAGCTCTCACATATCATTTGGGGTATATCTAATTAATACTTTAATCGAGCAGAATCCGTCTATATGGACAAAGAAAATTCAGGAAGAATTTGTTGAGCATATTAAAAAAGCCGTAGAGCTTGAAATCGCGTACGCAAAAGATGTTCTTCCTACAGGAATTCTTGGATTAAATGCAGATATGTTTATTGATTATATGCACTATATCGGCAACCGAAGGCTCGAATCAATCGGCCTTGATTATAGATTCCCTAGTGACAATAATCCCTTCCCTTGGCTTGGTGAAGTAGTAGACGTTCAGGCAATGGGTAACTTTTTTGAAAGAAGAGTTCGAGAGTATCAGCAGGCCGGATCCTTGGAAGACGATTTTTAATAAGTTAGTAAGTTTAGAAAGTCATTGCTTTTATAGCAGTTCAGACCTCCATTTATTAACTGAAGCAGCCCCTTGGGGCTGTTTTTTTGTGTATAATATAGCATGAGTTTAAAAAGCAGGAAATTATTGTGTGCAGGGATTTGTTTTGGTATAGCCACGGGATGCCTTTTGATGAATATGGCAACGTTTCAGGAGTGGGGAGATTTTACTAAATGGATTTTTGGGCTTTATGCCGCGGGAAATGTAGGAGAGCACGTAGCTAAAAAGTCTAAGTAATTTGTGTACTATATATTATGAATACTATAAAACAAGGTTCTTCTGTTTTACTATGCTGCGGAAAAGGTCGATGCCCTTCACTTAAAAAGTCTAAAGAGAAGAAAGACCACTACGAGCTAACCGATGACTTCGGAAACAAGGTTCTATTAGAGAAAGAACATCTGCTTGCAATAAAAGAAGCTTTTCAGTCTTTGAATGATAGTTGAGTTTGTATCCTGCGTAGGTTTGATGTGGATACTGAGATATGGATCTATATTAAATTTACCTAGAAAATTACTATGCAAAGTTCATATTTTTGATGAACTATTTAAATGCAGTTTATGTTTGGGTTTTTGGTGTGGAATTATTATTGCTATATGCTCAAATTATATAGAACAAAATAATAAACTTATATTTTTACCTCTATGCTCTTCTGCTTTGTGCTGGTTTTTTGATTCAATGCTTGACTTAATACAGGAAGCAACGAACAAAATAGACTCTTAGCAATATCTATCTTTAAACTCTTTCATTGATTTGTCTAAATCGTATTTATTTTTTTTCATAAGAGAGGCGAATGTCGCATAACTCATATCTGGCTTTTTTTTGAGTATACAGAAAAGCTTATACCAAAGGGTAATCAGGTCTGACTGAGTCATGCTTAAACTTTTAAGAAAGAATTTCGAAGACTGGAGGCTTCCCGTTAGAAACTTTAAATGGTCTTCCGCTGGGAGAAAATGTAATTTTCTCTATACTCAGGCCCATAGCATAAGCTATTGTTGCGTTAATTGATTCTATATCTACTCCGCCCTCTTCAACGTAGTGAGCTCTTTCGTCTGACACTCCGTGAACGAAACCTTGCTTTATTCCGCCTCCTGCAAATAAAACGCTAAATGCAGATGGGTGGTGGTCCCTTCCTACTCTGCCAGCTTTAACTTCTGGGCTTCTACCAAATTCACTTGCTACAACTACCATTGTATCTGACAGCATGCCTCTTTGGTCTAAATCATGAAGCAGGCTACTTAAGCCTGAATCGAGTACAGCTCCTCTTGTTTCCATGTTCCCAAAGACATCGTTGTGCATATCCCAGCCGCCATAAGAAACTTCTACGAATCTAACTTTATTTTCTATAAGCCTTCTTGCTAGAAGGCATCCTTGTCCAAAATTATTCTCTCCATATTTTTCCCTCAGGGGTTGAGGTTCTTTAGTTAAATCAAACGCCTCAAGATCTTTGCTCTTCATAAGTTTTATAGCGTCATCGTATAAATCAGTATAAGCCCTAACTTGCTTTTGGGGGAAGTCATAGTTAAATGTTTTGTTAAAAAGCTTGGAGGCTTCAAGTCGCTTTGTATACATGTCCTCATTGATATAGTCAGACTTTTTTACATTCTGTATGCCTGCGCCTGGATTGCCTAAAGGGAGAGGCCCATGCTTGCTTTCAAAATATCCAGCACCAATAATTCCGCTTCCACCATTAATTTTTACATTATCAGGAAGGCTTCTGTTTAGTTTTCCGCACAACTTGCTTATCCAGCTTCCCATGCTTGGGTGGATAATTGTTCCTCGTTTTTGGTAGCTTGTGTGGAGTAAATAGTTTGCTTGTTCGTGAGCTCCCTGATTGCTATTAACGGATCTGACAAGAGACGCAAGGTGCATTTGATTGGCTGTTTTAGGCAACCAATGACCAATCTGTATTCCGTCTGCAGAAGTATTTATTGCAGAGGTTTCTCCCATTACGTCTGAGTTATCTGGCTTGGGGTCAAACGTATCAATATGGGTCATTCCCCCAGTCATATTTAAAAATATTACGTGTCTGGCAGTTGGTACACGATTCGATACCGAAAGCAACTCATTTCCATAAACTAATGCGCTAACGCCAAGGCAGCTTTTTGCCATTTGACCTGCGAATGCTCGGCGACTTAATTCTTCCATTTCAATAACCTTTCTTTTTCTTTTTCTTTTTCTTCGAGCTTTTATAGGCCTCGCTTTCTTCTTCGGGGCCTTCATGGGTATATCCCATTTTTTTCATTTTCAAATGATCTTCGTATGTTTTTGCGTCATAAGCTTTTCCCGTTTTTGGGTCATACATTTTATGAGGTTTAAAGTTTTTTTCATCCTCTTCTGTTGATTGAGCCTTCTTCCAGGCTTTCTTTGATGGACGATCCTTATCTCCAGGTTTTGCGGGTCTGTAGTTTTTTCCCTCTCTTTTCTTTTTGTCTCTAATGTTTTCCCAAAGACCTTTTTTTGCATCAGATTCGTCCATATATTCCATCAGCGCTTGCTCAAGCTCGTCTTCGGAGCCCTTTGTTACTTTTGTTACGCTTTTTTTGGACCACATTTTGCAAGACCAATACTTAGCCTTTGTCTTTGGGCCTGGATTGTCGCACCCATGTCTTGCCCTGAAGCTCTTTCTGCGAGCAGGATCATCTCTCTTTATTTCCATATTTGGGTCTCCGAAGTTAACCTTGACTACATTGCCCTTTTCATTTTTTACGTAAACCGAAAACTTTTTTGGTCCACCTGGCGTTCTAAAGGGTTTGTTTAATTTTTTCCCCTTATTTTTTTCTGCAGCCCAAGATTCGTCTGAGACGATTTCTTCGAAACCCTCTTCTTCGAGTAGCCTTGCTTTAATTTGCTCTGTAAGATTAACTTCGTATTCTGGATTTTTCATAATATGATATACACTTATTTTATAAATATAAACTCATGGCTATTTAATAGAATCCAAGACACATGCTTGAGTCCATCTTTTTCTTTTATAAAGTCTTTGAGTATAGATATTTCTTTTGAGGTAGGCTTTCTTGAGAGTATTGATATGAATGCGCTTTCTATTTGATTATTAATAATACCTTCAGACTGCATACTTTCAATGAAATCTGCATCTTTTTTGTTTAAAATATTTGTCTCAACAAAGCCATTTAGTAGATTAAGAACTTGGGTTGTGTTTGGTTCGGAATTGCTATTGTCAATTTGCTCTTTATCACTTCCTCCAAACTGGCGAATCAAGTGTCCCCCTGGAGCAGGGTACTGCAGGTAGCTACTTCTTACTAAATGTCTGTCTTTGATTTTTTTACCTTGAGAGTAGTTGTCTGACACAATCTGGAGAAGATTTCTGTTTGCCGAATTGTTCTCTGCTAAATTTTTAAAGTCTGCATATATTTCTTCTCCAGTCATGTCCTTATATCTCTCGTATATCGGGCTATAGTCTTGCTGATTGTAGAGATAAACTCTTTCCCTTGAATCAATGTCATTATATACCAAAGTAACTAATGAGTCCCATAATTGTTCTCCTGTCATTCTTCTTAGTATCGGACCCTCAAAAGAATACTCTTCTAAGCTTTTGTAGTCTTGCTTTTTGCTCTCTCTTTGAAACAATTTAGTGTTAAGCAGAATCCTTTGGTACTCTCTTAGGTCATAATTTACGCTCACCATTAATCGCTCCAAGTATTTCATTAGTTTTTCGTTGCTTGCAAGCGTATCGTCCATCATTGAATCTATAGGTTCTATTAATCCTGCTCCAAAAATTTGTTTCCATATTCGATTCGCAATCATTGTGGTAAACCTTGGGTT